>Ga0209702_10003345_pt1 | contig 25433 bp, 25 predicted proteins | sample FRY01_FD_187210 | JGI IMG/M metagenome (GOLD analysis project Ga0209702, IMG submission 187210) | Freshwater microbial communities from Lake Fryxell liftoff mats and glacier meltwater in Antarctica - FRY-01 (SPAdes) (version 2) | ecosystem: Environmental > Aquatic > Freshwater > Ice > Glacier... | reverse complement strand
GATATGCTTTACAAGCATCATCATCAGGTAATTCTTTTACAAAACTCAGTATATTCTGCCCTTTAAATACTTCCATAAACCCTATTTTTATTGATAACAAGATACGGAAATTAAATGACTAACTCAAAAAGTTTATATTTAATCTTCATACATATAAGTAGATAAATCCATATCATTTGCTAAATAATCTAATAATTCTTCTTTGGAAATATCAGTATTCAAGAGCGGATTGTCATTTGATAATGCCTGCTCTGAAATTAAAGACTCCAGTTCAAAATCAGAAAGTGAAATATAACCCTGTTCCACATAATAGGAAATTTGAGAACTTTCAATAGAGCTAAAATCAAGAGTTTCTTCCCCCGGAATGTTAAAAACAGAGAATAGTATGATGCCTATAGCCGCTATACTTGCCACATACTTAAATACATTATTCTGAAATAACGATATTACTTTTGGCTGTTCTTTTTCTGAAACTACTTTTTCAAGAATTTTGTCTTCCAAAGAATCAAAATAAGAGGACGGCGTTAAGAAAGGGGATTTTTTAGATAGGTTTTTAGCCAAACCTATTTCTGTCATCACATTTTCTTCAACGTTATCAAAGTAGTTTGATGGTGTTTTGAAACCCGGTGTATGGATATGTTTTATTTCTTTTTTCATTCTTTTACTAGGACTCTGTTTACTATAAAAGGTTTAAACTTCTGTTAAGTAAGTGGTTATTTTTTTTACGGCGATGTGGTACGAACTTTTTAATGCTCCTACAGAGGTGTCCAGAATTTCTGAAAGTTCTTCATAGGTATGTTCTTCAAAATATTTCATATTAAAAACCAGTTGTTGTTTTTGTGGAAGGGTAGCAATGGCTTTCTGTAATTTCAATTGTATTGCATCTCCTTCAAAGTAGATATCGGCTTGCAGGTTGTTAATTGCAATTTGTTGCATTTCTTCAGAAGTAACCCTGTTTATTTTTGCGTTTTTATTAATAAAGGTAATAGCTTCATTTGTAGCGATGCGATACATCCAGGAATACAGTTTGCTTTCACCTTTAAAACCGTCTATGCTCCTGAAAACTTTAATGAAGGTATTCTGTAAAACATCGTCTGCATCATCGTGGTTAAGCACTATTTTCCGGATGTGCTTATACAATCGCTCTTTATAAAGGGAAATTAATTCCCTAAATGCGATTTCCCTTTGACTTTCTGATTGCAAATCAGCAATTAAATTCTCTTCCGTTTTTAGAATCATCGGCATGTTTGAGTAAAGGTAAAGTAAATAGTTTAATTGCAATTTTAAAGTTTTTTACACTAAAATCAGATGAAAAGTTAAAAAAGACGATAAAAAGTAAAATATATTTTTTTGTAAGAAAAATCTTATTATATTTGACCATCTTATGCGGTTACGTTTACTATTATAAGCCCCAATTATAATAGTCGACAAAGTTTGGGAAGGGCAAGTCTTAAAGGCTTGCCCTTTATTTTTTTGTGGTATTGACATAGCTTTACCTAAGATAAAAATTTATGAAATTTTAATGCTTAAATTTGTAGGAACAAATATTTTAAAATCAAAATAAAATCGATAAAAGGCAATTTAACCCGTTCAAATGTAAAAAAAATTTTGCTATTTCAATTTTATGTTTTACATTAGCTGTATACTTATGCAAGTAAATGTTGCCGCGAGCCCCAAATGTGGCAACATTAAATAAAGAAAGTGAGCCGAGAGGATCACTTTTTTTATTACATGTATTCGGTTAAATAAAGAAAGTGAGCCGAGAGGATCACTTTTTTTATTACATGTATTCGGTTAAATAAAGAAAGTGAGCCGAGAGGATCACTTTTTTTATTACATGTATTCGGTTAAATAAAGAAAGTGAGCCGAGAGGATCACTTTTTTTATTACATGTATTCGGTTAAATAAAGAAAGTGAGCCGAGAGGATCACTTTTTTTATTACATGTCTGAATATCTTTTCAAGATAAAAATTCACAAAGTGTATTGATAAGTTTAATTAGAGTTTCAGCAAAGCGTTAATCAAATGATTGCATTTCTATCAGGCCGTTATATACACCTTTTCTCTTTATCAACTCTTGATGCGTCCCTTGCTCGACAATTTCCCCTTTTGCCAACACTACAATAACATCTGCAGCTTGTATGGTGGAAAGTCTATGGGCAATAACAACAGAAGTTCTGTTTATCATCATTTTTTCCAAGGCATTTTGTACCAAGCGCTCACTTTCTGTATCCAGGGAAGAGGTTGCTTCATCTAGGACCATTATAGGCGGATTTTTAAGAACAGCGCGAGCTATGCTTAGTCTTTGTTTCTGACCGCCACTTAATTTATTGCCGCTGTCGCCTATATTGGTTTCCAATCCTTTGGGAAGGTCTTTAATAAATTCCCAGGCATTTGCTATTTTCAGGGCTTCTATAATTTCATCATCAGATGCAAGTATGTCTCCTAGGAGTAAATTTCCCTTAATAGTATCATTAAAAAGTATGGAGTCTTGGGTTACTAATCCCATTAAATTTCTTAAAGAGTGCACAGTCATATCTTTGATATTGATACCGTCTATTTTTATTTCACCCTGATTAACATCATAAAACCGAGTCATTAAATTGGCAATAGTACTTTTTCCGCTGCCGCTTTGACCTACCAGGGCAATGGTCGCTCCTTTCGGAACTTTAATAGAAAAGTTTTTCAAAACCATTTCCTCTGCATATTTAAAGGAAATATTTTCTATGGAAATTTCGCTTTCAAAGGTTTCTTTAACTATCGCATTCGGTTTGTCGTCAATAGTGTTTTTGGTTTCTAAAATTTCTAAAATCCTTTCGGCTGCGGCATTGCCTTTTTTCACACTATAGGAGGCTTTAGAAATTGCTTTTGCAGGAGTTAAAATGTTATAGGCCAGTCCCATATAGACAATGAATAATTCTGGCGCAAGGCTTTGTTCTACCAATACCATTTGACCACCATACCACAATAATACGGCAATAACGCTTATACCTAAGAATTCACTCACAGGGGAGGCAAGGTTTTGACGGTTGAGCAGTTTATTAGAAAACTCATAAAAATTAGAAGTGGATTCCTTAAACTTGTCTGAAAATATTTTTTCGGCATTAAATCCTTTTATAATTTTTAACCCACCAAGCGTTTCTTCCAGAATTGAAAGAAAATTACCTTGTTCTCTTTGTACTTTGTCTGATTTTCGCTTCAGCGATTTTCCAATCAAGGAAATAAGAAACCCGGAAACAGGAATAAATATAAAAACAAATATGGTTAGCTTCACACTTATGAGAAACATAGCAATAATGGTAAACAAAATCATAAGTGGCTCACGAACAATTAATTCCAATATCGAAAGAAAGGAGTGTTGAATTTCTAAAACATCACTTGTAATTCTTGCAATGGTATCCCCTTTCCGTTTTTCAGAATAGTGGGAGAGTGGTAACTCAATGGTCTTTTTGTACATCGCATTTCTCAAATCTTTTAAAACCCCATTTCGCAAAAAAGTGATAAAATACATCGCCAGATAATTAAAGATATTTTTGAGTAAAAACATGCCGATTACCAGGATTACCATAAATAACAATACATCATCTACACCTTCATTTGCTTTTTGTGTGACAAAATAGTTTAAGGAATCTTCTGCATAACTCTTAGCATCTGAAAATCCTGTCCAGATGGGTTTTATATTTAACTGTTTGGTGTTGTCAAATAAAACGGAAAGCATTGGAAATAAAGACACCATTGCAAGTGTGCCAAAAAGCGCATAAAAAATGTTGGAGATAATATTTAATATAGCATATGCCTTGTAAGGTTTTGCAAAGCGAAAGATTTTTTTGAAGTATTTCATGTGTTTATAATCGAGTAATCAAATAGATTTCTTTTGATAAATTTGACAGGCTTTAAAACACTTGCCAGGTTTGGGTTTTTAGTTGTAGAACCAATCATTTGTTTTTTAGGATTGTTTCTATTTATTCTTTTGAAATAGGGATTTCATTTTCAATCACATCCCAAATAATTTCGAAATCAATGCCAAAATAATGATGAATGATTCGGTTTCTCAAATCACTGATTTCACGCCAAGGAATATCGTTGTATTGAATTTTGATATCCGGATGTATTTTGTTTACAGCTTCACTAGTAATTTCAAGGCTACGACAAACTGCTCTGGTTAATCGTTCATTATTGGTAAACTCTTCATAAGAATTTGAATTGTATTCTTTATTGAGATATTCACATTCAGATTGAATATGTCTTAGAAATTCAATCGTTGAAGGATACATAAATAGTTGATTTTAAAATATGTGGCCCAATAAAAGAGCTTAAGGATTGTTTTGTTACCAAATCTACTTTTTTTCCAAATAGTCTTCCGAGAAAATAATTCGGGGATAAAAAATTTCTAAAAGTTTTTTTATTTTTATTGAGATTTACCAAAATATCAACATCACTATTTTCAGTCTCATTGCCAGTCGCAAAACTGCCAAACAATCCAATTTCTTCCACACCAAATTCCTCAAGCTTCTTTTTGTTTTGCTTGATTAATGCAATCACTTTTTCTTTGTTTAACGAATTGGTTTTCATTTGTGAAAATAAATATGGGTATAAATTTAAGTAAAACTTATCAAGAAAAAAGAAATAGTTGTTTATAAACCTAGAGACTTAACAATCCTAATAATTTTTTCGTCCAGTTTGCTTGAAACTTTACTCATATCTTCTATGGATTGTAATGGATGATTTACGCTAATATAAAACTTTATTTTGGGTTCAGTACCACTGGGTCTTGCGGCTATTTTGGTTCCGTCTTCCGTAATATATATCAACACATTCGAAGCAGGAATATCTAAATTTTCAAAAGTACCGGTTAGCCTGTTTTCTGCACGTGAAATACTATAGTCTTCTATGCTTACCACGTTTGAGCCTTCAATTTTCTGTAACGGATTTGCCCTAAGATGGATCATCCTTTGTTTGATTTCTTCAGCTCCTTCTATTCCTTTTCTCACTAAGGAAACTAAATGTTCTTTGTAAAGCCCATGTTTTTGATAAAGTCCCAGTAGTCTATTGTAAGTAGAACTGTTTTTTTCTTTGGCTTGTGCTGCAATTTCGCAAGCGAGAAGTGTGGCTGTTACGGCATCTTTATCCCTAACAAAATCCCCAACCAAATACCCAAAACTCTCTTCACCGCCGCCTATAAACTGCTGATTAGGATGGTCTTTGATCATTTTGGCAATCCACTTAAAACCCGTGTGTACTATTTTGCATTCTACCTTATAATGTGACGCAAGTTTCTCCATCATTGGTGTAGAAACAATCGTGGAAGCTATAAAAGCGTTTTTTTGTAAGGTGTTATTTCTTTGATGATATTCCAGCAGAAAATCGGTCATTAAAACCATCGCCTGATTCCCATTTAAAAGCATCATTTTTCCATCATTGTCCCTGACGGCAATACCTAGACGATCTCCATCAGGATCTGTGCCTATGACAATATCAGCATTTGTTTTTTCTGCTAGTTGCAATGCCATTTCCAATGCTTCCGGCTCTTCAGGGTTTGGGGATTTAACGGTGGGGAAATTCCCATCGGGTTTTGCCTGTTCTTTTACTATGTGCACTTCTGTATACCCTGCCTTTTTTAAAGCATCAGGTATCAAAACAATCGAAGTACCATGAAGGGAAGTAAATGCAATTTTTAAATTCTCTTTTGCCTTATCGGAAGTACCAAAATTCCCGTTTTTAACGGAAGCTTCCAGAAAAGCAGTATCTACTTTGCTGTCTATTGGAAAAATTCTTTCTTTCTGTGCATCAAATTGAATATCGGTAAAGTCTAAACGGGTGATTTCATTAATAATATCCACATCCTGTGGTGGCACCAGTTGACCTCCATCCTGCCAGTATACTTTGTAACCATTGTATTCCGGCGGATTGTGTGAGGCAGTAAGCACAATGCCGCAATGGCATTCTAAATATTTCACTGCAAAAGAAAGTTCAGGTGTAGGACGTAAATCTGTAAAAAGATAAACATCTATTTTGTTTGCCGAAAAAACATCTGCTACAATTTTTGCAAGTTCTTTACTGTTGTGCCTGCAATCATAGGCAATTGCCACCCGCAATTGTTCTTTTGGGAACTGCTTTTTCATATAATTTGCAATTCCCTGGGTATTTTTCCCAAGGGTATATTTATTGATCCTGTTGTCCCCAACGCCCATAACCCCGCGCATACCACCGGTGCCAAATTCGATGTTCTTATAAAAACTTTCTTCCAATTCTTTGGGGTCGTGAGCAATAAGTTCTTTTATCTGATGCTGAGTATTTTCATCAAAAAAGGGAGTTAGCCATGGATTGACTCTTGCTAGTATTTCGGGTTTTATATAAATCATGGTATGGCAAAATTTGCAATTGCAAAGGTAAACAATCTGGGAGAGTGGTATAGAAGTGTGAAGATAAATTACATGAGAATAAGATTAAAAATCTTTTACGTCTACTTGGTCTTTGGTGTTCACCTCTTCACTTATGGTGTAATTGTCTTTGTGCTTATTAGTTCTTAAAATAATTTCGCCCAGAAAGCCTGCTAAAAAAAGTTGGGTTCCCAAAATCATAGCAGTCAGGGCAACAAAAAATTGTGGTCTATCTGTAAGAAGCCTGCCCTGCGGATTTAAAAAGAGTTTGTCGATTCCCAAATAAATAGTGAGCAGAAAACCCACAAAAAGGATTATAGCACCCCAGGCACCAAAAAGGTGCATCGGTCGTTTACCAAATTTAGATAAAAACCAGATAGTTATCAAATCTAAAAAACCATTTAAAAAACGTTCCATACCAAATTTTGTAGTGCCATATTTTCTGGCCTGATGTTGTACTATTTTTTCGCCTATTTTTGAAAATCCTGCGTTTTTAGAAAGTACCGGGATATAACGATGCATTTCGCCGGTTACTTCGATGTTTTTAATCACCTCATTGCGGTAGGCTTTTAAGCCGCAGTTAAAATCATGCAATTTAACCCCTGACGTTTTTCTCGCAGCAAAATTGAATAGTTTAGAAGGTAAATTTTTCCCTATTATAGAGTCATACCGTTTTTTTTTCCAACCGGAAATCAAATCGTAGTTTTCTTTTTTTATCAAATGGTAAAGTTCCGGGATTTCTTCAGGGTTATCCTGCAAATCGGCATCCATGGTGATTACTACATCTCCTTGTGCAAGTTTAAAACCAGCGTGAAGTGCTTGTGATTTCCCATAATTTCTTTGAAATTTTATACCTTTTACATTGCTGTCTTTTAGGGCAAGTGCATTAATCAAGTTCCATGAACCATCGGTACTTCCGTCATCGATAAAAAGGATTTCGTACGAAAAATTATTGGATTGCATCACAGATGCAATCCAATGGTATAATTCGGTTAACGATTCCTTTTCGTTAAGCAGTGGAATGACGATGGATAAGTTCATTATTTGATTTAGCTTAAACTATCTTTTCTTTGCATTATTAATCCTGTGATGATTGAAATAATAAAACCAATAAATAAACTACCAATTAGAGAAAAAGTTGCCATCATAAACGGGGATGAGAATTTTTCGGTCATGCTTAATGCCATATCTATTTGCTCCTGGCTCATATCAGGATTTGTCTTTAAAACTTGTTCTCTTGCAGTATCCAAAATTATTTGTAAAAATTCAGGATATACATATGTATAATGTATGTAGGTATAAAGGGCAGAAATAACTCCGCCAATAGCAGCAGTTGCTAGACCTACTTTTATGGCATCGCCAACAGTTAAAAACCCAGCGTTTGAAACTTTAAAAGTTTTTATGGCAGATATAAAAATTAAAATGGTTAATGCAATACTAACAATACTGAGAGCCCAGTTTTTTTCTAGGTTTGCAACATACATAATTACTAACATTAATATGGAGAGTAATGCAAGTAAAATACCATGATTTGTGGCAATTTGTTTTACTGAGGGAGATGTTTTTTCCATTATTTCTTTAGTTTTTGGTTTGGCTGGTTAGTAGACAAATATAGTAAAACGTTACAACAAATATCTGCAAAGAGAGCTATCTGTCAAAAGGATTTTTTATTTTTGCAGGATTATAAGAGCACAAGTTTATTTTTTTTCAATTGTCTGCATATTTTGATTCTTTTTCATTGTAGATTTCAAAATAATACTTAAATTTGCAACCTCAAAATAGAGAAGATTTTAAAGCAATATATCATGAAACAAGGAATTCACCCTGAAAACTATAGACTAGTAGCATTCAAAGACATGTCAAATGAAGATGTGTTTCTTACTAAATCCACAGCAGATACCAAAGAAACAATTGAAGTAGATGGTGTTGCATATCCTTTAGTAAAAATGGAGATCTCCAGAACGTCACATCCTTTCTATACCGGTAAATCTAAACTTGTGGATACTGCAGGTCGTATCGATAAATTCAAAAACAAATACTCAAAATTCAAGAAATAAGTATTTCTTAATGATATTTTTTAAAGCCTTCCCGTTTGGGAGGGCTTTTTTGTTTATTTTTGAGATAGGGTTTGCTTTCCATAGGTATTGGACAAGCTAACCTTGAACCTAGAATTTTAAATCTTGAATCTTCAACTCTATGAATTATATACTAACCGACGGTACAGTAAGAAACAATTTATTACCCTTCACTTTTACCCGGCCCGTTGCTGATATACGCTTGGGGATTTTGACCCTTCGAGAAAAATGGGAAAAGCATTTAAACGCTTCTACCTCGTCTAAAACCGAAGCGTATCTTTCTGAAAAGTTTCCTTTAGTAGAACTCGATAAAAATATAATGATTGACGCTTCTTTTATTCCCACAAATAATCTCGCCGGAATTGTTAGAAATTTGAAAGAAAATCAGGCCTTGTTTTATGACGATAAGCCTATAGCTTATTTCTATTCAAAAGGTCAGGACTTAGATTGGGAGACCTTTGATATCATAACCTATACCCACAGCGATATTCTGAAAATTGAGCACACCTGGGATATTTTTAAGTATAATGGCGAGGCAATATCCCTAGATTTTGAATTAATAACCAAAGGTAGAACCTCCCAGCCTATTCCGGAAGGAGTACCATGCATTCATAAAGAAAATATTTTTTTGGAAAAAGGCGCAACCGTGTATTTCTCTTCCCTGAATGCAACTAATGGGCCTATTTATATAGGTATAGACGCTGAAATAATGGAAGGATGTATGGTGAGGGGACCTTTTGCGCTTTGTGACCACGCTACCCTAAAAATGGGAGCTAAAATATATGGCCCCACCACTGTTGGTCCGCATTCTAAAGTAGGAGGGGAGGTTAATAATTCAGTTATTTTTGGGTATTCTAATAAAGGTCATGATGGGTTTTTGGGGAATTCCGTAATTGGGGAATGGTGTAATCTTGGTGCAGATACCAACAATTCCAATCTAAAAAATAATTATGCAGAAGTAAGGCTTTGGAATTACCAGACCGAAGGCTTTGCGCCGACAGGGTTACAATTTTGCGGATTAATGATGGGCGACCACAGTAAATGCGGTATCAATACCATGTTCAATACCGGAACTGTTGTTGGGGTAAGCGCAAATATTTTTGGTAGCGGTTTTCCTCGCAATTTTATCCCTTCGTTTAGTTGGGGAGGCAGCGCCGGAATGACCACTTTTAAAACCGATAAAGCATTTGAAGTAGCTAAAATGGTAATGTCCAGAAGAGATGTGGAATTTGACGCAGTGGAAGCACGAATTCTGGAACATATTTTTGAAGAATCGGCTAAATGGCGGAAAGGGTAATCAGAAAGTGAAATAAAAAAGGAAATAGAGTATAACACCTATTACCAGAGTCATCAGCGCGCCGAAAATCAGATAAATTTTTCTCTCTCTTTTACGGTTAGTTTCTTTTAAATTTTTCTGAAACCGCTTAAACTCGACAGGAGTCATTTTTTTGGTGTCCACAAATTTGCTATAAGCTTGGTTATTCTCATAGATATCTTTTTCAAACACAGTTTTTCTTTTTCTCTTATTATTTTTAAGAGAAGTCATAAATGGTTGAAAATTACTTAAAAAAGACATGGGGTTCTATTAGTTGATATATTCTATTTTAGAAATTTTACTCTTTTGTAACATGTTTTAAAACAAGAAAATTCTGCGGATTTATACCTAAATTCTTAACATTTTTTCTTGTAAACCTTACAGCTTCATCATAATACAAAGGAACGATGGGCGCTTCACTTATAATTAAAGAGTCCATTTGCTGGTAGAGTGCTTTTCTTTCATTAACATCAGAAATAGAAAGGGATTTTTCATACCATTTATCATACTGTTCATTTTTAAAATGTGTATAGTTTGGCCCATTAGGCGTAAAATTTTTACTGTAAAAAAGCGATAAATAATTTTCAGCATCGGGATAATCTGCAATCCAGCTTGCGCGAAAAGAATCCATCGCACCTGAAGACCTTTTTTGCCTTAAGGTAGATGCGGGCATAACATCAATGCGGATGCGCAAACCTAATTTTTCCATTTCCCGTTGAATGTACTCATACATATCCTGATAGTTGCTATCGGTGCCAATGGAAATTTCAATATTCGTTTTTCCGGTTTCCCTTTTGTATTGGTCGATAAGTTGCCTGGCTTTTTCAGGCTGGTAGTCATAGCCTTCCATAAAATCAAAACCAGGTAATCCCATAGGTATAAAACCATGGATTGCCGGAATGCCTATACCATTTCGCAAATAAGTGATCATTTTTTTTCGGTCAAATCCATAATTGATTGCTTTTCGCAACAGCGGGGAAACCACTTTGTCTTCTTCTGTACCAAGAAAAAACGCCAAATATTCGGTGTTTAAATAAGGTCCTTTAATCATCGTAACTTCGTCGTTGTATTTTTCGCGCAGTACACCGCGACTATCCAGAAGTTCGTCTTTATAAGAAGCATCTAAACCTGAAATGAAATCTAATTTACCTTGCGCAAATTGTAAAAACTCGCTTTGCTTTTCGGGCAGAAAACTAATCGAAACGGCTTCCAGATAGGGTAGTTGTTTTCCCCGGGAATCGGTTTCAAAATATAATTCGTTTTTGCGCAATACTAATTTTATGTTCTCCTCCCAAAGTTTAAATTTAAAAGGCCCGGTTCCTATAGGGTTTGACCGGAATGCATTGCCATAATGGGATACAATTTCTTCAGGCACAACAGAACAGTACCGCATAGCCAGTAATCCCAGAAATGCAGGAAATGGCTGTTTCAATTGTATTTCAAAAATAGTATCGTTTACTGCATAAAAGTTATTTACGTTTTGAAGTACCCAGCCTCCGGGAGAAGCAATCTTAGGGTCCTTCAGGCGATTTAAACTGAAGACAAAATCTTGTGCGATTACTCTTCTGGTACTATCCTTACCAAATAGTGCGTGTTTGTGGTAAAAAACATCTTGTCGTAAAATAAAAGTATAGGTTTGTGTTGTGTCATTAAATTTCCAGGTTTTAGCGATATCCGGTTGAATGTTTAAACTATCATCGAGCTGTAGCAAACCATTAAATAGCTGATTGGTAGGCCAGATATTTGCAGGATTTCTTGCAAATGCAGGATCCAGCGAAGAAATGTTAGAATGCTCATTATATCTGAAAACCAAATTATCACGGTTTGTATCCTTAGAATTCTCGCACCCAAAGAAAACAGGAAAAAGAATTACTAGTACTAAAGGGTATAATGATGTATGGTATTTCTTCATGAAGTATTCTTTTTCTTTAGGTGGAACCAATCTACTTTTATAATCAAGTAGTTATTACTTCTCAAATCTCAAATCTACTATCTAATGACTACTATCTATTTAATTTGTACTTTTGCACATTCGCATTTTCAAAAGTACAAGAATGAATCCTAGAAAAAAAGTCGCTTTCTACACTTTGGGCTGTAAATTAAATTTTTCGGAAACTTCTACCATTGCCAGAAGCTTTATGGAAGAGGGATTTGATCGTGTGGACTTTTCGGAAGTCGCTGATATTTATGTAATTAATACCTGTTCGGTTACTGAAAATGCCGATAAGCGCTTTAAAAGTATCGTCAAGCAAGCACAAAAAGTAAATCCAAAAGCTTTTGTTGCTGCCGTGGGATGTTATGCACAATTAAAACCGGAAGAATTAGCAGATGTAGATGGTGTTGATTTGGTTTTAGGAGCAACTGAAAAATTCAAAATCACCGATTATATAAATGACCTGTCCAAAAATGATTTTGGAGAAGTACATTCTTGCGAAATTCAAGAAGCTGATTTTTATGTAAGTGCTTACTCCATAGGCGACAGGACCCGTGCTTTTTTAAAGGTACAGGACGGTTGTGATTATAAATGTACCTATTGTACCATCCCACTGGCAAGGGGAATTTCGAGAAGCGATACCTTAGAAAATGTATTGCAAAATGCCAAAGAAATTTCAGCTCAAGGCATCAAGGAAATTGTTTTAACCGGTGTAAATATTGGCGATTATGGTAAAGGAGAGTTTGGCAACAAACGTCATGAAAATACCTTTTTAGATTTGGTAAAAGCTTTAGATGACGTAGAGGGTGTAGAACGTTTACGTATTTCTTCCATTGAGCCTAATTTGCTCAAAAATGAAACCATAGAATTTGTTTCCCGTTCCAAAACTTTTGTGCCACATTTTCACATTCCATTGCAGTCTGGCAGCAACGCTATTTTAATGAAAATGAAACGCAGGTATTTGCGGGAATTGTATGTGGACAGAGTGGAAAAGATTCGTGAAGTAATGCCCGATGCCTGTATAGGCGTGGATGTTATTGTTGGTTTTCCCGGGGAAACCGAAGAACATTTTTTAGAGACCTATCATTTTTTAAATTCTCTCGATATATCTTATCTCCATGTCTTTACTTATTCCGAAAGGGATAATACCGAAGCAGCAATAATGGATGGGGTTGTAGAACCCAAAGTGCGTGCAAAAAGAAGTAAAATGTTAAGAGGACTTTCCGTAAAGAAAAGAAGGGCTTTTTATGAGCAACAAATAGGCACAACGCGAACTGTTTTATTTGAAGGCGAAAACAAGGAAGGTTACATTCACGGGTTTACTGAAAACTATATCAAAGTAAAAACCCCCTGGAATCCTGAATTGGTCAATACCCTTCAAATGGTTAGTTTAACAAAAATTGATGAGGATGGATTGGTTCGGTTTGATTTTGTAAATGAAAAAGTCTTGAGTGTTTAAAAAAGTGGCGTACAAAAACAAAAATCTAATTTATACTTTTAACTTCAACTTTCATACTTTAGATATTAATCCCCACAGGAAGCAGGTCTTTGTATTTTCTACGGTTTCTGCGGATGAAAGAAGATATTTCAGGACACGTGGGAACCATACTGATATTTCGGTCTTTGATTTCTTCACAAACCATTTCTATAAAAGGATCGAGTAAACCTTCATCCTTCATTTCTTCAGGCATTTCAAATTTTGTAAGAAATATTTTTCGATCCTGCAAAGAATATTCAATTCTAGCAAAATGTCCATTGGAGTGTAATTCAAATTGTCTTAAAAATTCATTGTCGGTAATCGCTACTTCATTAGTCATAATTAAAATTGTTTGCTCTGTTAAGATATTATCACAAAATTGCTTCTTGAGTAGGCTGGTTGCTTTTGTAACACTTTTAAATAATTAATTAGAAAACTATTTTCTAAAAAGGGGACTATTTAATAGTTAATGGATTTCTCATGCTGAAGAAATAATCCTTAATTTTGTAAACGCAAATTTACGAATAAAAGTTGATAATTGCACCTATTGTCTTGTTAAAAAAGAAATGGCCAAAGATTTAATACATATCTATTTTGTTCCGGGATTAGCTGCCAATAAAGAAATTTTCAAAAATATACAGCTACAAGAAGGTATATTTAAAATACATTATTTAGAGTGGCTGATACCTTTTAAAAAGGAAACCATAGAAGGGTATGCACAACGAATGGCAGAGTGCATTACTGAAAAAAACGTAGTGTTGATAGGTGTATCTTTTGGCGGTGTGATGGCTCAGGAAATGAGTGCGTTTTTAGAGTTAAAGAAGTTAATCATTATTTCCAGCGTAAAAACAAAACATGAACTTCCCACACGATTAAAAGTTGCCAGAAAAACCCTCGCTTATAAATTACTCCCTACTAGACTTATATTAAATAGTGACGATCTAACTAAATTTGCCATAGGCCCCAGGACAAAAAAACGTCTTCAAGTATATCAGGAATATCTTTCAGTCAGGGATGCATCTTACCTAGATTGGGCAATAGAAAAAATGATATGTTGGAACCGATGTGAACCCATGAAGGGTGTTATACATATTCACGGCGATACCGATGTAGTTTTTCCCATAGAAAAAATTAGTGATTGCATTGTTTTAAAGGGTGGTACACATATTATGATTCTTAACAAATTTAAATGGTTTAATAAAAATTTGCCCAACATAATTTTAGGGGAAAAATTAAGTTAAAGAAAAAGTTGTCTGTCTAATTTATGTATCTTTAGTAAAATTTACCGTTTTTTTGGAAAGCCATTTAAATTACGGTTTACTGCAAACAACCTCAATTTAAATCTAACGCTATGAAATTAATATATAAATTAAGTTTTGGAACCCTATTAATCGCCCTGTGTGGTTTATTCATATATGCCGTACAGGAACCTCCCACCGATGAGGTTTTTGAAGCAAAGTTTATCAATGATTATAATGTCTATGCAATACCACTTCCTGAAAAAATAGATTTTGCCGGTGAAGCAGTACCTTTACAAGATCCGGATATCAGGGAACGTCTGGATAGGGAATTATTGGTAAATACCTATTGGCAATCTAACGGGTTGCTTATTTTTAAAAGAGCCAATAAAGCCTTTCCTGTTATTGAACCTATTTTAAAACAATATGGTATTCCTGATGATTTCAAATATTTGGCGGTTATTGAAAGTGGTTTGTTAAATGTAGTTTCTCCTGCCGGGGCAAGAGGTGTATGGCAAATTATGCCCACTACTGCTAAAGAATTAGGTATGGAAGTTAATGATAATGTAGACGAACGCTACCACCTTGAGAAATCTACTATAGCAGCTTGTAAATATTTACTGGATGCAAAAAAACGTTTTGGAACCTGGACTGAAGCTGCTGCTGCATACAATGCAGGTAATACAGGAATATCAAGAAGATTGAATTCCCAAGAAGTAGAGAGCTATTACAATCTTTTATTGGGGGAAGAAACAGGAAGGTATGTGTTCCGAATTCTTGCTTTAAAAGAAATTATGAGTGACCCAAAAAAATATGGTTTCAATTTCAGGGAAAAAGATTTGTATGCTACTATCCCTACATTTAAAGTAGAAGTGGATACCCCTATCACCGATTTGGTTAAATTTTCAAAATCGTATGACATAAATTATAAGATTTTAAAAATTCATAATCCGTGGTTGCGGGAAGATAAGCTTAACAACAACTCCCGTAAAAAATACTATATTGAGATACCTGAAAAAGGGTATTATTATACAGGAAAGTAAATAAATTATAAAAGTATGAATATGAGTACAATTCTAATTTTAATCCTCATAGGTTTAGTAGCTGGAATTTTTAGTGGTGTTTTGGGTATTGGTGGCGGTTTGGTTATGATACCGTTGTTGGCTTTTGGCCTAGGGTTTACCCAACATGAGGCCCAGGGAACGAGTCTTGCTGTCTTGGCCATACCGGTTACATTTCTTGCGGCCTATACGTATTATGACGCAGGTCATGTGAACATAAAATATGCTGGAATAATTGCGATTACATTTGTGGTGGGAGGTTATTTGGGTTCAAAATTTGCTATCTCCTTAGACCAGTTACTTTTGAAAAGAATATTTGGAGTAATACTTATAATTGCAGCAGCAAAGCTAATCTTCGGAAAGTAACTATTTATTTCTTAATATCAACCAGAGGGTTTTTTGGAGATTCCAGATTTACAAGTAACGCAATTCCATTTCTGAAAGACTCATAATTTAAGGAGAAAGATATGGAATAGGTTTCATTATAAGGATGAAGCACCCCTCTGCGCACATCTACTATTTTCTTGTCTTTGTCTAAAAAGAAAGAAGTGGGAAAACCTAAGCTGTGCTTTAAAGTTCTGATAATTCGACAGTTTTTATTGTCCAGTTCATCGACGTAAAGCACATTTATATTTTTTTCATATTCTTTAGCCACTTTTCTTACAGCGCTTCTTTTATCCCAGAATAGAACAACAAAATCTATTTCATCTTTATATAATTTTGCAATTTCGTTAAGTGCGGGAATTTCACCGGACCCGGGAGTGCACCAAGAGGCATAGGTCATTAAGAAGATCGGTTTTTCAAATTTACGGAAAGCAACATCCCTTCCGTTTAGTTTTTTTACAGTAAAATCATCAAAGTAACTACCGTTAATAGTATGTTTTACTAAAGAATCAAATAAAAATTCTGCGCGGTCGAAATCTTTTGCTCGATAAGCACTTTTTACCTCTTTGTTGTAAGTTCTGATATTTTTAGAAATTACCTTAGAGAAATACTGCTCAGGGAGTTCTTGACTACTAAGGGAAAAGCAAGCCGATAAGAAAAGAAAGAGTAATAATCTTACCATACAGTTTATTTAAAACTAGAATAAAGGTAAGGAGGATAAATTGAATGGAATTAACTTTTCGATTAAACACAAAATAACCTGTTAAAAACCAGATAAATGTAATATAAATATCTCTATTTGATTTTTAGAGAGGGAAAATTCAGATAGAATTAAATTTTCTTCATTTGTTGTTTCATCATGGAAATCTGTTCCTTAAGCATATTGTGCTTGTCCAGTTTTTTTGCTTCAGTAAGTAAGGTTTGTGCTTCCCTTTTGCGACGTTTGGTCATAGCAATTCCGGCTAGGTTCAATTTTGCCATTGCTAAATCAGCATCCATGGAAAGACCTAAAGAGATTGCTTTCTTAAAGAATTTTTCTGCCTGGTTCATATTGGTCTGCGAAACCATTAATCCTTGCAGGTAGTTATAATAGCCTTGCTGTTTTCTAACCAAAGAAGCTTCAGGGTTTTTAATTTTACTTAGCCATTTCTGTGCACCCGGGAAGTCCTGTTTCCGCAAACGTAAAAAGGCCAGCAGTATAATTTCATTTTTATAGTATAAGAAAATAAATATAGGCGACAATAAAAGATACATAATGCCATTACCTATGTTGCCTTGTGTGAACTGGTAAATACCAAAGGCAATGATTAAAAATGCAAGTACTAATTTGATGTTTTTATGAAACATAATTTCGGTATAATATGAATTGCCAAAGGTAATAAAAACAAATAAAAATTATTTAATAAATCCATTTGGCAAACAAAAAAAGGTTTGTATATTTGCACCCGCCTACGCACCGATTAGAATCGGAGTTACGGCGGGCAAGCCCGCTAAAGCTAAAAGGCTTGACTCTTGAGAATAATACTCAGGAAAACTAAAAAAAAACAATTTTTTCAGAAGATAAAGGTACACAATCATGAGCAAAAGAACATTTCAGCCATCGAAAAGAAAAAGAAGAAACAAACACGGTTTTAGAGAGCGTATGGCTTCTGTGAACGGTAGAAAAGTGCTTGCAGCTCGTAGAGCTAAAGGCAGAAAAAAAATATCTGTATCTTCTGAACCGAGACACAAAAAATAATGGTTTCATTATTAAAAATACAAGGTGTTACTTTTTATAAGTAACACCTTTTTTTATACATTACATCTGCGTTTAATCTAAGTATCTCTGTAAATGCCTAAAAATAAAGACTTAAAATCCATTTTAATCATCGGGTCGGGCCCAATTGTTATCGGTCAGGCTTGCGAATTTGACTATTCAGGAACACAAGCCCTGCGATCCCTTCGTGAAGATGGGATTGAAACTATTCTTATCAATTCCAATCCGGCAACAATTATGACTGACCCTGCTATGGCCGATCATGTGTACCTGTTGCCACTTACCACTAAATCTATTATTCAAATTCTGAAAGAACATCCGCAAATTAATGCAGTTCTTCCCACTATGGGTGGACAAACTGCATTAAATCTGTGTATAGAAGCAGATGAAAAAGGGATTTGGAAAGATTTTGGTATTGAACTCATTGGTGTGGACATAAATGCCATAAACATAACTGAAGACAGGGAAAAATTCAGAGTCCTTATGGAGCAAATAGGAATTCCTATGGCACCACAGGCGACGGTGACCTCTTATCTTAGGGGAAAAGAAATTGCCCAGGAATTTGGTTTTCCATTGGTAATAAGGGCGTCATTTACCCTAGGTGGTGCAGGGGCTTCCATTGTCTATAAAACTGAAGATTTTGATGAACTTTTAACTCACGGTCTAGAAGCATCACCCATTCACGAGGTGATGATTGACAAAGCATTAATAGGCTGGAAAGAATTTGAACTTGAATTATTACGTGATAAAAATGACAATGTTGTTATTATCTGTAGTATTGAAAATATGGACCCAATGGGAATCCACACCGGTGATTCAATTACTGTGGCACCGGCAATGACACTCTCTGATAAAACCTATCAGAGGATGCGGAATATGGCCATAAAAATGATGCGCAGCATAGGTGATTTTGCAGGAGGTTGTAATGTGCAGTTCGCTGTAAGTCCTGATGAAAATGAAGATATTATCGCCGTGGAAATAAACCCTAGGGTTTCCCGCTCCTCAGCATTAGCTTCTAAAGCCACGGGATATCCTATTGCAAAGGTAGCAGCTAAACTCGCCATAGGGTACAACCTTAACGAACTAGAAAATCAAATTACCAAAACCACATCTGCCCTTTTTGAACCTACACTGGATTATGTTATCGTAAAAATCCCAAGATGGAATTTTGACAAATTTGAAGGCAGTGACAGGACTTTGGGTCTCCAAATGAAATCGGTAGGAGAAGTTATGGGAATAGGTCGTTCTTTTCAGGAAGCCTTGCACAAAGCCACACAATCTCTGGAAATAAAGAGAAACGGACTTGGAGCTGACGGAAAAGGTTATAAAAACTATGAACAAATTATTGAAAAACTTACCTATGCAAGTTGGGATCGTGTATTTGTAATTTACGATGCCATTCAAATGGGGATTCCGTTAAGTCGTATTCACGAAATCACTAAAATTGATATGTGGTTCTTAAAACAATATGAAGAACTGCATTTATTGGAAAGGGAAATTTCAAAGTATAAAGTAGAAACCTTGCCACGCGAACTACTTCTTGAAGCTAAACAAAAAGGTTTTGCAGATCGTCAAATTGCACATATGCTGGATTGTCTGGAAAGTCAGGTGTATAATAAACGGGACGAGTTGCGTGTAAACAGGGTGTATAAATTAGTAGATACCTGTGCGGCCGAGTTTAAAGCACAAACTCCATATTACTATTCCACTTTTGAAAATGAAGTGGAATTGCCTTCCGGCGAAAAATACTCTGCAAATGATAGCCTGGTTTCCAACAAGAAAAAAATTGTGGTTTTAGGTTCAGGACCAAACCGGATAGGGCAAGGAATTGAATTTGATTATTGTTGTGTGCACGGTGTGCTTGCAGCTTCAGAATGTGGTTATGAAACCATTATGATCAACTGTAACCCGGAAACCGTTTCTACGGATTTTGATATTTCAGACAAACTGTATTTTGAACCTGTGTTCTGGGAACACATTTATGACATCATTCGCCACGAAAAACCGGAAGGCGTTATTGTACAGTTGGGTGGGCAAACAGCATTAAAACTGGCTGAAAAATTAGATCGTTACGGTATCAAAATAATTGGAACTACTTATAAATCGCTGGATTTAGCCGAAGATCGGGGCAGTTTCTCAAACATATTAAAAGATAATAACATTCCTTATCCTGAATTTGGCGTGGCAGAAACCGCTGAGGAAGCATTGAAAATCGCGGATAATCTGGATTTTCCTATTTTGGTGAGACCATCCTATGTATTAGGCGGACAAGGAATGAAAATTGTCATCAACAAAAATGAACTGGAAGCACATGTGGTAGATTTATTGCGAAGCATCCCCAATAACAAATTGCTATTAGACCGTTATCTAGATGGTGCCATAGAAGCAGAAGCAGATGCAATATGCGACGGGGAAAATGTTTACATCATCGGTATTATGGAACACATAGAGCCTTGCGGAATACATTCTGGAGACTCTAATGCTACTCTACCACCGTTTAATCTGGGTGAGTTTGTAATGCAACAAATTAAAGACCACACCAAAAAAATAGCATTGGCATTAAACACCGTGGGATTGATAAATGTGCAATTTGCCATTAAAGAGGACATTGTATACATCATTGAAGCAAACCCAAGGGCATCTAGAACCGTTCCCTTTATCTCTAAAGCCTATGGAGAACCTTATGTGAACTATGCAACAAAAGTGATGCTGGGCGAAAAGAAAGTAACCGATTTTAACTTTAATCCAAAGTTAGAAGGATATGCCATCAAGCAGCCGGTTTTCTCATTCAACAAATTCCATAAAGTAAACAAACAACTTGGCCCTGAAATGAAAAGCACCGGTGAAAGTATCTTATTCATTGATAGCTTAAAAGACGACGCCTTTTATGAGTTATATTCCAGAAGGAAGATGTATTTGAGTAAATAACTATACAAACAACTATTGTTTTATCAAAGTTCGGCAACTGCCGAACTTTTTTTTTTATGAAATACTTCAAAGTTCCGGGCTAAAATTAATCCAAAGAATTAGTAACTTTAGAACAAATTTATTTACCCATGAGTTACTACACCATCAAAAACCTGGAGCACTACTTCAAAGCCTACAAAAAATCAGTTAAAGACCCCAAATCCTTCTGGGACAAAATAGCCGATGAAAACTTCACCTGGTACCGCAAATGGGATTCAGTCTTGGAATATGATATGCAGGAAGCAGAATTTAAATGGTTTGATGGGGCTAAAGTCAATATCACTAAAAACTGTATCGACAGGCACCTGGCAAAACGAGGAAATAAAACAGCTATCCTTTTTGAACCCAACAATCCCAAAGAAGAAGCGCAGCACATTACGTATAACGAACTCTATGAAAGGGTGGCTAAGCTATCCAATGTACTTCAGGAACAGGGAGTGAAAAAAGGGGATAGGGTATGTATATACTTACCTATGATTCCGGAACTTGCAGTTTCGGTGCTGGCGTGTGCCAGGATAGGGGCAATACATTCTGTAGTTTTTGCGGGTTTTTCTGCAAAAGCCTTGGAGACCCGCATCAACGATTGTGATTGCAAACTGGTGATTACTTCAGACGGTGGCTTTCGCGGAAGCAAAACCATAGACCTGAAAGGCATCGTTGATGAGGCTGTAAATACATGTCCGGGTGTTGAAAGAGTACTGGTGGTGAAACGCACCCAAACGGAAGTCAGCATGAAAGAACGCCGTGACCTTTGGCTGGCCCCTTTACTGGAGAAAGCCTCAGCAAATCACGTTGCCGAAATCATGAAAGCCGAAGACCCGCTGTTTATCCTGTACACTTCCGGCTCAACCGGAAAACCCAAAGGCATGATGCATACGACCGCCGGCTATATGGTATATGCTGCTTACACATTTAAAAACGTATTCAACTATGAGGAAAATGATGTTTACTGGTGTACGGCTGATATAGGCTGGATTACCGGGCATTCTTATATTGTGTACGGACCACTTCTCAACGGCGCCACCACAGTGATGTTTGAAGGGGTTCCCAACTATCCAGATTTCAGTCGTTTCTGGCAAATAATAGAGAAACATAAAATCACCCAATTTTATACAGCTCCTACAGCTATCCGGGCTTTGGCAAAAGAAAAACTAGACTATGTAGAGCAACACGATTTGTCTACCTTAAAAGTAATAGGTTCTGTTGGTGAACCTATCAATGAAGAAGCCTGGCACTGGTATAATGACCACGTGGGAAAAAAAAGGTGCCCGCTTGTGGATACATGGTGGCAAACAGAAACCGGTGGGATCATGATTTCACCTTTACCCTTTGTAACTCCTACAAAGCCTACCTATGCTTCTTTGCCCTTACCGGGAATACAGCCGGTATTGATGAATGAATTGCGTAATGAAATAGAAGACAATCAGATTACCGGAAGTTTGTGTATACAATTTCCCTGGCCCGCAATGGCGCGCACCATTTGGGGAGATCATCAACGTTTCAAAGAAACCTATTTCACAGCATATCCCGGAAAATACTTTACCGGTGATGGTGCGTTAAGAGATGAAGTAGGCTATTACCGCATCACCGGGCGCATGGACGATGTTGTAATTGTTTCCGGGCACAATCTGGGGACAGCACCCATTGAAGATGCTATCAATGAGCATCCTGCAGTTGCGGAAAGTGCAATCGTTGGTTTTCCCCACGACATCAAAGGAAGTGCGTTATACGGATTTGTAATTCTAAAAGAAACAGGGGAAGGAAGGGTACACGATAACCTACGCAAAGAAATAAACAATATGATAGCAGACCAGATAGGTCCCATTGCAAAACTAGATAAAATACAGTTTGTTTCCGGATTGCCAAAAACCCGCTCCGGAAAAATTATGCGACGCATCCTAAGGAAAATTGCTGAAGGGGATTTTTCTAATTTTGGGGATATTTCCACTTTATTGAATCCCGAAGTGGTGGAGGAAATAAAAGAAAATCGTATTTGAGCCAGCATCCTTCTCCCGGTTCAAAACCCTAAGAGGGTTATTTTTTTCAGGTTTTTAAATTGAAAGAATTATTCCATGCTAACATATCCTGATCTTATTGAGAATCCCTTAACTTCGATTTCAGTTTGCATTAGGATGACTTTTTGCACAAATAATTCTTAGCTGAAAGTTGCTGCTATCGATATTCAGGATTTTCAAAATTCCATCTGGCTCCATCATCCCAGTCTTTTCTTGAATTGCCATAAGCAGGATATCCATCTTGCTCTTTGAGCATTTTTGCAAGGTGCAATAAATTATAGGTCATAAAGGTTGTGTTTCGGTTTGTGAAACCGGAATTAAACCCTACGGGAGGACTTATTTTTTTGTCATTCCATTGGGTATCCCCATAGCTCGGACCTGGACCTACTTCACCAATCCAGCCGGCATCAGCCTGTGGCGGGATACTGTATCCTAAATGCTGTAAGGCATATAAGATTCCCATGGCACAATGTTTCACACCGTCTTCATTTCCTGTTATTAAGCAACCGCCTGCTTTGCCATAATAAACGTATTGGCCTTTATCGTTGTGATAGCCACTCATGGCATACAAACGCTCAATAAGTTTACTGGCAATAGAAGACCGTTCTCCAAGCCATATGGGTGTACCAATGATTAATATATCAGCATCCATTACTTTTTTATAAAGTTGTGGCCAGTCGTCTTTTGACTCGCCTTCTTTTGTCATATCAGGCTGAACACCTACGGGGATATCATAATCTGTAAGACGTATGACCTCGACAGTAACCCCTTCCTTTTTCATAATGTTTATGGAAACATCCATTAAAGTTCGGGTATGGCTTTTCTGTGGGGATTTTTTTAATGTACAGTTTACAAATAATGCTTTTAGTCCGATGAATTTATTTTTCATTGTTTAATTAGTTTAGAAAAATTGAGAAGTAAAAAGATACAAAATCCTACGATTCAATATCATATTTTTGAAAATAAGGTAGAAAAAGATCGGTTTTTTTGGGATTTCAACCTTGCTAAACCCGGAAATTGTGGAATAGTTTAAGGAAAATCGTCTTTAAAAATTTAACCCTCTCCCGGTTTCAAAACCTGAGAGGGTTATAACAAAAGTTTTTTAAAAAAGTACTTACTCTAACGGCAACATATCCTCATCCTCAGAAGAGCGTTTCAACAATTTTTCATTTTGTTGTTTGCTTGCTTTGGCACCCAGTTTTTTGAGGTTTTCCACACGGGTAATAAGATTTCCTTTACCGGTGAGTTTGACCATGGCGCTTTCATAAGATTTTTGCACAGTGCCTATTTGGTTGCCCACCTTGATGAGTTCGTCAGTAAGGTTGACAAAGGAATCGTATAAACGTCCTGCCTGGGTGGCGATTTCGATGGCGTTTTCTTTTTGTTTTTCGTTTTGCCACATACTGTCAATGGTTTTCAAAACCGCTAGTAGGGTAGTGGGGGTCACGATGATAATGTTTTTCTCAAACGCATCAGAATACAAAGCCGGGTATTCCATAGAAGCAATCGCAAAAGCCGACTCGATGGGGATGAAGAGCAACACAAAATCAGGGCTTTCCATTTCATAGAGTTGGTGGTAGTTTTTTTCGCCCAACTCGCTCACCCGTTTTCTGATGGAAATAAGGTGGTTTTTTAAATGCCCCGGTTTTTCCATTTCTTCTGTCTCGTTGATGTAGCGTTCATAAGCCACCAGCGAAACCTTAGCATCAACCACCAGTTTTTTATCGCCCGGTAAATGGATAATAACATCCGGCATCACGCGGCGGCCGTCATCATTGGTAAAGCTTTGTTGCACAAAATACTCGCTGTCTTTTTTCAAACCGCTGCGCTCCAAAACGCGCTCGAGCACAAGCTCGCCCCAGTTGCCCTGCATTTTGGTATCGCCTTTGAGCGCCTTGGTGAGGTTAGTGGTTTCTTTGCTCATCTGCTCGTTGAGCTCTTTTAACCCAATGATTTGCTGCCGCAGGTCTGCGGTGCGGTTGATGTCTTCTTTATTGGTTTCCTCCACACGCTTTTCAAAATGCTGTATTTTTTCCTGCAAGGGTTTTAAGATGGCATCGATGTTTTCCTTGTTTTGGGCGGTAAACTTGGAGGACTTTTCCTCTAGTATTTTATTGGCGAGGTTTTCAAATTCTTTTTGAAAGCGTTCCTGTAGTTTCTCAACCTCTGCTTTTTGCTCCTCGTTGCGTTGTTTGAGGTTGTCAAAATCGGCATTGCGGCGGGTGAGCTCAACAGTAAGGCGGTCTTTTTCTGAACGGATGCTTTCCCGCTCCTGCTCAAGACCGGTAAGGCGCTCTTGTAATTTGGTTTCGTTTTCGGCATTAGTTCGCAAGCGTTCTTCCAGCGAGGACTGCCCTGCTTTTTGCTTGAGGTTGTTGATGAAATAGCCTAAGGCGACGCCTATGGCTAGGAAAAGGATAATTAAGAGGATTGTGGTTAGGGTGGTGGGCATTGGAATATGTTTTTGTAAAAGTATTAAATTTTATTAATTTGCTAAAGTGGTAATGGTTTGTATATGAAAATTAGGCGATTACGAAGCACAAAACTTTCCGTTAAACACAAAGTTTGATACGAGCCAAAAGCCTTGATTTTACTACTATCTCGCCTATTTTTTATATACATCTTTGTTACCCTTTGTTACCCTTTGTTACCCTTTGTTATTTCGGCGCAAGTTGATAATTATTGACCAAAACCGAAGCCGAAATTTGAAGTATTCTTTCTAAATCTCGTATCATATCTACAGTCAACCTTTTCTTTCGGTTAAGGATTTCAGATACTCGGCTTTTCCCACCGATTATTCCGACCAAATCCTTCTGGCGCATATTCAATTCTT
>Ga0209702_10003343_pt1 | contig 25444 bp, 24 predicted proteins | sample FRY01_FD_187210 | JGI IMG/M metagenome (GOLD analysis project Ga0209702, IMG submission 187210) | Freshwater microbial communities from Lake Fryxell liftoff mats and glacier meltwater in Antarctica - FRY-01 (SPAdes) (version 2) | ecosystem: Environmental > Aquatic > Freshwater > Ice > Glacier... | reverse complement strand
ATCGTTGAAAACTCTCGTAGCGGTGTTCAGAAGCGCATCAGCCCAAAGAACATTGTTGGCGAACACGTTTTCAAACCATACACCAAACGGGCTTAAGTAAACCAAATCTAAAATTAGGGGGGGGGGCAATGCCCCCCTTTTTATTGCGCCGATTCTATGATAGTAGAATTAGATATAGAGTTACTATCATTTGATACTGTATGATGAATATGTCCATCCATATAGTGAATCATGTGTGTGTTTCTCGTCCCATATTGACCAGCCTTTTCAGCATTTGTTTTCAATACACTTCCATGTTCGCTCTTAGAATGTAAATCTAAATCTGAATTTTTATCCAGTAAATGTGATGTGAATGCATCAATAGCTTCTTTCTGGGGTAGACTTGTTTTGAATGTTTTGTGTTGAGCTGATGCCGAATTGGCTCCAACAAATCTTGGTTCTGGTTTATTTTTAAGCTCGTGGATATAATCGCCTATATTTTTCATATTATCTACATTAAGTCGTGAATGTTTCACTTTAGCAGTATCGTAGTGATGAATTCCCTCATAGTCATCATTTTTTACTATATGTTTAATCGGTGTACCGGATCCTAAAAGCCCTGGTGCTTTTTCAGTGTAGAAGTCTAATATGTGTTTTTTGTCTTTGTCATGAAGCGCATATTTTTCATATTTTAATTTATCACCATTACTATTTTTAAAATGATGAACTCCTTCATGTGTATATGATGTTTTTGGTTCATCAGCGCTATAATGTTCCTTATAAGCCCTATTGAGTGCTTGATATGCTTTATTGCGTATATGATCGGGCTTGAGATTATGTCTAGACATGTCTCCGATAAGATGTGGTAATAATACGTGTTTATGCGCTGCTAAAAAATCTTTATGTGGTTCTGACGAATATATATTGTCTCCATAGTCACTCTTTTTAGCATGAAGGATTGGTTCACCAGTACTCTTATCATAAAATTCATGAGTAAAACCCGGGTGCTTGTCTGTTTTTCTGCCGTGAATTTCTATATCCATTAGTGTTTTACCTTCTTGTTTGCAATTTCGCTTACTTCACTATCTTTGTCATTTAGAAGTTTTTTGTACGTATCATTGTCTGTATTTTTATGTTGTGCGACATTCTTTCTAATAAATGTAACTGGAGAGTCCGCCAATTTATGTAAAATTGATGGCGATGTGAATGGTGATGAACTTAAGTGAGCATGTTGATGTGGAGTTGTCAATGCTTTCATTTGCATAGTTTGTGTAACCTTTGGATGATGCAACATAGAACCGACGAGGCCATGGTCTTTAGCGTCAGAGAATGATCTATTCATATTTTCATGATCAAATTTCTTATGGTCTAGTATTCTTTCAGGGTTGTATGCGTCTTTAATTAACTTTTCTAAATGTTCGCCCTTAATGTTTTTATTATCTATGATATCAGCCCTGGCATTACCACCATCGATATGATCGTGTAATTTATCTCCATCAATTTTATCGTTTTTAGCTAGTTCCGACCTCGCTGGATTGTTATCTTTAGTAGCATCCCATAAAGAATTTACGTCATCTTTACTAAGTTTATTTGACGTGAGAACCGAATTAGAAGCGTGATTGGAGTACAGCTTCTCTTTATTTTTATCATGTGAAAGCATATTATGAAATAAATTCACTGCTGATGCTTTATATCCATCGGCCTCTGGGTTTTTAGTGTGTAATATATGATTAGTAATATTTGATATAGTGTGATGTGTGTCATGATCATTAGGATTTCTATTTAACAACTCATCACCCGATTTTAATATATTTTCAAAGTGATGTTGATGTAAATTGTCGGCAGATTCGGGCTTCATCATATGTTTAGAAAATTCTTCTGGATATTCCTTCGACCCAACGTCTAATAATTTTGGACTTATGTCTTTTTGATTGTTTAAAACTCTTTTAGTATTTTCTGGTGACATCGATGCGTATTTTTCTTGATTTGTATGAGATACATTTTTTGCATTAGTATCAAACACCGCCCCTGTCAAAGAATCCGTAAATTTGGGGTTATTTAATATTTTTGTTAGATGATCATCATTTCTATTATGGGCGCTTTGAATTGTTGTAGCATAGTCATTAATGCGATTATTCGAAGATGCATTTGGATGATATTTATCAAGATTGTCTAGTTCATGATGGAGCATATCAGAACTTCTGTGCTCATTTGCAGCTAAGTGTTTCCAATCATCCTCGGGTATGCCGTTTGCATTAACATGAGGATTCTTTTTAAGATATTTGTTATAATGCTTTTCCAGATTATAATTACCATTATGATCTGTCAGCGCCGCGACATGTTCTTTAGACAATTTATTATTAGAAATTATATTGTCTAAAGCATTCTCATGTTGATAGTTAGACTCGCCTTTAACAAGTCTGTTCATATGTTCATTGGATTCTTCAGGGCTATATCTTTTATACTTGTCTTTAAGATTTGTATCTGGGTGTTTCTCTAATTCATGCGTGTGATTTAAGAAATCATTAACATGATTCAGGTTGTCATGATATCTGGGATCGTTTGAATCTACAGGTACATCTTTTTCATCCATAATCTGTCTTGATTGATGGTGAAATTGGAGAACATGTCCATTAGGAAAATGCATAGTGTACTTACCACCCTTATAGTGGTTAAACATATTGTTTGTTGAATTTGCTGCTGTACACCAATTTGTTTTGGATTTAGTACCATTAGCACCATAATTACGAATAGATGATTCTCTATTCGGTATTTTAAAACCAGTTACTCCATCTTTGTCATATAATTGGTGAAGATCTTCGCCTTTATTATCAGCAAGTTTCTTCTTCTCTTTTTCTTTGTCGTTAGCAATTTGTACTTTAGAAACAACAGCATCTCTTAAATCAGCAACATGTTTATATTGATTGATATCTTTCTTTTCGAGATGATCTTTAGATTTATCAAAATCTTTTAATGTTTTCTTGATACTGCCAGCATCTTCTTGACGGATGTTTCCTTGCTTATACTGATTTAGAACCCATTGACTATGCGATTTATTAGAAGTAGGATCAGCTTTCTTTGCAAAGTGATTAATGATATCCTTTGTCTCTGTATGTTTAGCAAGCGTATCGTGACTAGTATCAAATCCATCTTTAAAGTGATCGTTTAGAAAATCTATTCTTTTCGCGTTTTCAAGTAGTAAGTAGTTTTCTATAAGTAATTGTAAATCCATGAACACTCGCCTTTTTATATTTATTTATTATTTATTAAATCTGGCTTCTTACAAAAAAAGAGGGACCGAAGTCCCTCTAGTTTATTTTTTATTTTTGTTATTATTGATATTACACCAAGTTAATTATAACCAATCACATCAAATTCGTAACAATAAGTCTACGATAATATTTATTGCTATCCTGTTCTAATCTACCAAGACCTTCATTAAGACCTTCAGCAAAAGGATTTGCTACCATACCATAACGAGTTTTAAACCCGATTTTTGGTTGGAATGTGTTAGGATCAACCGCACGAACCATCTGAAGGGGAACATATGGGCAGTAGAATAAACCAGCATCCATAGGTGAAGCACCTTTATAACCAACAACTAGATAGTTGCCTGTTGTGTATGGATCGATGTAAACTTTCATTCTACCATTAAGAACACCAGCAAAAGTATTACCAGTATCATCAACTTCAAGTGAATTAGCAAGAGCTGGAGTATAATCCAGAACACCAGCCATTGTTAGAGCAGAAGCAACATCTGAAGAACAGATGATGATATTACCCTTACCACGTCTGGTACCCTTAGCTACCGCATTAGCTTCTCTTTCAATCTGGAAAAGAAGACCCTTGAATTTTTCAACTGACCAACGGCCGTTTGCGTCTGTATCAAGGTCGAATACACCAGCATTGGTTGTACCTTCAGTAGCACCACGTTCAGCAGTTGTTAGAATAGTTCTAACCACTTCACGGTTGATTTCTGAAAGAACTTCTGCCGAAAGGATATTCGATAGTTCGGTTTCAGCGTCAAGACCGTGAATTGCTTTCATGTCTTGTGCTAGTTCAAGCGAGTAATCAGCTTTTAGAGCTTTTGACTTTGCAGAAACTGTAACCTTCTCAATGCTGATCGCCATTTCTGGGAAGATAGCAGTTGTGTTAGATCCAAGACCTTCAGCAAGAGCGGTCTGAACACCACCACCGAAGTTGTATGTATTAGCACCAACGTTGTTAGCAGAACCAGGAACGGTACCTACGTTTGTAGCTTGACCACCAACAACGTTTGCTGTTGCGTAACCAGCATCGGTAGGAGATGCATTAGCACCACCACGACCTGCATGTGCAGTATCAACTTCGTTGTAGAATGTTTCAGCACCGGCTTGACCGTCGTAGCGTGCTCTGAGAGCAAAGATAAGACCGGTTGGACCAGTCATTGGCTGAACACCACAGATATCATAAGCGATCAGGTTAGGCATCGAACGGCGAACCAGTGAAATAAGTACTGGGTCAAAGTTATCGACTGCTGAACCTGTTGCGTTTGTTGGCGCAGCTTCTGATAGAAATTCGTGACGGCCCTCATTAAGAGATTTTTCAGTATTTTCTAAAAGCTGTGCAGTAACGGCACGTCTGTGCGCGTCTTTAATTGGCGAAAGGCCTTCTGCTTCTAGAAGCGGCTTCCACTTATTTTGAATTTCTTCGGCTAGATACGACATTTATTACTTCTCCTTAATTAACCATTTTAGCTGGTTTTAATTATTTATTAAATTATTATTTTGCACCCTTAGAAGCTTGTGCTAGGTAGCGCTGCATCTCTGGGGTAGTATTAACTTCTTCTTCAGTAGAACCAACTTCACCGTCGATTTCTTCAGTGATCATACCGGTTTTTGCTGAAGTTGCTTTCTTACCAAAATAACTTTCTTTGATGATTTCAAGCTTTTTCTTGAAACCGTCACTGTCGGCATATTCTAGACCTTCAGCAAGTGAAGCCATTTTTTCTCTTTGTGTATCTACTAGATCGGCTGAAATAGCATCAACGATATTCTTTTTATTATTATCTTCGACAACTCTTTCAAGTTCAATCTTAGTATTAATTGTTTCGTTCAATTTTTCTTTAAGATCGGCGATTTCAGCTTTCATTTCACCGAGGATATCAATCTTATCTTCTGGAACTTTAATAAAACTTTCAGCGAATAGATTTTGTAATCCATAAATAAAGTTTTCAGCAATTTCGTTGCGAAGTTGTGATTCAAGTTCAACAGTATTTTCTTCCATATATGTTTCCACATTATAGTTTAGATACTGGTCTAACTTTTCAGTTAGTTGTTCAAAAATTGTATTTGCGTTTTCTTGCAGATCAGCTTCAAGTTGCTCTCTTAATTCAATTTCTTTATCAGCAAATTCTTCTTCAAGACGAACTGTTTCCAAATTGATTCTAGTATTAACAGCAGCTTCAAAGAGTGTAGATGCTTTTTCTTTAAAATCTTCAGTGAAATCTTCTTCTTCACCAAGGAATTCATCAAGATCTTCTTTAACAGCTTTAGCTGCAGAAGCTTTTGCTGAAATACTATTTTTATTAGATGCAGCTGCTCCGTCTGGAACCTTGTCTGCTTCTTTACCAATTTGTGCAAGAGCATCGTTCATAAATTTTGAAAGATCTTCTTTACCAAGCTGAGACATCAAAGATACAAAAGTATCTAGCATCTTAGCTTTTGATTCTGAAGCACCTGACCCACCGCCCGGCTTTAGTGTTTCTGCTGCAGCAGTGCCTTCTTCTATTGAAGAAATGTCTTCTGCTTCTTCATTAGGAAGTGTGTTATCTACTGGATCCATTTTGTACTCCTTTGGGTAATTTATATTTTATTTATTAAAATCTAATTTTTTAAATACTGTTTACGTATTTTCTGAATAATTTAAGCTTAGCATTCTCATTTAGTGTTCTAGATGCCACAGCCTGTTCGATTTCTTCTTCTATTTTCTCTGCGACTAGAACATTGTTTTTCCAAACCCATTCTACACCTTCCATAATACCATTAACAAACGCGTCAGGTGCTGATGGATCTGCAACAATGTCTGCTGCTGTAGCCAATTTAAAATCGTTTTGTACCTCATTAATGCCTTTACTATTGGCTTTAATTGAACCCATACCTCTTGAAGATACTCCCAGTGATACACCAGATTCTATTAATCCTCTAGCAATATCACCCATTGGTGTATTGGTGATTTTTGCAACACCATGCCAATTAGTACCGATCTTCTTTAGTTCAGTAATAACATGAGAAACTTTATCTAAATTTATAGATGGACCAGATGGATGACCTAGCTCGCCCATAGCACGTTTCTTGTCTATGCTTTCGTTGATATATCTTCCGACTTCGTTGTCCATTATTTCTTCTGGATAAACTCGACCGTTTCTGTTTTGAATGGCCGACTGGAGAAATATGCCTTTAATATAAAGGTTTTTCTCTTTGCCCTCATTCAATTCTTCTGTGACAATTTCAATGTCTTGATTGACTTCGGTGATTAATTTCATATTCGTCATCCCATTAACCTACTAGATATTCACTAGTAAATGTACCTTCTTTTTGTAATTCAAAGAAAACATAACAGTTAGAAGAACCAACAAATGTAACGTTAACGTTAGCGGTCTTATTAACATTCATAGACATACCAGAACCGGCATAATCATACCATCCAGTGGAGTCATATATGGCAACAACTTCGCCACCTCTTTCTATTCTTATGTGACCAGTTCCATCGCAACCAGCAAATGTTTGTGTAATAGTTGCTCCGGTAAGATTTTCATCAGAAATTGCTATAGAGCTAATAGTACTATTAGCTGTAATAGTAGTGCTGTTTCCAGTTACTACGATAGTAGCATTTGCGTTAAGATGAACTGCAGCTGAAAGATTCTTTTTATTCGATGTGATATTAATCGTCATTTGTTACATCCTCATCAGTATCGTTGTTTTCTATGATGAAGTTTAACACATCATTGATAGATTCTTCATCTATTAAATGATTCAACATAAGAATTTGGTTGTCTTCATTTAATTCAGAAAACAATTCAAGAATTTTGTTGATGTGTGTTTGTGAAATATGCTCTTCAAGATTAGCTCTTAATTTGTTTTCATTAGATATTGTTTCTAATACAGCAGTTTTAACTTTATCTGTAACGAAATTATTAATTACATCTTCTTTGGTAAGTTTATCAGTAGCTTTAGAAATACCTTTAAGTCTTTGTAATACTTTAGTATCTTTTTTTGCCCTGTGCCAACTTCCAGCGCTACTTGCATCACCAACTGCTTCATCCGAAGCACCCTTAATATAATTTCCTAAAGTCCCCTTAGACAATTCATCTAAAGCTTCTTCGGTTCCAGAGCATGCTTCAGCAAGGTCAGTAATAAGATCGTCGTATAGGTTTTCAGCAAATATTTTAGCGTCATCGTCAGAGATATCTTCACCGAGTTCTTCAAAATATGCTTTAACTCCGACGATGATTTCATCGAGTCCTTCATAAACTTTCTCATCTTCGCCAGGATTATAACCATGATTCGGTGATCTTTCGACACCTTTCACATTAGTAGCCTTAAATACATCGTCACCATTACCATTTTTATCTTTATGTTTGATCACAACGTGTTTATCCACAAAGCGTTTTTCACCCTTTGGCTTAGGACTATACACTTCAAAAAAATCTTTAATGGACTTAGTCATTGTCTTCTAGTTCCTCTAGATCTTCGTCGATTTCTAATTCGGCATCAATATCAATATCAAGATCTTCTAAATCGAGATCATGATCTAAACTTTCGTCCAAATCTTCATCTTCGAATTGTTCGACAACTTCTTCAGAACCATAAATACTGTCAGCGATTTCAAGCTTTCTAACTTCAACAGCATCAGCAATTTTTTCGTCCATTATTTCACCATATGTTTTAGTGAATCCAATAGCATCGCCTGAAACAGCAAGTTGAAGTAAATCTTTAGTGGTTGGCATCGTTATGTCCTTCTTTTAAATATATTTATAATCTTTTGGTTTGCAATTACTGAGGCGGGCCCTGTGGCGGATCGCCTCCACCATCTGGCTCTTCACCTGGCATAATTGGCGGATTATATTGCGGATCATTTCTTTCTTCTTCAATCTGTTCATCGATTTTATCGATTTCATCTTCAGCTTGTCTAAGAACTTGTTTTCTGATCCAAATGTGTGAGTAATACTTGCCAGCATAATCATCTATATCTCTAAGCAATGTTATACGTTCACGTAATACTTCTTGTTCTTTTAGTTCAGCATAGTAGTTATCTTGAGCATATCTAAAAGATATATTATCTTTAATAGAATCCCAGTCTTCTGGAGTAATAATGTTCTTAAGAATAAGCTGTCTTTCAAGTATTCTTAAGAATAGTACTGAAAACTTGTTTCTAAGTCTCTGAATAAATTTACCAAAGTTAACTTCATCTCTACTTATTTCGCTTGATCTACCAAGATTAAAATTAACATCTGAATCTAATCTAGACGTTGGAACTTTAAGTGATTTGTAAAGAAGTTTTTGGAAATATAGAATATCATCTATCTGACCAAGATTTTCACCACCAGGAAGTGTTGTAATTTCAGTACCCTTACCACCTTCTCTTCTAGGCAACCAAAAGTCTTCTAACATAGTCATAAATTTACGAGTATCACGAATTTGACCAGTTTCTTGATCGTATACGATTTTATTTTTAAACTTAGTCATTAAGTCACGAACATATTGTTCAGCTTTTAATTTTGGTAGATTACCAACATCAATATAGAACACTCTTCTTTCTGGTGCTCTAGAAATTCTATAGATAACTAGAGAATCTTCTAAACTTTTGAGCTGATTAAGTGGCTTAATCGCTTGGTGTAGATGACCTAATACTAAATCACCATTGTTGCTTGTAAGACCGGATGTGCAATGAATAATAGAATCTTTAGCAAGCTTTAAACCAGTTGCTGAGTTATTCGACGGGACTGCTTGGTTGCCGCTCGTTTTTGCAAAACCCTTTTCGTTGTAAATGTAGTATTCACTCTTAGTTCTCTTGAATGATACACCAGCTGAAGAACGCTTATCTTCATATGAACGAATTTTTCTTATTTTTCTTGGGTCTACGTAACGAAGTTCTGTAATACCGTTTAGTGGATTAGATTCATCTACAATACAGTGATAATATAATCTACCATCGATGTACCATCTTCTGAATGTGTCATAAGATAATTCATTAAATTGAAGCAGACGCAAAATCTCTTCAAACTCTTCCGACATTTTCTTTTTAATGCTTTCAGAATATTCTATTTCATCTAAGAAGATGGAAACACTCTTAGTTTCAGGTTCTTGAACAATCACGTCATTCACAATGTGATCTATGGCAATATCAACTTCTGTATGACTTGCCATATCTCTATATTTTGTTATAAGCTCTGCTTCAGACTTAATGCTTCCTTCCATGTCAACATATGTGCCATAGATTCCACCTTCTGAAACAACAACTGCCCCATCATCAGTTTGCGGAGTGGCAAACGATAGAGGTTCTTCTTCTTTTCTTTTAATTTCAAAACCAAAAAAGTTGATTATCTTTCTCCCAAATTTCTAACATTACGATGTTGTACATTATAATTCATTAAATTAAATGAAAGGGAAATTAATCCCTCTCATTATTTTCCGCCGGCGTTACCAGTCGTTCCGCCTTTAACTTCCCAATTATCATATTGGAATTCTACTTGGAATAATTCATAAGAATCATTCAAGTCCCATCCAAGATCGATTGGTGAAATTACTGATGGAAAGAGACCATTAAACTCATATACTCTTAAGACTTTTCCATCTTTAGCATATTGAATTACTTGAGCCTGCGACTTATAGTTTCTAATATCTCTAATGTTTCCTTCGAAACGATTAATTTTATTAGACCACTCCTCCATAGCATTTCTTACAAGAAAGTCTTCATCGTTGATGATAGTTACAACCCATGGATCGTATGTTCTATCACCAGCCAACTTCATCATTCTTCCGAAATATGGTACCTGTATAGTTCCAAGATTAGAAGCAGGCAAAGACGCTGCCTGTACCATAAATGGCACTTTTAAATCTGCAACAGAATTACCTCTATTGGTAATTTGAACCTGGAATAGATTCTGTCTAGCGCCATCATATGTTAATTGACTTCTGATGTCGTTAATATTAAATGCCATATTATGACTCTCCTACTTATTTAATTCTTAAATTTATTTATATGTTTAGAAACGACCTACGATTTCTGTAAATTCTACACCACTTCTAACCGATACAAAATTAAGTTGGATGAAGTTGATAGATCTTGCTGGTTTGATATAGATATCACCAACAAATCTATTAGTATCAATAACTTCTTCTGTATTGTTTGTTTCGTCACAGACTACTCTGAAATCATAAATGCCACGACGACCTTGAACATCTCTTAAGAATGGTTCAACCAAGTTCTTAAACTGAGCTCTTGTAAATTCGTCGTTGAATTCAAACAATGTTGATTGTGATGCATTTGCAATTGCCTTTTCAAGAACAATAAACAATCTACGAACGTTGATTCTATCGAATGCACTTGGTTTACCTAATGCAGTTTTATCTCCATATAGAATAGTACCCTGTCCTTGGAATGATACTACTGGATTAACATCAGCTCTATAGAGATTATCTCTCTCAACCTGATTAGGATTCCATGCAAGACTAAATATATTCTTGATTTGTCCTCTGCTAAATCCAGCTGGCGAAAACCACGCATCTCTAACATCATCGGTTCTTGCAGCAAGACCGGCAATATCACCGTTTAATGGAATGAATCTAAATACGTCATTATATTTGTCGTATTGTTTCTTATATCCACTGTCAAGGAATGCATAAGATGATGATCTCATAGTGTTTCTAAATGCAATTGAATTATCAGCCTGTTGACCCTCAACTCCAGTTCCAACGACATCGTCTCTTTCTGGTGATACAAATACAACACAATCCTTGCGAACCTCTGCAACATTATCTATTATATAGTTGGCTAATTGTGCACCATTAATAGATTTACCTGTAATTAGAAGCGATACATCAACGCTTTTTGAATCTGCAAAGAGATCATATGCATTGGCTAATGCTGCCATTGAAGTACTACCTTCTGAAACCCCATTAGTACCACCACCAAATGATTTTGTATATGGTGCAGCTCTTGTAGAATTTGCAATGGCCGTTGCTACAGCAACAGGTGCATCTGCAGTTGCGTTTGCAACCCAAACATATTTAGAATTGTCATTTATTACAGTTTTATAATAATTTGAAGTACCGTCTGAATTTCTAGAATCAGTAGCTCTTGAAAGATTTTGGAATACTTCAAGAACGGTTCCACTAGAACCAGAAAACTTACCATCTTCGTCAACAACAACAGCACTTATTTGATCTACTACCGAAATATTAAGATCAGATACAGTTTCTGATATTCCTGGTGCACTATCAACTAAGTTGTAATATTCCCACTTACGTGTAACACTAGTATCTGTCCAATTGGTAGATTTACTGAATGGTGTTTCAACTTCCAGATTAAAATACGATGTACCTGTTGGTGACAATGGATTGGTATTTTGTAGAGCACCAACAGTTTTAATTTTAAGTGTTTGTTTACCGATAGTGGTATTACCAACTTCGATATAATCACCAACAATAAATGAATTTTTTAATGCACCAGCAGCAGTGTATGTAGTAGCGAAGGCCAGTGTTGCAGAGTTTGAAATGTAAACGTTAGCAGTAGTAGAATTAACGGCAATATCGATACCAGATGAGCCTGGAATTATTGAAGTGTTTGTATATCCCACTAATGCAAATGGATTTACAACTGAACTATACTGATCAACCGTATCACATACAGAAATCTTAAGTGAATTACCAAGATTGCCTGGATATTTAGTTACATATTCTACGCCAGATGGTATAGTAACATTTTCAAAATCATCAAGATTTTTAACAATATAGTCTTTTCTGTCAACTGCAATTGTAGAATTTGCTACGGCATTGAAAGAAAGATTTGTATCAAAGAAATTAACGCTCTGTGTACTTGACACCGAAGAATTACCAAGAGTTGCATTAGCACTCAGGGTTATAGTTGTATGTGTAGCATTAGATGTAAGACCAGAAACTGTAGTTCCGTCTACGATACCAGCACCATAAACACTTTGAGCATTCGCGATACCAGTGCTAATAGCATCAATTAATATTGTGGTATTACCACCAAGATCTACTGAAACTGTAACATCATCACCAGTTGTTACAGCAGCACGACTAACATACAAACTACTCGAATATGCTAAGAAGTTCGCAGCACTAAAGAATGTTTCGTAATTTTCGTTGGTTGGTTTGCCATATCTAGCAACTAATGAATTTTCTGAATTAATTGAAGTAATCTTGCCAACTGGACCCCAGTTAAATACACCACCTATGCCAGCTTCGGTTGTAGCAACCGCTGGTACTGATGTTGTAAGATCAATTTCACTTGTATTAATTCCAGGACTAACTTGAAACGGCATCTTAATCTCCCTACGAAAGGCGTTTGTTTATTGTGATTTATTTTAATATTTATAATAAACGTGGCTTAAAAAAGCCCGCGGAACTCTTGACGAAAGTCAGTTGTCATATCAATTATTGTATCTTCTTCTTGATGATACGAACTTCCATCGTCCACAAATCCAAATCCACTTAGTTCATTCATCAACTGATCTTCAGTTTTATCTCTGAGTTTCATTAGAGTATTTATGTCTGTAAGATCTTTAAAGTATTGCTGATCAGTCATCCATGCAAATATGACTAGAGGCATAACTAAATCGTCATGTGCTCCAGATTCTGCTTCATAGGAATTGGCCTTTTTAGAAAATCGTGACAATTCATGAATAGTATCATGATCGTTAATGATAAGTTGGCGCTGTTCTATCAACAATTTAAGTACAGAACAACCTAATCCTTTAACAGATTTTGATACTCTAATACCCTTCTCTGATGATTTACCAAATCCAGCTGATATTCTTTTACCTCTAGCTCCAGCACTTTCAGTTGAAATTAGAGTTTCTGCTTCATATTCATTATAGATGGTCTCTGCGACTGTATGTCCTACATCATTTAATTCTATCAATATGGTAGCATCGTGATATGTCTTACTCATTCTGAAAATTAATTCAGAGAAATCGCCTGGCGTCATGAGATTGTTTTTAAAAGTACATACCTGTTGGTATGGCATTTCAGTTATATCTATGATTTGTATCGAAGAATAGTCTAAACCCTTGCCCTGTGACGTATCTACAGTCATGGTATATTTTCTAAGCGGGTCTGGTTCGAAATACATTTTAAGCCCATCGTGAGCTTTAATTGGAATTTGACCAACTAGAGTTTTTAGTACAGCACCAGATATCAGTGTACCAGAACTACCAAGCCATGCACAATTGTGGCTAATAAATCCATTTGTAATATATTCGTTATTTAATTCGACATCTAAGATATCGTATACATCTTGAGAAGATTCATCTGTTATTGTAAATTTTTCAATTAGATGTTGAGCTTGTGTAAAGTTTCCATCTATTTTAATTAGATGATCTTTTGTACACTTTAATGTCGCGATGCCGTCATCAATTTTAATAACATTAGTAGAGTGTTTTCTTCTTATTCCAGAAAAATTACTCCACCCAGTTGGTGTGAGTATCATATACTTACGTGAAGTCTTCACACCTAATACCTCTTTTGTCTAAAATATTTATTAATTATGAATTTTCCAACATTACCCAATTATAAAAGCTAGATATTGGTATGTTGAATACTTCATTAGTTTCTATGTTCATAATATCTATCATACTATCACCAGCTACACATTCGAATTCCTGAGCAAATTTCTCAAGATCAAAGTCCATAGCCGCGAGCGTTTCTTTTCTCCACTCTTCATCTCTACCAGGAACTTGTTGCCACGGCACTTCAACATATTGGTAACCATTAGAACCATCTCTAGCACCCATACAAGTCTTATAGAAGTGATTTAATCCATTAGGAGTAGACGTGAATAGAATTTTTGTTGTTTTACCAGAAGAAATTGTTGGAAAAACAGCTGCAAAGAACTCATCCCAGTTTTCGACAAACGCACAATTGTGATTGTAAAAACCAGATGAATAATAAGTAAAGTCTGTTCCAACATTTATTGGAGAATATGTTTGAGTATTCCCTACTGATTCTATACTTTTTATAGACTTACTGTTAAGATCATCGCCTACAATCAGTTCTCTTGCTAAAGACCACTCTTTATTATCAGATATCTTTATTGCATGATTTTCTGAACACGTGAAATTTGATCCGTCTAAAAAAATAATTTTTAGACATCTTTTAATTCCAGTTTCTTTAAACCCTTCAAATTCTACAAACTCTTCAATACCTAAGATTTTCATTTTCTTCCTAGACTCCAACCAAACGGTTCGGAGTCTTCAACGTAAAACTTAATTTGAAGAGTTTCAGAATTAAAATAAGCTTTTTTATTTTTAGGCCCATTAGAACACCCAGTCCCTAATTTCCAACCGGCTGGTAATTCACTGTCAAATTCCTGTATCTCACCGGTGACGGAATTGTGCATATATTTCTTACCTAAGTTATATGGGATACTGCCCTTCAATGATTCAGATATATTTTTTATTGTTTCGGCTGATCTTTTCATACCACTATGTTTGGCCGCAGTTTTAGCAATCTTGTCTGGATTTTTATTAATTTTATCCATTCTTTCTTTATGTTTTTCTGGGTTATTACGAATCCAATGCTTTATTTTATCACCCTTACTCAACCTCTGTGTTTCTGTTAAGATGTAATTTAATCCACCTACTTTGAGATTATAAGTATTATCATTCTTTACGTATTCCTTTGTAACTATCATTTCTTCGTAATTTGAAACTTTATTAATATCATCCGAAAAGAATATTAGTTCTTGTCTCATATTTTCTGGGCCATATTTTACTATAGCATCTTTTATTCTAATACCAGACCCTAGATATCCATCGGAAAAAATTGACCCACTTTCACTCATCTCGTATAGAATATCTGGAGATGATATTCTATGTAAACCTACATATTCTTTACCGTTTATTTTATTGATAGTTTTATAAATTGCTGCACTCATATTATTCACAATCTTATTGATGAAGTCGCTTTCATTTATATTTATAAAATCTGCAATTTTAGAATAAAAATATCTATCTTTAATTTCTACACACACAAAAGAATTGCCTTCTACACATTCATCAATGTACAATAGGTTAACAGATTTACCACGAATAGCTGAAGATGATGTAGCAGCTGCAATAACTTTACAACCATTTTCTAATTCAATAGAACCCTTGTTCCAAGAAACAACACCTTGTTGTAACCAGTCAGGTAAAGATTCATATGATAACTTAACACGGTCTAAAATTTCTCGAGCAGCATCACCCTTCTGTGCAAGTAAAGCCACAAGCTTTACTTCGTTAAATAATATATAATGGAGAATCACACATGCTGCAGTTGTAGTATTGTGACTTAAAATATCATTAGTATAGAATCTATGATTGTCGCTGTCTACAGTAATATCATACATATTAGATGATTTTTCAGTTTTATTACACTTAAATACCAATTCTGGACCATCTTTAGTCATAATATGAGTTACTTTTGGTTTACAGTTCTTAGTAAATATTTCGTTTAAATTTTCATCAAAAAGGATATGATTATCAGCACACATTAATTTTTTACCGGATGATGTTTCAATTTTCCATTCATCATATACTATAGTTTTATGGATAGCTGAAATGTCTTCCCAACCAGTATCAGTTTCAATTTCCCATTCATCAACATCAAAAGATGCTACAAATTTGCGCTCTACTGTTTCTGAAAGTTTATGCATTGTTTTCTCTTATTATGTTTCTTAATTCTTCATTTAATGATTCGTAACTTCTTTGAGAATTTTTTTCTAAAAAAATTAATAGTTCTGATAAACATTCATATTTAAAATTTTCTGTAGTTACTTTAGTGGAAAATCTGTAATTCTTAAATATTCTTAATGTAAGTTGCTCAAGCTCAAACGCCTTACCAATATTCATTTCATCATCTACAATAATATTGTATTCAAGCCCGCATCGCGAGAATCTTTCATTTATAGTTTTTGTAGTAATACCTATTTTTAGATTATCACCAATTTTTATTAAATAAAGTCTTCCTGGATGATCAATTTTATTCGACCACAATGTTCTATAATTTATTTTTGATGCCTTTTTAATATTAATTGCATCAATTTCGTCTTGTGTTTTGTTGTTAAGTGTATTCAGCCACCTGGTTTGGCGTTCATTCCATCTCTCAAGACCCATCTCTTTACCATGTTCACCTATGCATTTTTTAAGACTGAATGTCGTTTGATGTTCAGATAGTTTGATTTTAGCTTCTTCAATAGGATATCCTTTGTTAATCCAATATTGAAGTGTTCTGATTGAAGAACCATTTAATTGTTTTTCTTTGTTTTTTAGTTTTGCAACTTCAGCAGCTTTAGCATTAAATTTTGGATTATTTTTAGAGTATACTGATAGTCTACCACCATGGTTGTGGCCGGGGTTGTTTTTATTCGACCATCTTTCAGATTTCATACTAATTGTGTCATGGGCATATTCACCATTATCATTATGCACGACTGTTAACCAACCAACATTTTCACCCTTCTTACCTATATAGGAATTTATATTTTTCATCCACACGATCCTGTGCTGCCAGGATAATCCAGATTTCATTATCCTGGCCATATTATCACTTCGACCCACCACTCTTTTGATTCCATATTGTTGCATTGCGATGATGGTTCTTAAATCTGAAAATGTATGAATATCATTTCTTATCTTCAGTATCATTCTCACTATGTGCTTTTTGTATTTCATAAAATTCACCCACCGACATTCGTTGTATTTTATTGGTTAACTTGTTTCTTATATTTATAACTGTTGAAGCTTCGACACACTTACCGGCCTGACGAGATGTTACAACAGTAACTCGACGGTTATTTGTTATCTTATTAATGATTTCTTCTTGGTAATCATACAAATCAATTGGAATGAGTCCACGATCAACGTGAACAATTTTTATGTATGTCTGCGCGAAATAGATTGGATCATTTGCGCACTTTACCCATTCTTTAACTTGCTCTGGTGACCAATTGTGACTCTGTCTTGGCTTTTTGAGTAATGGATTACCGTTATAACCTCTAACTTCCATCTTTATCCTTTCTCATATCATTTAAAAGATTTTGAAGTTCAGTCGTAGAACCCACAAATATATTCTGTGTGTTATGAATAGCACCATCAGTTTCTGGAGATTGTGGTTGATTGTTAGTGTTGTTCATCAACTCTTTCTTTCTACTCTGAACACCAAGTATATCCTTATAAAGACCTGCTGTAGTTTTAAGCATACTGTTTAACGTATCATATGCTTTAGGATGTTGAGATTGTTTAGCAATATCTACCATGTCAGCAATCGCGTCGTTTGCGATGTCAAGTAATTCATAAATTGAATTTCTACTATTGTCGATATCTTCTTCAATTTCAGATTTCACAACCTCACAGTCTGCATCAACAATAGCTGGAACATTTTTAATATTATCCACACCATCTTTAGTATCATATGCATTGGGTGATAAATCTAATGATTTATTTAAATCTTTTTTCATATTGTCTCCATTATATCTACGATATATGCGTAGTTATCGTCTGGTCCAATTAAACTCTTATCAATAGTTGTTGATGGGTCTGTAGTTGGCTCACCGTTTGCAGTCAGACCAGGTGTTGTGGTTACAAATACTGATGGCGGCATTGTTTCGTCTATCATTGAAAATTCTGGTGGTATTTTAATACTAATTTCAGCTTGCTTAATAACTCCACCACTTCTAGTAGGACCGAATAGATATCCCTTAAGAGTAAATGACAGTGTCCATATAAGAGCTCGACGAGTTGTAAATTCACCTTCATATGAATCTGTATGATTCGTGCTTCTTAGCACTACTGGAATATCATATGACGCATCATCAAATATTTTTAATGTGCCAGTAAATTCTGGTCCAAAGAATGGAAGAATTGTTTCTAATATTCTATATCCGTCTTCAATACTTTTCGTCATAATATTTAAATCGAAATCAATGTTGTATGGAAGTGGATTATATCTATAAGTAGCCTTATTCTTATCATTGGGATCTGGACATCTAATAATGCCAACAGAAGAAAGCTTTCTTGTAGAATCATAGTACATATTTGTTATTTCAAAAGACATTCTCGGTAATTGTAGAGCAATTTCTCTATCCAAATCAGGATTGCCTTCTAGTCTAGCTAGAAATTTTTCTTTGGGTCCATAATTGAGTGGAACTTTCATTGTCTGTTGTCTTTCACCAGAGGCATTATCCCTCGTAAGATATACATTATCAAACAATGAACCAAAAAATATGACGTATTTTCTAATAGATCTATTTGTGAAAATTTGACCAAACATTAGTTAAATTCCTTCACTGAAAGGATCTCTAGTAGACCAATCTGTTATAATAGATGCTTCTTCGCTTATTTCATCATTATCAGAGAACCAATCTGTTAATTGAGTATCATGATCAAATTCTGAGTTTATCAAACTATATCCAAGATTGTCTGATATAGTATATCCGTCATTTGTTAATATTCCTTGATCTTCTATATCAAATGAATATTTTGTTTCTAATCTATCAATCTCTTCTACACCAGTTCTTAATTTCTCATTTGAATATTCGAAGACTTCACATGTTAAATCATACAACTGAAGTGCACCCATTTGATAAAATATAGCTTTCTTGTCAACGTACATAACTACAAAAAGTCTTTTAAGCACTGTAGACCAGATAAGATCACCTTCTTGAGGTCTTATAAGATCACTTTCATTACCAACTTCTTCAGCAAATACTCTCTGTGCAACAGAGAACACCATTTGATCTCTAATTTCTAGATTAAACTTAGATAAGAAAGTACCATCACCCTGATAATTGTCATATGATCTTATGTACATTGTTGTGAAATATGGATTTCTATATTCAGAAACATTATCTTCACCGTACACTTCATTTTTATTCATGATAATTCTAGGAACATAGTAAATATCATGTCCGTAAATATTAATACTCTCAATGATAAGATTTTCAATGAGAAGCTGTTCTTGCGAATTGTTGTAGTTATTAAAGTAAAGATTACTCATTAGATATAAGTTATCCTACCATATCAGTGACCGGTAATGAGTATGATGTTATCATTTCCGATTCTAGTTTTTCTATAGCTTGTTGTGCATCCATCAGAATCTGCTGCCCGTTAAACTGAACTCCACCTGGAAGAGACATTCCAACAAATTTGGTAAGATGTTGACCCCATTGATATTTAATTTTTTCAGTGGTGTAATTTTGTAGCCATCTGTCAGCCCACACATCGATGTAAACATCAGGATTAATTACTTCATATGCTTCTACTAATATGTATTGAACAGTTATTGTTTTATTCCAATCCATGTCTATATAAAGTCTATTTTTATGTCTAGTATATCGTATTGGAACTTTACCTACCAGTATTTCACTAATAAGCGATAAGTGTTCCATTGTCATATAATATGGAACCATAGAAACTGATGTTAGTGTGTAAAGATCATTTAAAGCTATCTGATACTGGATATTAAATAAATCATTAGAGCTTATAGATGGATCACCAAGTGGAAACACACTAACAGCACCAATGATATTTTCTGGTAGAGTAATATACTTATTAGTTCTATCAGTCTCAGTTATTTGATGACGATAATACGTCTTATCAGAACCATCAAAGTGATAATCCCAATAATAACTTATTGCTTCATCTATTCTATCTTCGACTTGATCATCATCAACATTAATTTCAATGACTGGAGCACCAAGTTTACGTAAACAATACTCTTTAAATTCTTTTCGTGATGTAGGTCTCATTTAAATATCCCAATATTTTAATTATTTATAAGAGAACATTATCTAAATTTGGGACCCTGCAACCAAGATACTAATGATATTCTATTACCGCTTGTTAGCTTGGTAACTCTATGTGGTAGAAACGATGGAAATACGATTACAGTTCCTTTTTGTCTTAATAGTTTTGGATCTGGATTTTCATATTGAGGATCTATTTGAAAATCACCACCTTCATAATCGCCTCCGTCACTTAATTGGACAATAACGCTAATTTTTCTATCGTATGCAGTTGGATTTGCCCAGAATGTGTCAATATGCCAATCATATTTTCCACCAGAATCTGCAGAATATTTGGTATATTGCATATCACTCAAATCATCGACATTAAATCCAAATGCATTTTTGTTTGCTTCCATTGCATAGTGTCTTAATACTAATTCTGCATGATCACCGTCTGGTGTATTTTTAGGAATCCAACTGATTTCAGTTTTTCGCACATCATTATTTTTAGATTCTCCGCCAAAACCAAGACCAGGATTTCCTAACGGAGCCCTTTCGCCTATAGCTACTAGATGATCTACTTGTTCCTTTGATAGTGTACCATACCACACTTGCCATAATTTATTCATTTTATTTTCTTTCTTTTATTAAATTGTTTATTTTACTGATCTAGGTTGTTTGTTGGCGGGTTTTTACCAGAACTCGAAGAACCCGACCCAGAAGAAGGCGATTTCCTATCTATAATTTTTAATTAACATTCTTTCTATTTATTGTTTCGCTGGAACTGTTGTCTTTTCTCTTATCACACTTCAAGTGCGGATACGCGTGCACGTAATGACTGTATCTCTTTCACAAGCACGGGTACTAGTTTAGAGTAATCCACCGACATCGATGCCTCGGGATCGTTCATTACTCCGACCGCTTCTGGGTATATCGTATGTAGCTCTTGAGCAACAAAGCCGTAGCGTTGGTGGTTATCATCGACTTTCCAATCAAATTTACGGACCTTGATGTTATCAATTATAGTAGCTGTATCATCTGCGTAGGTAATGTTTTTCTTCAATCGAATATCGGATGACGTAAAATAAGTTGTGGTCGTGCCATCAGTCCCAATGTACCCAACCCGACCATTATTGTTAAAAAACGAGACTTGGCTGGCAGCACTTGTCCCGCCGATCTTAGTCGATATTCCGCCTAGAACTTGTAATTTGAGATAGGAAACTGAGTCTATGCTGGCTGTGGTATTTACTAATACATAATCGTTTGCTATACGCATTTTCTCCGAGTTATACGCTCCGAATATCAATGGCGCATTTTCCATATTCCATAGATGCATATCGGATCCGATCATAGAAAGCAATCCACCATCGTCATATGATGTGCCAGTTGTGTTGTTCGTCAACCGAAGGTCTATAGGGCCTGCGCTATTGTAGAAGTGGAATGCCTTCCCGTTTTGTTGGACGGGTACAACTCCAAACCCAATATCAGTGCCGTTATCATTTATTTGTGAAGCACTGAAAGCAGCGGTTCCGTTTCCCTTAGGTAAATAGTTCGCTGTAAGAGTCGCAATTCCTGTACCACCACTGAAGAAGAATTTTCTCCAGAAAGGAGGGGAGTTCCCATCAGATATTAACATCAACGAACCACCAGCTTCTAATGAAGTAGGACCATCTGTTCCAGCAGAGCCAGAATATGAAAGTGTAATAGTACCAGTAGTTATGTTTGATAATGAAATTATACTTCCATTAACAGCAGAAGTTGGTAATGTCAGCGTAATACCAGCAGTCGTAGCTAATATATGGGATCCAGTATCGCCAGAAGTTAAAGAACCAGTCGCCGACTTTACTATTTGACCAGCAGATACTAATTTATCAGGTCCACGCGAACCGGTATAACCTATAACACCTTGTACGCCCTGTGGTCCTTGTACGCCTTGTACTCCCTGTGGTCCGGTCCCACCTAACGAACCAGTATAGCCAGTATTACCACGCGATCCAGTATATCCTATAACTCCTTGATCACCTTTTGATCCAGTGAACCCATTTGTACCATTTGTACCAGCAGACCCAATATACCCAAGATTACCCTGAGACCCAGTGAAACCAGCTGGTCCTATTCCACCGGTTGGACCAGTCGGTCCAACCGCACCCAACGAGCCAGTAAATCCTATAGACCCGCCTGCTCCGGTTGGACCAGTCGGTCCTACTACAGTTGATGCTGATCCAGTAAATCCTATTGGACCTTGAGGGCCGGTCGAGCCAGTGTTACCCATATCACCTTTAGATCCTGTAAAACCCACAGATCCTGTCGTGCCCTGAGAACCAGTAAATCCCTTCGAACCGGTAAATCCAAGTGGACCATCCGCCCACTCAACGGCGCTTCCTGTTGATCTTAAAAACTGACCTATAGCTGGAGCGCCTTGAGCCGGTAATATGTTATTTGCTGCACCCGCTTGACTAGTACTACCAGTACCACCATGAGTTATTGGTAATGTACCAATAGCTATTGCAGACGCATTAATATACATGCCAGTAGTATTAGAAAATAAACCATCCTGTATCAACAATGTCATAGTAGGATCACCACTAACACCATTAGCATTTGTTATAGACATACCATTGGATGATTGAAGAGTTCTAACGGCGCCTGATCCGCTTCCAGTTCTTACTACGATACCATTAGCACCAAGCCCAAATACTGTATTTGCGTTGTTCGCGGTGGCGGCATAGAATGTAGAATTTAATGTAGTGGTGCCAACTGTTATAATACCATTTGAATTTATGTTTGTAAAATATCCATCAAATCTTGCGGAAACTCCACCTAGAACAATACCATTAGCTGTCGGCAATACATTATTTGCAACATATATATTTCTAGCATATAAATCAAATCTGTTTGCGGTGTTGCCTAGAGGTATGCCAGATGACGTTGGAACCAACTCACCTGAAATTTGAGTGTTAGAGTATGTTAAGTTTCCAGTTACTGTTAAAGACCCACCAATCGTAACTGATGAAGACACATTTAGTGTACTAAATATTTTTACTGGAGAATAGATGTCGGCGGATTGACCAGATACAACCAATCCATTGTCTATTTTAAATGCAGTATTTGCCATCTATAACCTTACTTAATTAAATGTGCTACGATTTTCACCGCAGAATTTGGATTTGTTTGTGTTAGTAATACATCAACATTAGCACCATTTACATTTGCGGAAAAGTTGCCAAGTGGTGAGATAGAACCATTAGCTGCAGCAGGAGAAGCTATCGTTCCGTATACTGTAATATATACGTTAGTAGCATCATGTGCGAGTACAAATTCTGATATTTGAGTATTTCCAGTGTTTTTGATTTGTACTTCAAATTTCCCAGACGAATAAACACTCTTTGGGAATCTATATACTAAGACTTCGCTTCCAGTAGTAAGACCGATATCAGTATTAGATTCAACCTGTATTAAATAATCGCTTTTAATTAGTATAGTTTCACCAATACTCACATTCGCTCCAACCGATAAATTAGTACCAACTTGTAATGTTGACTGAACATTTGCAAACCCGGTTACATTTAAAGTATTAGAAAGAGTTGCTGTGCCAGTTACTACTAGTGTTCCACTAGAATTTATGTTGTTAGAATTTACATTCCATCTTCTAGTAGTAGAACCGAAATTGAGGATACTAGATACTGGATCTACATTAGAACCAATTCTAGAAGTTACTGTAATAGTGTCGGTTACAGCATCACCTAATATAGCATCCCCGTTAAATGTTGCTGTGCCTGTAACTATTAAAGTATTTGATAATGTGGTAGCGCCAGTTACTGCTAAAGTATTCGACATTGCCACAGCATCAACTGCTCTGAAAGCACCACTAATAGTGTTTTGTGATACGGCTAAATTGATAGTACTATTGCCGACAGTAATTGTGGCTGGAGTAATAATTGTGTTCGATGTAGAATTCGATACTGACACGAGTGATTGACTTAATACACTGTTCGAAGTAGCGTTGCCCGTATTAATAGAATTTGGTGTAATATTAGTATTATGAGTAGCATTTGCTACGCCAAGACTTATCTGAGTTAATGTAGAATTAGAAGTACTATTACCAAGAAATACTTTGGTTGAATTGATAACCGTATTAACAGATTCACCGTTGACTCTTATCGTTGTAGTATTAGATACCACATTAGCACCAATTGATATTACACTCGTATTAGCTAAAAATAAACCTGTACTAAACGAGCCAGATGTTATATTAGCAGATGACGTAGCATTCTCAACCTTTATTAGCGAACTCGTAATATTTGTGTTGACAGTTGTGTTGCTTTGTGTTATAATAGTACTAGTATTACTGAATGTATTAGAAGTAGTATTCCCAATGGATAATGATGTTGGTGTTAAAGTAGACAAAGAAGTACTATTAGATACTAATATGTTTATAACACTAGATGTAGCATTTGTTACATTAACATTACTGTTAATGTTTAAATTCGCTGATAAACCATTTACATTCCCACCACGTAGCACATCACCAACAACAATAGTATTTGAACCAAACGTGCCCCACAATTGTGAAGTACGAGCTACACTAGTATTACCAGTATTCGCATATGTTGTGTTTGCAGTTATAATTTCAGTCGATAATGAATACAGGAGACTATTAAGTTTTAATAGAGCTATTTCCCATGTGTCTACAATTATATCCGTATTTGATGTATTCTTAGACATTAGTCTTTAATTCCTAAAAAATCTTTAATTGTTTGTATGTCTCTAGTGAGATTTTCAATAGTGTTTGTCAAATCGTTTTGTACTTTTTTATTTTTTCTCATTTGAAGAATTTTTTGATAATCACTAATATCATTATTTATTATTACACCATTGTCTGGATTCTTTTTATATTTAATATCTTCCATTATGCAGAAACGCCTATAGCTTGAATTTGTTCTACTTTCGGAACACTATATGAATTGTCAGAGTAGAATACTATTTTAAGTTGCATAGTATTAAATGTATCGAATTCCGCAGATGCTGAATTTACATATCTTGAAATATCATCATTTGCTATATTGTTCCAGGCAGTGCCTTTGTATTTCATTCTATCAACGTAAACACTTCCTACAATATTTAAATTGCTTATATCTTTGTTTACACTGATTGATGTAGAATTCGATGATGCAACAACAAAAACTTCATGATTATCAGGCAATAGAGGATTATAGATTTTAACCAAATCGCCGGCTATAACACTAGCCGAAGGATCAACGACAGCTTGTACAACATTGTTTCCGCTTATTGTTGTGAATTCACCAGTAAGATTTTCATATGTTTCAGGGTATTGAGGTAATCCATACGTATATTCAATGATGTCAGCATTTTCATTACTAAACCTGTCGATATTGTCTTTTAATTCCAATGGAGTCCATTGTTTATCGTCAAATGTTTCTTTGTCTGCAGAGTTGTGAATTTTAGCATATATTTT
>Ga0209702_10003340_pt1 | contig 25475 bp, 28 predicted proteins | sample FRY01_FD_187210 | JGI IMG/M metagenome (GOLD analysis project Ga0209702, IMG submission 187210) | Freshwater microbial communities from Lake Fryxell liftoff mats and glacier meltwater in Antarctica - FRY-01 (SPAdes) (version 2) | ecosystem: Environmental > Aquatic > Freshwater > Ice > Glacier... | reverse complement strand
ACAACTCAAAAAACGGTGCAAAGCCCTTGCGCAGCCGCCCGCGAAGAACGAAACCAATCACCTCCCAACCCCGTGATCCCATAGCTTAACTTCACGCAATCCTGGCCGAAGAACAGGGTCCACCTCAGTTTGTGTCAATGCGCCGACCTCATCACTGCGGTCCTCACCGCTGAATTCCACGCTGAGATCGCCATCGGCGATCCGGTCCGCAGCCACGGTTATTTTTTCAAGCGGGTTCGCAATGAGGCGGCCCATGCCGAAGATCATTACTCCCGCCACCAGGAGCGCGACAGCTCCGAAGATGGCAAAAACGAGCTGTGCCTGATCCAGGGTGGCCTGCGATCTCTCGGTCAGGCGCTGGCTAAATTCTTTGGCGAATCCACGCATTTTCGTGAACCTCTCGGCCTGCACGCCAAGGATGAGGGCGACCGCCGCCTCCTTTTTCTGCTGGCGGATGAACGGAATCACCTCGGCTTCCCTCGTCCGCACATACTCCTCGCGGATGGCCGTGATCCGTTCGAGGGAAGACTGCAGCTCATCATCGCGATAATACAACGAATCGAGGCGTTTGAGGACTGCGGAAGTGTCGCTCGAATAAACATCCACCTCCTGCACATTTGCCTCCATTTCCGTTCCGGGAGGGACAAGCGCGGCGCTCAGCAAGGCGCTTTGCTGGGCATTGAAGTTGTTCTCCAGCAAAATCGCGGCAGCAATGCCGCTTTCCGCCACACGGACCGTCTGGATCGAAATCCGCGCCGTGATGATGATCACAAGAAGAAGCAGGATCACGAGGCCGAAGCCGGCCGTCAGTTTGGAACGAGTTTTGAGGTTGGTGAACCAGCGCATGGAGCTGCCTTTCGTATGTTGGTGGAATCAGGAGGAGACATCCTCGTCAACGAGGATGCGGTTGTCGGAAAGAATCTTGGCGGCGTCCAGCACGACCAGCCGATCACTGGTGACACCACGCAAATAATCAGCGCGGACGCCCGTGAGCGTCGGCAGCGCGGTATCCAGATCGCGCAGACGAATGCGGCGCACCCCGCAGATCGCATCCGCAAGGATGCCTAGCTGCATGTCGCCCTGCTCAATGATAATGATCTTGTTCAGCTCGGTGATGCCCTGGTCCGGCAGATCGAAAAACTTTTTGAGATCGATCACCGTGCGGATCTCACCACGGAGATTCATGATGCCGAGCACAAATGGCGGGCAGCAGGGCACCGGTGTCAGCTCCTTCAGCAGACAAACCGTCTGCACCTGGGCCAGCGGCAGCGCGTAGTGTTCGCCGCCAAGCTCGAACTCGACAGCCTCCAGCCATGCGGACGCGGCTTCCGCGACCTGCGGCTCCCGCGCCAGCACCCGCGCACGTGTTTGCAAAATCTGCCGATTCTCCTCAGGCGAGAGCGTGAAGCCCTGGTCAATCGCCGCCCGCACCGCCTCAATGTGACGACGCATTTCATCCCAGTCGGTTGGCTCGTGAACGCTCATTCCGCAACCTCCTGCATGGTGGTTAAAATCGCCAGCAGACGCTCGGCGGTGATGCCGTCAGCTTCGGGCAGCTCCGCCGCGCGCGGATATTTTTGCAGCAGCCTGCGGGCATTGTCGAAGCACCGCACCGCATCGTATCGCCGCCCCTCCCGCAGCATGAGATTGCCCAGCATAAAGTGCGCGACGACGAAATCGTGATCGAGATACAACGCATGTTTGATCGCCTGGATGGCTTCTGGGACGGCATTCTGTTCCTGTAGGATGACACCGCGCAGATAATGACTGGAGGCCACCAGCCGGTCCTGCTCAATGGCGCGGTCACAGGCGGCGAGAGCAGCAGCGTGGTCCCCTGCATTCGCCAGACGCCTTGCCTCCGCCGCATGATCAGGCGGCGGTGCCACCGGCTCACGCGGCTGGGAAACATGAATCACCGGCGGCGTGACCAGCTTGGCAGGCGCTTTGACGACCGTTGGCGGCGCTGCCACGCTGACGCGGGCTGGCGGAGCGCCTTTGCGATAGATCGCCGTGCCAGCAAAGCCTGCGGGCGAAAATTCGGCAAAGGTCTGCTGCGAGGCCTCCGAAGCATTCACAAACAGCCAGCCGCCCTCCATCAGCGAATGGTTCAGGCCGGCGACCACCTTGCGCACCTGCTCCGGCGAGAAATACATCATCACATTGCGGCAGAAAATGATGTCCATCGCCTGCGTGTTCGTCGTGAGGGAAGGATACCCGTCCTCGACCAGGTTCAGGGCACCGAACGTCACCATCTTCCGAATGACCGGCAGCACCTCGAACTTTCCCTCGGCGCTGCGGCGGGTGAAGGCGCTGCGGTCCGCTTCGCTCACACCACGAAACGACCACTGGCCGTATACGCCCTGGGCGGCCTTGTGCAGAAACTTCGGATTCAAATCGGTCGCCAGCACTGTCACCCGCCAGTCGTCGATGTCGGGGATCGTGCGGCGCAGCACAAACGCAATGGAGTAGGCCTCCTCACCCGTGCAGCAACCTGCGCTCCAAATGCGCAGCATTTTCGTGCCGCCGCGTCGTTCCTGGATCAGCGCCGGCAGGATGTGCGACTCCAGCGCTTCAAACGCCTTCGGATCACGCATGAAATAGGTTTCACCGATGGTGAGCTGCCCGGCGAGCGAATCAATCTGCGTCTGGTCAAACTCCCCAGACGCCAGCTCGCGAGCGTAGGCCTCGACACTGGCACGGCCAAGTTCCTTCGCCGCGCCGCCCAGCCCGCGCTCCAAATCCGCCCAACGTTCCGGCGGGTAATGCAGCCCCAACTTTGCCGCCACCGAGTGGCTGACCGCTTCCAGTAGTTCTGCCGTGCGCATGGTTGTCATGACGGTAAGTTCAGCAGCAGTTGCAATGCCTCATGATCCTTGATCGAAAGAAACCGCTCCACATCATGCACCTGCACCAGACCGCCATCGAGTTTCATCACGCCGGTGATCGAGTCCAGATCTGGCAGAATCTCCGCCGCCGGTGTGATGCGCGCCTCCGCCCGTGACACCTGAAGACCACCCAAGCTCCAGGCTCATTATGCCGTGCCATGCCTGCCGGAAACGGCTGGTTGGGGCAGGCTGGTTGGGGTGAGGCCATAACAAAATCCTCTGATTTCCCGCTTGTCAGTGGTCAGCATCCGTTCGTCGCGCGGGATCCCGCAAGGCTCGTCCGGGAAGCCAGTGGCGCAAGTTTTTTCAACCGCGTTGGACTCATCATCTGCGAAAAAATCACCGTAGATGGGCATGCCGCTGCACACACAACGCAACCATCAGCGTGTCGTTTCATCACTCAACGACAGCACAATAACCCGAGTCGGCCATGGGCTGAAACTGCCGTCAAAAACACCCTCAGCCTTGTTCGCCTCAGACTGAACCGGACAGCCTGGCACTAGTAAACAACTCCTAATATTGATGAAATTTGCATTGACGCTCCACGGCCCGCTCTCATAACCTCCGATTACGGCAACAGCCGCCAACAACACTATGGCCAAGAAAGCAACCACATCCAAATCAGCAGCCAAGAAAGCCCCAGCCAAAAAGGCTCCAGCTACAAAAGCCCCAGCCAAAAAAGCCCCAGCCAAAAAGGCTCCGGCCAAGAAGGCTGCAGCCAAACGTAAACCTAATCCTGCTCTCATGAAGCCGGTGCAGCCTGACGCCGTCCTCGCGGTCGTCGTCGGCAGCAAGCCAGCTCCACGCGGTCAGATCACCAAGAAGCTGTGGGACTACATCAAGAAGAACGGTCTCCAGGACGCCAAGAACAGGCGCAACATCAATGCCGATGACGCATTGAAAGCGGTGTTCGGCGGCAAGAAGCAGGTGAGCATGTTTGAGATGACCAAGCTGGTCTCCAAGCACATCGGCTAATTCATTCCTGAACTCCACGTCGCCGCGCCCGGTTTCGACCTGGCGCGGCGCTTTTTTGTCTGCGCACCGCAAAGCGGTCTCGCCTCACACTGATTGTGCCACGTAGTCCAGCTCCATGAATTCGGCGACCTCGGGCAGCCAGCGGCCCTGCACGAAGGCCACATGATCAGGATGCCTGTCATAGCAGGCGTAAGCCGCAGCATCGGCGAACTCCATCGACAGGCCAAACGTAAAAGGATTCTTCGTGCTCGTCTGGCGCAGGCACTCAAACTTCCGCACGCCCTCGATTTTGGTGAGTTCACCTGCGGCGGCGAGAAAACCGCGCTCGGCATCCGAGCCGGGGGCATGCTTGAGGCGGAAGGCGACGGTGTGGCGGATCATGATGCTGCCTACCTTGTGCGACACAGACGATCAATCAAAAATCCGAACGCATCGATTTTCCACTCACAGGCTTGACCTCGATGAAGTCGATCTCGACGTCAGGCAGGTAAACGCGCAGCGTGCCGAGCGGGCCTTTCTCCGGAAGATCGACCTTCAATTCCTGCCATTCACCGGCTTTGATCTCAAGCGGCACACTGTGGACGACGCTCAGATCTGCTGAAGTTTTCGGCAGGCTGTCGATCTTCCCCGCGCCGCCCGCCGTGCTGCGCACCCGCAGCGTCACCACCGCAGGACCGTCCATCTTCGCCATGCCGTGACCAAGGAACGCCGCCCCAGGTTTTCCGGCGCTCTTGATCGTCAGGACACCCTCGCTGACGGTTGCCTTGCAGCCGCGTTCCTGCCAGTTGTCGAGCGGATCGGTGTTCGCGGGTTTTGTCTTTGCCGCCACGGGCTTGTAGGCGGGATTCGGGCGCGGATACGTCGCTCCCGTGTCCTTGAGGAAGCCGTCGATGAGCAACCCAAGTTCCTGCACCTTGCCCGGCATCGTTTCACTGAGGTCGTTCGCCTCGCTGATGTCTTCGCGCAGGTTGTAAAGCTCGTGCGTGCTCGGATTGCCAAACCAGCGCAGCAGCTTGAAGTCGCCGCTGCGCACCCACACACCACCGGCGCGATTTGCCCCGGCATGCGGATGGTAATTGAAGTAGGCGTCGCGTTTCAATTCATCTTCGCCTTTGAGCACCTTCGCATAGCTCACGCCGTCGATGATCTGTTTCTCAGGTTTCGCGATGCCCAGCAGATTGATCACCGTCGGATACACATCGATCGGCCCCACGATGGCCTCGCTGAGGCTCGCCGACTGGATATTGCCCGCCCAGGCCCACATCAGCGGCACGCGCGTGCCGCCTTCGTAGAGCGTGCCTTTGCCATCGCGCAGCGGCGTGTTCAGCGTCGGCGGCTGCTCGCACGCCCATTTACGCCAGTCGGCCAGAAACTCGCTCTTGTTCTTCTCCGCCGTCTCGGTTTTGCCGGAGCCGGGCACGTTGCTGTGCGCGTTGCCGCCGTTGTCGGAGTAGAAAATGATGATCGTGTTGTCGGCGATGCCCTGCTGGTCGAGTTCATCCAGAATGCGCCCGAAACAGTCGTCCACGCTCTTCAGCATCGACGCCATGATCGGATTCCCCTGCCGTCCACTTGGGTCTTTCTTCGCCGCGAAGTACTTGGTGTATTCTTCTTTGTGCCCCCACGGCCCATGCACGCCGTAGCACCACAGGTTCAGAAAAAACGGCCCGCCTTTACTCGCATCGATGAACTTCACCGCCTCGTCCGCTTGACGATCCACAATGTACTCATGTTCGAGCCCGTCCGTGATCGTGCCGACCCGTTGCTTCGCGTTCGGATTGCCCTCCGGCACCACGCCATACGGCGAGAAATACTCCCCCGGAGGCCCCGGATCAGGATGGCAGTGGAAAGCCACATCAAAGCCCTGCTGCTCCGGCCAGTACGGCTGCGTCAGCCCGATATGCCACTTTCCAATGTGCGCTGTGCGATAGCCTGCGCCCTTCAAGGTCTCCGCCAGTGTGATCTGCGACGGTTCCAGGAAATTCTTGCTCTCCGGCATCAGCATCGGCGCATTCGGCGGTGCGGATTCCGGTAGAAACACATGTCCAGCCGGCTGCGGTGGTTGGTGTCCGCTGGCCGTCGTGATCCCATGCCGTGCAGTGTATTGTCCGCTCAGAATCGACGCCCGCGTCGGCGAGCACAACGGCTGCGCGTAAGCATTCGTGAACCGCATCGACCGCTTCGCAAACCGGTCGATGTTCGGCGTCTCATAATACTTCGAGCCATACACTCCGCAGTCCATCCAGCCCATGTCATCGACGAGGAACAGGACGACGTTGGGCTTCGCCAACAATGACGAATGGAAAACGACGAATGCCGAAAAAAGCAGAGTGACGCGTATCATGGTGCCGTTGGAACGCCAAGACCGCGATGAAAATTGCGGTCAAATCCAGCACCGGAAGCCGCCATGCACCATCTCACTCCACCGCGCCCGGTCGCAGCCAGTAGAGCACGCTCATACGCACAGCGATGCCGTTTTCGACCTGCTGGTTGATCAGGCACTTCTCGTAGTTCATGCCGGCGTCGGTGATCTCGACGCCGCGATTCACGGGGCCTGGATGCATGAGATGGAGGCCGCGTTCGCGCAGGATTTCCACGCGCTCGTTGGTGAGGCCGTAGTTCTTGTGATACTCGGCGGCGGTGGGGAAAAACGGCTCGTCGAGACGCTCGCTCTGCACGCGGAGAAGATAGATGACGTCAGGCTTCCAGTCGAAGGCATCGCGCCAGTTGCCGAACTGCGGGATCTCCGGCGGCACCTCGCGCGGCATCATCGAGCCGGGGGAGAGATAGGCCACCTGCATGCCGAGGCGGCGGAAGATGAGGCTGGTGCTACGGGCGACACGGGAGTGCTGGATGTCGCCAACGATCAGGGCGCGGCAGCCGCGCAAATCTTGGTGAATCTCGCGCAGCGTAAAGGCATCCAGCAGCGCCTGCGTGGGATGCGCGTGCCAGCCATCGCCGGCATTGATGACGCTGGCGCGGGTGTTTTTGGCGATGAGGTTCGGCGTGCCGGCCTGCTTGTGCCGCACGACGATGTAATCGACCCGCATGGCCTCCAGCGTCTCGACGGTGTCCAACACGGATTCGCCTTTCACCACACTGCTCGATTCGATGTCAAAGTGCGTCACGTCAGCGCTGAGGCGGCTGGCGGCGACTTCAAAGCTGGAGCGCGTGCGCGTGGAGGGCTCGTAGAAGAGCGTGAGCATCGTCCGCCCCTTAAGCGTGGGCACCTTCTTCACGCTGCGTTTGAAGAGTTCCTTGAACGGCACGGCGTTGTCGAGCACGAACGCGATTTCCTCATCTGTAAGCGAGGCGATGTCGAGGAGGTCTTTGCGCGGGGTCATCTCGTTGAGGCTTGGGTTTGCACGGTGCAGGAATCCTGGCCGTCCACTTCTTCAAAACGCACCGCCACGCGCTCGCCTGGAGCCAGCGTGACCTTGAGGGCGGAAAAATCCGGCTGCACGGGGAACTCACGCCCGCAGCGGTCCACCAACACAGCAAGCTGCACGCGTTTTGGGCGGCCAAAATTCAGCAGTTCCTCCAGCGCAGCACGCACGCTGCGGCCGGTGAAGATAACCTCGTCACAGAGCACGACGTTGAGATCGTCGATGTCGAAGGCGATGTCAGAGCCCTCCAGCTTCGGCACCATCTGAAAGGTGCTCAGGTCATCGCGATACTGCGTGAGGTCGATGGTGCCCACGAACGTCTTCACCCCGCTTTTTTCGACCTCGGCAGCGATGCGCTTCGCCAACGGCACGCCACGCGTGAAAATGCCGACCAAGGCGATGCTTTCCGCGCCTTGATTCGCCTCCAGAATGTTTTTTCCCAATGCAGCGACCCCTGCGGCCATCTGGGCCGGGGTGAGGAGGGTGCGTTCGTCGGCGGGCATGGTAAAAAATCGTGCGCGGAAAGTCCGGCGAATCGCGGCCTTGTCAAATCAGCCCGTGTCCAAGGTTGCAAAGCAGCCGCGTCTTTGGTTTGATGGCCGCATGAAACGAATCCTCCGCCACCTGCTGGTGATCAGCCTCTGCACACCACTGGTCAGTTGCTCGATTTACCGCCAGTTGATCGGTTCATGCAAAACGAAGATCTCGATGCATGTCCAGGCCTCGGACACCGAGCACCCACGCGCCATCATGAAAGTGCCCATCGGCGGCAGGGTGATGACGTTCAAAAAAATCCCCGAGTTCAGCCATCACAGCCTGGCCGGATTTGAGGCGTTCCCGGCCGAAGACGGGCGGAGCCTTGGCCTGCTGCTCCAACTGGACGCGAAGGGCAAAAATGCGTTGGAGACTGTGTCGCGCATAGAACAGGGGCAGATACTGCTGACCTTCGTCAACGGTGTGCCGGTGGACATGGTGGAACTCGACCGTCCGATCACCGACGGAAAATTCACCATCTGGCAGGGGGTGTCCAAGGAGGCCGTGGACGAACTGGACAAATACTACCCCCACATTCAGTACATGAAATCCAGCTCCAAGTCGATGGACATGGTGCCTTCGACCTTCCTGATGAAGCTCAATGCTCGCGAGGAGGCCAAGAAACGCGAAGCCGCCGAGAAGGCCGCCAAAAAAGCCGCCGATCGTGATAAAGAGAAAGGCATCATCCGTGCCGCTCCCAAGACCAAGGAGATCCCGCTTGAAGGCTTCGAACCACCAGGCCGATGAACAAGCCCGTGCTCATGACACTGGTCGGCGGCTTGTTGCTCTCCTGGCATGCGGACGCACAAACCCTGGCGCTGCCCACAGGCAACCGTGCGCTGTTTGACCAGCCGGCGCAGTTTTTCCAGTTTGTGGATCGCACCTTTGAAGGTGCTAAAACCACACCGTGGGAGGGCGGTCAGTTTGGTTTCGTGCGCGATCCCCGCCGCATCGGCAAGAGCATCGCCTACGCGCGTTTTCATGAGGGACTCGACATCAAGCCGCTGCAACGTGATGCCAAAGGCAATCCGCAGGATGCGGTGTGCGCTATTGCCGACGGTGTGGTGGCCTACGTCGCTGCCAGCGCCGGCCTGAGCAACTACGGCCGCTACATCGTGCTGCGGCATGAATGGGGCCAGGGGCCGTTCTTCTCGCTCTACGCTCATTTGAGCGTCGCCCATGTCAGCGCCGGGCAGCGGGTGCAGGCGGGCACGCCGCTGGGCATTTTGGGCTACACCGGCAGCGGCATCGACCAGCGCCGTGCGCATGTGCATGTGGAGCTGAACCTGTTTTTGAGCAGCCGCTTTGACGAATGGCATGCCACCAACTTCGCCACACCGAATCATCACGGCCTTCACAACGGCCTGAACCTCATCGGCCTGGATTTGCAGGCGTTTTACCTCGCGCAGCAGAAAAATCCGGCCATCAACGGGGCCGGTATCGTCCGCTCGACCGAAAGCAGCTATCGCGTGGCCATCCCAGGTGATGCCGCGATGGAGATCGTGAAAAATTACCCCTGGCTGCTCGATGGACCGCCGCCTGTGGGCAGACCCGCAAGCTGGGAGATCACCTTCAGCCGCTGGGGCCTGCCACTGGCCGTCAAAACCTCCACCAACCCTATTTCAATGCCCACCGTGACTTGGATAAAGGACGCGGGCATCCCGCACTACACGTACACCCGTGGCTGCGTGACCGGCAGTGGCAGCACCGGCAAGCTCACCACCGAGGGCCTGCGCTTCGTGAAGCTCGTCTGCGGCTGGTTTTGACTCGTTCGTAGTTCGGGCTTCAGCCCGTTCTGGCGAAACAGGCATGACGGGCTGAAGCCCGAACTACGAACTCAAGGCTCCTTCTCCGGCACATAAAACCGACCCATGTGCTCCAGAATCTTGTCGCGCAGCTCCTCGCCGTCGATTTCTCCATTGTGACGGAAGATCACCTCGCCTCCGGGGGCGACGACCAGCGTGTGGGGAATCGGGCCGGGCCATTCGGGATCGAGCGCCTGGATGAGCGCGTCTTGGCTCGCCTCGCTGAACACATAGGCATTGCCGTTGCGGCCTTCGGCTTTGAGCGAAGGCTTGAGCTTGTCCGGCACGATGGCGTTGTATTTCTCCAGGAACGCCTTCACCGCCGGCAGCTCCTTCGGATCATCCATGCTGATGCTGATGAACTCAAAGTCACGCAGTCCGAACTTGCGTGAGGTGGCGACGAGTTCGGGAAACTCCTTCACGCACGGCCCGCACCACGTCGCCCACACATTGAATAGGCGGACTTTTTTCGTGTCGTTCTGCCGCAGCGCGGCGATGCCCTTCGCATCGATCAATTCGACCGTCACCTCGCCTTTCTCCCACTTCTCATTGTCAGCGGCGAGCTGCCCGCGCTTGTCGATCCACTTGGTGGAGCAGCCATGCGGCTTCGTGACCGCCACCGGCACCGGCTGGCCTGCCAGCAGCGCCTCAATGGCATTGCGTGCGTCCGGTGCGGTCACGGTGGCGTCATCCGCATAGCGTGAGTCGTCCAACCGGCCCTGATAGCGCAGCTTGCGCTCCTGGTCGAAAATCATGACATGCGGCGTGGCTAGGCAGCCGTAGGTCAGCGACGTCTTCTGCGTATCACCATCGTAGAGATAGGGAAAATTGAAGCCCTGCTCCTTCGCGTGCAGCTTCATCTCGGGAAAGCTGTCATTGTACTTCGAGTAGCCAAGCTCATCGGGCCGCAATGCCGCAGGATCATTCGGATTGATCGCCACGAGCCGCAATCCCCTGCCCTTGTAGTCCTTCACCAGCCTTTTGATGCGTCCCTCGACCGCCTGCGAGGTCGGGCAGTGATTGCTGAGAAAAGCGACCATGAGCAGCTTCGCGTCCGCGTAGTAATTGAGCGTGTGCGTCTCCTCATCAACACCGATCAGCTCGAAATCCGGCGCGGCATCGCCGATCTGCAACTCATGAAAGCCCTCGGGCATGGCTGACTTCTTCGCCTTCGATGTTTGGGCATTCACGAAGGCGGGCAGCGAAATCGCCAGCAGGAAAACAGCAAGTGGGTTCATGGCATTGATCATTAGGCTTTGGCGACCTGGCACTGCCAGCACACCTCAAACGAGGCGGGATTCGATTCTTTGCACGAATCACAGCGCCACTCCTCGGACCCGCACGGCTCGGGAGAAAGGTGAACGCGCAGCAGGGCGCTCGCCTGGTCGAAATCGCCGTCGTTCAACAGACACAGCGTCGGCTGCAACGGCATGATGAAGATGTTGACCAGTTGCGCGGTCGTTTCATTGCGAATGAAGCAGCCGATGCCCGCCTCGTCGAGAATCGACTTGTAAAAGCCGAGCCGCGTGGAGTCGAGACTGGTCAGTAGATCGCGCATACAGAGTCGCCCTCACACTTCGAATTCATCCGCCGGATCAAACGGTGGCATGGGAATATTGATGATTTTCAGCTTGCCCACCGCCCGATGCACGCAGCCAGGGCGAATCATGACCGTGGTCATCGGTTTGAGCGGAATGATCTCGCCGTCGGCTTCGAGGTGGCCCTCACCTTCGAGGATGATGTAGATCTCCGTCATCTTCTGGTGGTAGTGCGCGCGGCTGTCCGCGTGGATGTCCGTGAGATGCACGGTGGCGAGTGTGTTCCAGTCCTCCTTGAACGCCCGCCGCGCCTGACCGCAGGGGCAGGGAGTCGGCGGAAGTTCATCGAGCTGGGCGACGGCGAAGCGGGGGGTGGTCATGGAACGACGAATGTGGAATGCAGAATGACGAAAGGCTACTGGCGGCGGTGTTCTTTCGCAAAGGTGCCCGCACCGCGGGCGGCGTGGAGGACATAAAGGATACGGACGCCGGTGTTCTCCGGCAGCGGAAAGTAGTAGATGAGGTAGTTCGGATATGCGGTGACTGTGATCATGCGAATGCCTTTCAGAACGCGACGCAGTGGCGAGTACTCGGTGCCAGCGCCGGGATTCCGGGCGATGACATCATAGGTCGCGTCGATCTCCGCCAAGACGCGATCTGCCGCCATTTCATTGTCCTGGGCAAGGTAGTTGGCGATCTCCTGGATATCGACAGCCAGGACATCAGGATGAATGTCCAGCACGGACTCAGACATGAGCAGCGGTGCTCTGTGTCTTTCGGATGCTCGCTCTGGCTTTGTCCATCACCTCCCGCCGCCAGTCCTTTGAAAGCGGAACGAACGGTCCTTTCATGCGCTCCTCCAAGATGTCCTCCAGCGCCGTGCGTGCCGGATCAGCGGCGGGCTGCGCGTCGTGTTCAAGACAAAGCACGACGTAGGAGGACAGAAAGCCCTCAGGCGTCTGCTGCCGGCCCTCGGCCTTGCGGGTCAAAGCGGGCATGATCGTGTCGGGGAGATCAATGGTGAGCTTTGGCATGCGTGGAGCTTATCCTGCCGTGCGCCGGCTGGAAACCGCTTTTTAAAGCGCCGCCAGCGCTGCGGCGACCACTTCAGCCGTTTGTTCGAGATCGTCGCGGCTGTGGGCCATGCTGATGAAGCCGGTTTCGAACTGGCTGGGGGCGAAGTACACGCCGTGGTCGAGGCAGTGGTGGAAAAACTTCCGGAAGGCGGCGAGGTCGCTGGTTTTGGCGTCCTGGAGGTTGTGAACTTCCTTCTCGTTGAAGAACAGGCAGAACATGCTGCCACGGCGATACCAGCGGTAGTTAAGGCCTTTTTTCTGGAGCACGTCGAGCACGGCGGTTTCCATGATCTGGCCGAGGTTCTCGAGCAGCGCGTAGCCGTTTTTCTTCTCCAACTCACGAAGCTGCGCGAGACCGGCGGCGAGGGCGACGGGATTGCCACTGAGCGTGCCCGCCTGATACACTGGGCCGAGCGGCGCGAGCATGTCCATGATGTCGGCGCGACCACCAAAGGCGCCGACGGGCAAACCGCCACCGATGACCTTGCCAAGGCAGGTCAGGTCCGGCGTGATCTTTTCCAATTCCTGCACACCGCCTTTGGCGAGACGGAAGCCGGTCATGACTTCGTCGAAAATGAGCAGTGCGCCGTGCTTGGTCGTGATGTCGCGGAGTTTTTGCAGGAAGCCAGGTTTTGGCAGGATGAGGCCCGCATTCGCCGGATAGGGTTCAACGATGACGCAGGCGATTTCGTGACCTTGTTTCTCAAACAGCTCCTCCAGGGCCGCTTCGTCGTTGAAAGGCAGCACGCTGGTGAGTTCGGCAAAGGCACGCGGCACACCGGCGCTGTCGGGATGGCCATGCGTCAGCGCTCCGCTGCCTGCGGCGACGAGCAGGCTGTCGCTGTGTCCGTGGTAGCAGCCGTCAAACTTCACCAGTCGGTCGCGGCCGGTGAATCCACGCGCGAGGCGGATGGCGGACATCGTGGCCTCCGTGCCGCTGCTGACCATGCGCACTTTTTGAATGCTGGGCACCCATTCGCAGATCGTGCGGGCCATTTCGACCTCGTAGAGGTTCGGGATGCCGAAACTGACGCCTTCCTTGGCCGCGTTGTGAATGGCCTCGATCACTGGAATCGGTGCATGGCCGAGAATGGCCGGGCCCCAGGTGCCGACGTAGTCGATCATGCAGCGGTCATCCACATCGTAGATGCGGCAGCCTTTGGCGCGCTTCACAAAAAAGGGATCGCCGCCGACGTTGCGGAAAGCGCGCACGGGCGAGTTCACCCCGCCGGGGATGTACTGCTTGGCGAGGTCGAAAAGTTTGGTGGAAAGGGGTCCGTTGGGCATGGGGGAATTGACGAATTCAGAATGACAAATGACGAATTTTCGAGCAGAAGGGATACGCGGGGGATTTTGGGCGTCGAACAAAAGGTTGTCGCAGACCGTCCGAATCGGGTATTCTCCGCCAAATCGCAGCCCCCCATGCCTATGAAAGCATTTTGCTCGCTCCTCCTTGCCCTGTTCGCCGTTCAGGCCGCCCAAGCACAGTTTGTCCCCTCGTCTTCGCGCAACAAATCGGCGCTACAAAGTCTGGAGCCAGGCACGTTCTCGGTGGAGGGCATGACCCCCAAGCCGATCGTGCTCAAGGTGCAGCTTGAGGCACCGATGTATCCTACCAGCAAGTTTCAGGGCGCGCTCGGCTCCTTTGCCCCTGGCACGCTGGTCACGCTGCTGGCCATGTCCGACACGGCCTACCGGGTCCGTGGCCGCGCACGGCATGGTGATGTCGCAGGCTGGATTCGTCAGGCCGACGTGCTGTCCGCCGACCCCAATCTGGCGGCAAACCTCAAAAAACTCTATGAGCGCACCCAGCAGGTCGAGGAGCTGATTCAGAACCGTCAGGTCGCGCTCGGCATGACCACGCAGGAGGTCCAGGCATCCCTCGGCAAGCCCTCACGCACCAGCGCCAAGGTCAACGCACAGGGCAAGGAGGAAAAATTCGAGTACAGCATCTACGAGCGCGTGCCGCAGACCACCACCGGAGTCGATTCGTTCGGCCAACTCGTGCAAACCGTGATCTATGTGAAGGTCGAGGTCGGCACGCTGAGCGTCAGCATCAAGGACGGCGTCGTCTCCGAGATCGAAGAGACCAAGGGCAACCCACTAGGCAGCGGCGGCGTGAAGATCGTACCGCCTCCGTTGTTTTTCTGATTAGCGCAGCGCCGCCCGCACGCGCTCCGGCATCCACCCCGCCTCGCGCAGGCTGCGCAATGAGCGTGCGTCATCGCGTTTCGCTAGTCGTTTGCCGGTGTCGTCCGTGATCAGCCGGTGATGCTGCCACTCCGGCACCGGCAGGCCGAGCAACACCTGCAACAACCGGTGCAGGTGCGTGGCCTCCAGCAGATCCTCGCCACGCGTCACCAGCGTGATGCCTTGCAGCGCATCATCCACGACCACGGCCAGATGATAGCTCGTTGGCGTGTCTTTGCGTGCCAGCACCACATCGCCAAACACAGCGGGCTGTGCCGTGAAACGGCCACGGCCACGATCCGTCCAATCAAGCGCGCCAGGAACCTGCGCGGCAGCTTTTGCCACATCCAAACGCAGCGCATACGCCTCACTGGCCGCGATGCGATCGGCCCGTTCCGCTGCACTCCGGTTCCGACACGTTCCAGGATACAGCGGCCCGTCCGGCCCCTGCGGCGCATTGCCCGCCCGCGCGATTTCCTCCTGAATCTCCCGCCGGGTGCAAAAACACGGATACAGCACACCCCGCGCTTCCAGCTTCGCCAAAGCCGCGCGGTAATCCTCGAAATGATCCGATTGTCGGCGCACCGGCGTCTCCCAGCTCAATCCCAGCCACGCCAGATCCTCAAAGATCGCCTCTTCATACTCCGGTCGCGCCCGGGTGCTGTCGATGTCCTCCAGCCGGATCAAAAAACGCCCGCCCGCCGCCGCTTCCTGCGCAACCAAGGCCGCAAAGGCATGGCCCAGATGCAGCCATCCGGTGGGACTGGGGGCAAAGCGTGTGACTTCAGCCATGCTCAAATCTTCACTGGCTTCACCACGACATCACCGTTCTGAAATTTTCCGCGCATCACGCTGCGGAACACATGCTGGTCCGGGCGGATCATGCCATGCGTGTTGCCGCATTTCACCATTTTGACAGGCAGTAAAAAAGATTCTTCCCAGCCACCGCCGACCGTGTCCAAGCCACCGTCTTGAAAATAGAGCGTGTGATCAAATTTCTCCTTCGCGTGGACTTCGCCATCGTGGATGTGCAGCGTCGGGAAGAACAAAGTTCCCGCCAGCGCCGTCGGAAACGAAAACGCCATTGGATGCACTTGTGCGTTGCCCGGCTTCAGCTTGAACACCGCAAAGCCGAAGTCGGCATAGCCCGGCAATTTTCTCCAAACACCTTCTGGCATTTGAAAGCGGGCATCTAGGCGGCTGAAATCCGAAATTTTCGGCACATAGCTCGCATGATAAGCGCCGACAGAAACGACCGGCAATGTTCCTCTGCTAGTTAAGGCAGGGGCAGCAGGGCCGGACGAGTAGCTCCAGGTGGGAAAACAGTCCCACAAGTCATCGAACACGTTCTCATATTTCGAGAAATCGAAAAACTTCACCGCATTTTCGCCGGAACCGGCCTTGACTGGAATCGGTAGTACCATCGCGAGATCCTTGTTCATTTTCACCGACATCTGGTAAATGAGCAGCTGGCGTCCATCCGTTCTTAATCGCGCAAAGATGCGGGTGTTTTTGACCTCCTCGACTTTTCCGGTGAAGATGCACATGATACCCATGTTACCGAACTGACCCACTCCCTGTCCAGCATGAATCTCACCGACCTCGTCTCCCACCTCGACACCGAACTGCGCATCGCGGAGATCGCGGATTACTCAAACGCGCTCAATGGCCTCCAGTTTGAAAATCGGAGTGGCGAGGTCACGAAGATCGTCGCGGCGGTGGATGCCACGCTACCGGTGATGCGTAAAGCCATCGCGGCAGGCGCGGATTTGCTGCTCGTGCATCACGGCATGTTCTGGACCGGCCTGCAAACCTGGACCGGGCCGGTGTTTCAGAAATTGCAGCTCTGTCACGACGCCGGTCTTGCCGTTTACAGCGCGCATCTGCCGCTGGATGTGCATCCGGTGCTCGGCAACAACGCGCAGATCACCCAAGCGCTTGGTTTGACGCCCAGTGGCGGTTTTTTGGAGTATAAAGACAACGCCGTGGGCGTGACGGCGGAGCAGACCCTGCCGCTCGATGAACTCGAAACCAGATTCCGCGCCGCGCTGGGCGGCAGCGCCGTGCATGCCTGCCGTGGCGGACCTGCGGTGACAAAAAAAATCGGCATCTCCTCCGGCGGCTCCGGTTCTGAGGTGGCCGCCGCAGCGAAAGCCGGCATCGACACCTTCATCACTGGCGAAGGCCCGCACTGGAGCTACACGCTGGCGGAGGAACTCGGAATCAACGTTCTTTACGGCGGCCACTACGCCACGGAAACCTTCGGGGTGAAGGCGCTCGCAGCGCACCTTGAGGCGATGTTTGGCATCCCGTGGATGTTTGTGGATCATCCGACGGGGCTGTGAGTCATGAGCTACCTGATTCGCGATTTCTTCGAACGAGATGTGCTCACCGTCGCGCATGATCTCATCGGTGTAGAGCTGGTCTGGCACGGCTGCTCCGGCATCATCGTCGAAACGGAGGCCTACGCCGCCGCCGACGATCCCGCCTGCCACACCGCCCACCGGCCCAGCACGCGTGAGTTTGTGCGCAGCATGCCGCCAGGAAGCGCCTACGTTTATTTGAACTACGGCATGTACTGGCTCTTCAACCTGCTCGTCAAAGACGGTGAACGCGATGGTTTGATCCTCATCCGTGCCCTGGAGCCAAAACGCGGGATCGCCGAGATGCAAACACGGCGAAACCGCGACAAGCCGCAGGAACTCTGCTCAGGACCTGGAAAACTCGCGCAAGCGCTCGGCATCGTCGGTGAGCATCACGGCCAGCCGATGGCTGGCAAGGGACGGCAACCCGGTTGCGGCTTCAAACTGGTCGATCCGACCACGCATGAAGTCGTGAGCGACATCCGCGTCGGCATCAGCCAGGCAGTGGATTTCCCCTGGCGCTTCTTATCCCGCCACAACCCGCATGTGAGCGTGCCGCATGGCAAGGTGAAGCCACCGACGATCACGCCAGGCCGCCGCCCAAAATGAGGCGCACCAGCGCCACCACACCGACGGCGATGTTGATGGTGAGACCGATTTTTCTCTCCGGGAAGACGCCAAAGATGATGCCAACCACGCAGAACACCAGCACCGGCCATTGCAGCGCCCCCAGCAGCGGAATGATGCCGATCACCATACAAAGTGCGGCGAATAGTCCGATCAGGACCGAAAAAATTTGAGCGATAGTTTTCATGACGGCGGCATCAGAGCGGCAGCACGCGGGGAACTCAACTGGAAATCCCGGCAGTCATTGTAAGCCGCGCCTTGCATTCAAGCACGGACGCGGTACTCTCCGGCCTCGCTGAACAAAGGAGAGGTGGCTGAGTGGTTGAAGGCACCTGACTCGAAATCAGACGTTGTCGAAAGGCAACCGAGGGTTCGAATCCCTCCCTCTCCGCCAGCGCGATCCAGCGAAGCCGCTTGGATTTCCGCCTGTTCTTTGAACACTACGCGACACTTTGTTGGCGGGTACGAATCTCCTGCATGGCCCACTGTGCATGTTCGGCGATGAGCGGATGCGGATCGGCGGATGCGATAGCGAGGGCGGAGAGATCGTCGGGCGTGCCGACGTTGCCGAGAGCGACGCAGACGTTGCGCAGGAAGGCGGGGCGTTTGATGCGCTTGATGGGAGATTTGGCAAAGAGCGAGCGGAACTCTTCGTCGGTGAGGGCGAGAAAATCGCGCAAGGACTTGCTAAATACGGTCGCGCGGGCCTGAAACGTGGCTTCGCGCGATTCCTGGGCGTGGCGGTTCCAGGGGCAGGCGTCGAGGCAGGCGTCGCAGCCGTAAATGCGGTCGCCGATGGCGTGGCGGAACTCGAGCGGGATGCTGCCTTTGCTTTCGATGGTGAGGTAGGAGATGCAGCGGCGGGCGTCCATGCGACGCGGTGCGGTGATGGCCTGGGTGGGGCAGGCGTCGATGCAGCGGGTGCATTTACCGCACATGTCCTTGGCCGGAGTGTCGGCGGGCAAATCGAGCGTGGTGAGGATTTCGGCGAGGAAGAACCAAGTGCCGAGCTGGCGGTGAATCTGCATCGTGCTCTTGCCGCCCCAGCCGAGTCCGGCCTCGCTGGCGAAGTCACGCTCCAGCACCGGGCCGGTATCAACATAGCGGCGCTGCGTGCCGCCATGCGTGCTGAGGAAGTCCTCCAGCGCGCGCAGTTTTTTCTCGATCAGGTCGTGGTAGTCGTCATTCCAGGCGTAGCGGGCGATTTGATAGGCTGGCCGGGAGGACTGCGGCGACTGGCCTTGGTAGTAGTTCAAGGCGAACACGATGACGCTCTGCGCACCGGGTAGGACGACGCGCGGATCGCTGCGGCGCTCGACGTTGCGAGCCATCCAGGCCATGTCGCCATGCTTGCCTTCGGCGACCCATTGCTCGTAGAGATCACGATGCGCGGCGGGCCGGGCAGGCGCGACACGGCAGTCGTCAAAGCCAAGCGAGCGGGCTTTGAGGATGAGTGCATTTTTGATCTCGGCGGGCGTCATGCCGCAGGTGTTGAAGGGTTCACGCGGCCATGCGCGAGGGGCTCAAGACCTGGATCTGCTTGTCGATCACATCGAAGGATTCGGCAAGCTGACGCAAGCGTTCGACCTGCGTCGCCTGCTCGCGCTCCAAGTGGACCGCGTCGGCCTGGGCAGGGTTGAGCGTTTCAAGGAATTTCGCGAAGATGTTCGTGACGTCTTCGGTGACTTGTTTGAACAGCGTGTCACGCAGGGTGACGGAGGATTCCTCCAGCTTGTCCAGGATGGCGTTGCGTGTTTTGCTCAGCCGCACCTGGGTGAGCAGATAAACCACCGCCAGCAGCAGCGCACCCGCACCTGCGGCGATGCCGGCGCTCACCAGGCCGTCAAGCCAGCCGCACACTGCTGTTGCGATCAGCACCGGCAGGACGAGACGTGGCAACCAGCGGGCGGTGCGGCGGGCGTGTTCCAGGCCGGGCTCGATTTCCTCATCCAATTGCAGGCCGATGACAAAACGGCGCAGTGAGGAATCGACATGCGTGCCGAAACGCCGACGCAATTCGCTCTCCTCCTCGTCATGGTCATGCACTGGCAGCGACACATCGACCGGAAACAACACGCCCCGGCCCTGCGCATACATGAACCGCTCGAACTGATGCACATCCTCCTCCAGCACGAGGCTGACCTGCCGCCAGCGGTCTCCGGTGCGGTGTTGCAACTCCTGAAACAGGCGGTGATCGAGGCTCTGTGGACGCACCTCGGGCGTGTCCTCATCATTGGCCGATGCTTTGCGCTGAAACGCCCGGCGCGTGGTCAGCGCATCGTGCGCTAGCCCCGCCACGCGCATCACGGACTCATGGTAGTCACGTTCGGTGGCATCCAGCGCAGGTAGAATTTTCTTCAAGGTACGGTCCACCTGTAGCTCGCGCTCCGTCTGCAGTTCCTGCAGCACATTGGCCTTGCGCTGCGTGTGGTGCATGCCAGTGACATAGCGCTCCTTCATGTCGTCGAGAATCTGCCGCGCCAGCTTCATCGTGCCGGCCAGTTTATTCAGCCGGGCGGCGTGGTGGCGCACCAGGGAGGAGATGTGCGCCTCCAGCGCGTGAAAACCGCTATCCTGCAGCAGGCGGTCGCGGTCGATGCCGGCATCACGGGCGAGGAAGGCCTTTTTGGCCGAAACCGCGAACAGCGGGAACTCGCGGCCAAACCGCTGCCGCGTGAGCTGGCCCATGTAATCGGTGATGACCTGGATTTCCTCCGGGCTGCGCAGATCGCTCTGCTGGAGAACGAAAATGACATGGCGCATCCACTCGCGCTGCACTTTTTCCAGGAACTGCCAGGCGGAGGCACCCCAGGGGTTCATCGCCGAGAACACGAAGATCACCAAATCAGCGATGGGTACAAAGCGTTCGGTAATGGTCTGATGCTCGTTCTCGATGGAGTTCGTGCCAGGCGTGTCCACGATGTGGAAGTCGCGCAGGAAATCGACCGGTGCGTACACCTCGTCGAGCGTGGGCGTCACGGCCTCCACATGGTACTCCGTGCCATGCCGGAAGAAGAGAATTTTGCCGGTGGTTGGCATCACGCCAGTTTGGGAAAAATCCTGGCCGAACAACGCATTGAGGAAGGAGGATTTGCCCACGTTTACCTCGCCCACGACGACGAATACGAAGGGTTCCTTCAGGCTGGCGAGCAGATTGTCGATGATGGCAGCGGACTCGGTGTCACCACCGGCTTCCCGCAGGGCAGCAGCCAGCGCCAGCAGGTCTGTGCCGATGCGTGAACGCAGTTCAAAATAGTCATTGCCGATCATTGGTAAGGGGTCGCGCAAAGTGCCGCGTGCCGCCCGCACCGCAACCTTCCAGCACAGGTTTCCACTGCATCACCGCTTGCCGCTGCCTGCAACCACTCCTAAAGAACGCGCCCTTGACCGAGCTGCCGCCAGATCGTGAATCCGCGAATACAAAACCCACCCCATGGTGGCTGTGGCCGCATGTGCTGAGCCTGGAGGCACCGCTGGTGGCCGTGCTGTGGCAGCGCACGCTGGCGCATGCGCAGGGCATCCGGCTCACACCGATGCTGGACATGGGCCTCGCGCTGGCTTGCTGGGTGATTTATGTACTCGATCGCACGCTGGACACCTTGGCGGCAAAGAACGCGACCGACCTGGATGTGCGGCATGCTTTTTACCATCGTCATCGCCGTCTGCTGCTGCTCGGCGTGATTCCGCCAGCGCTCGTCACGCTGGCGTGGATGGCGCTGTATGTCATCCCCGAAGGCGTGCTGTGGCAGGCGGTCGGCTTGTCGCTGCTGGTGGCCTTGTATCTCGCCTCGTGGTCGGCGCAGGGCAGCCGCGTCTCGCGTGATTTTTTCATCTCCTGCGCCGGACTGGGCGGCATCCTACTGATCTCGCACATGCCGATGCCCGCCGGGTATCGGTTCACGCTTTGCCTGCTAGTACTGGGCGTGATGGTGCTGTCGTTCCTGCGGCAGTTGGACATCCGCATGGGGCAGGCACTGCCAAAAGAAATGACCGCTGCGCTGTTGTTTGCCATGGGCTGCACCACGAGCACGCGCTTTCTGGCGATGCCGGAGACCATCCTGGAGCCGCTGCTGGAGTCACTGCTGCTGACGCTGATCTTTGCCTGCAATCTACACGGCATCTCCTGCCGCGAAGCAGGAGGCCCAAATGATCGTAAGCATCCGCCACTGGTGCTCAGCGCACTCATTTTCACATTAGCCGTGCTGTGGTTGATCGAATTCGGCCTGCTGGAGCATGCCCTCCGCGGTCCGGCATACGCATGCCTTGGCGCGGTGGTGCTCCATGTGCTGTTGTATCGCTCACGACAGCGTTTTTCCACGGATGCCTACCGCGTGCTCGCTGATCTCGCCTTGATCCTGCCGCTGCCACTCGCGTGGCTGTGATTGCGCAATGTTACCCGCCGCCCACGTTTGAAGCTGCCATGAAACGACTTCTTTCTCTCCTCCTGCTCGGCCTGCTGTCCTCGATTCAAGCGCAGGACACCCCGAGCACGCTGTTCCAGCAGGGCGCGGACGCCTTTTTCGCCGCCAAGCCCAAGGAATCCGTCGCCGCGTTCGACAAGCTGATCGCACTGGAGCCGGATGCGAAACCGCAGCTCTGGCAGCGCGGCCTCTCGCTCTACTACGCGGGCGATTTCAAAGGCGGACGCGAGCAGTTTGAAGTGCATCAAACCGTGAACGGAAACGATGTGGAAAACGCCGCCTGGCATTTCCTCTGCATCGCCAAAGGCGAAGGCGTGGAGGCCGCACGCAAAGTCTTCATCCCCATCGAACGCGACAGCCGCATCCCGATGAAGCAGGTGCATGAACTCTTTGCAGGAAAAGGCAGCGAGGAAGCCGTGCTCAAAGCCGCCGAGGAAAGCGAAGGCGAACGCCTGCGCAACCACCGCTGCTACGCCCACCTCTACCTCGGTCTCTACTTTGAAGCGCTCGGCGACGACGCCAAAGCCAAAGCGCACATGCTCAAAGCCGCCCAAGACTTCGCCATGGACCACTACATGGGCCGCGTGGCGCAGGTGCATGTGAAGATTCGTGGTTGGGACCAGTAACTTCGCCGCCAAACTTATCTTGGGTCACGGGAATCCTCTTTGCATGGCCGCAATCCTGCGCACTCTCGTGATGGTTCCTATTTGAACCATCATGGAAGCAGTCAACATCCAGTTCGCACCCGCCACGGGCACCGAGGAAGAGTGGAATGAGGCGTACGCACGTCTCGCCGACTATTTCCGCTCGTACCAGCTCCACAACCGCATCCGGCGCACCCAGCTCATTCTGGAAACATTGCGCCACGCGGCTGCGGCGCATGCGGCCGATCCCTCCCGCACGCCCACGGCGCATTCCATTGAGCAGGCGCGGCGTATGCTACGGGTGTGGCTTGGCTCGATCTACAGCGATCTGAACTTGAACGAGGCGCAGCTTGAGGCCACCGGCCGTTTGGGCTTCCATCTGGCGGGCGGCCCCTCGCGCTGGCCGCAGTTCTTCCTGGATGAAGAAAACATGCCCGATGACATGGCCGAGGCCATGCGCTCCGCAATCCGCACCTCCGGCCCGGGCATGCAGGTCAGCAAGATGACGCCGCGTGACATCGACCTTGGCATGTTCACCGATGTGGCGGAGGACACCTTCGACCGGCTGGGTCGGCAGCCGATTCTGCGTTATTCCATCCTCGCCGTGATCGTCTTTGGGGTGCTGGGCTACCTCTATTCTCTCTTCTCATGAGTGTCCATCTCGGCAGTCAGACAACGAACATCGCCATGACCGCCGGCATGCCGCCAAAGCGCGTGTCACGCACCCGCCGGGCCACCTTTTTCGCGTTCGTCGGCTTGGGCACCATCGTCGGTGCTTGGTTGTCCTTCATCTTCCTGTCGGAAAACGGCATGCGCCTCTCCGAGTGGGCGCTGCTCGCGGTGTTCATTCCGCTTTATTACCAACTTAACATCGGCTTCTGGACGGCGCTGTTCGGCGTCTGGCTGATGAACCGCTCCCAGCCGGACTCGCTGGATCTCTGGCGCTCGCTCACCGCCGAAGATTATGAGCAGCCGATCAGCGCCAGCACCGCCATCATCCTGCCGGTGTTCAATGAGGACGTGACCCGCGTGTTTGAAGGCTTGCGCTCGATTTACCTGTCACTGGAAGCCACCGGGCAGTCGAAAAATTTCGACTTCTTCATCCTCAGTGATTCAGACAAGGCCAGTCAGTGGATCGAGGAGGAAACCGCCTGGCTGGAGCTCTGCCGCCAGCTCAAGGCGTTTGGCCGCATCTTCTACCGCAAGCGCCGCAAGCAGATCAATCGCAAGAGCGGCAACGTCAGCGACTTCTGCCGCCGCTGGGGCAAAAACTACCGCTACATGGTCGTGCTGGACGCAGACAGCCTCATGTCTGGTGCCCTGCTCACCAGCATGGTGCGCATCATGGAAAAAAATCCCGGCATCGGCATCGTACAGACCTTCCCGAAGCAGATCGCCGCCGACACGCTGCTCGGCCGCGTCATGCAGTTCGCGCAGGCGCTCTACGGGCCGCCGTTCATGGCCGGGCTCGACTATTGGCAGTGTGGCGAGGCCAATTTCTGGGGCCACAACGCCATCCTGCGCCTCGCCCCGTTCATCGAGCACTGCGCCCTACCGCCGCTCCCCGCCAGCACGCCGTTTGGCGGCCATATTTTGAGCCATGACTTCGTCGAGGCCGCCCTCATGCGCAAAGCCGGCTACGCCGTGCGGCTACTGCCCACCACACGCGGCAGCTATGAAGAAGGCCCGCCCACGCTCGTGGACATGCTCAAACGCGACCGCCGCTGGTGCCAGGGCAACATGCAGCACCTCTGGCTGCTGTTTGCCAAAGGCTGGCACCCGATGAGCCGCATCAATTTCCTGCACGGCATCCTCAGCTATGTCAGCTCGCTGCTGTGGTTCCTCTTCCTGACGCTGGCCACCTATCTCGCCGCCACGCCCACACCACATCACGAACCGCAGTCGATTCTGGCGGAAAAAATCCTGCTCGGTCTCACCGCCATGCTCATCTTCCTGCCGAAGACCGTCATCCTGCTCGACGAGATGATCACCGGCCGCATGTTTAAGTCCCTGCGCCTGCGGCTGCTCACCTTCGTCAGTTGTCTCTGTGACACCGTGGTCTTCACACTCATGGCACCGGTGCTCATGGTGTTCCACTCGCGCTTCGTCATTTACACCGTGGTCGGCAAGACCGTGAGCTGGGTCACGCAACGGCGTAAAATCGACGGCGGCGTCAACTGGCTAGAAATCATCTTCACCTTCGCCAGCGTCACGCTGCTGGGCGTCGCGTGGGCGGCGCTCGGCTGGTTCGTTTCTCCTGGCTTCCTGCCTTGGATCAGCCCCATCCTATTCTCGCTCACCGTCTCTATTTTGATCGCCGTGATCGTCTCAGGCAGTCGCAGCGGTAGGCGTTTTGGCATCTTCCTCACGCCGGAGGAATACGACCCGCCCACCGTACTCAAGACCATGACGGAGAACCTGGAGGAAATCAAAGGCCGCCTCCAGCTCGCGCCTGAACTGGAGCGCCACTTCGGCCTCATGCAGGTCTGCCTCGATCCCTATGTCAACGGCCTGCACGTCAGCCTCCTGCGCCGCCGCCGCACCATCGACGTGTCACGCGGCTACCTCGATGAGATCGCCCAGCGCCTCATCACCCAAGGGCCGCAGACACTCAACGCCCAGGAGCTGAAGGCCATGATGCACGACACCGACACCGTCTCCAACCTGCACTTCCGCCTCTGGAGCGCCGCCGACCACGAACTCGCCCCTTTTTGGGCCACCGCCATCCGCCAGTACAACCTCGCCGCCAGCGGCCCCTTCACGCACACACTGGCGAAGCGGGAGGTTGAATAGCTTCAAGGATAAGAAACTCGCAGGTTCAAAGGTTGTATTTTATCACACTTACCTGTGCACAATCTTCGAGAATGGAGTCGAGCTGCATCTCCGTTGGCATCTCACGCGAGATATACCTCGCGTCATGAAGATTTGTGAAAAGGGAAAAATTGGAAATTGAGCGTCAGGAGGGTGGCGAGCTCGGGCTTGTAGTCCGTCTGCATACGCTCCAGGCAGGTGTCGATGCCAGCGCAAAAGT
>Ga0209702_10003339_pt1 | contig 25487 bp, 19 predicted proteins | sample FRY01_FD_187210 | JGI IMG/M metagenome (GOLD analysis project Ga0209702, IMG submission 187210) | Freshwater microbial communities from Lake Fryxell liftoff mats and glacier meltwater in Antarctica - FRY-01 (SPAdes) (version 2) | ecosystem: Environmental > Aquatic > Freshwater > Ice > Glacier... | reverse complement strand
ATCAAAGTTACCAAATTTTCTGAGCCATTGTACAACTGTCTTTCTACATTGAATGCCATATTGCTTAGTGGCTTCTGTAGTGGTAAGCTTACCTCGCTCTACTTCTTGAACGATTTGCAATTTAAAAGACATCGTATAGTCTTTTTGTGTTCGCTTTATATAGCGAGTTTCTTCTTGGTTTTCCATAAGGATACTTTTTTGTGTATCGCTATTTCAGGACAAGACAACCATTTCAAAAAAAATTCCACATCAATTTCTAAATTAAAAACCGCTAATTTGCTAATTATTAAATCCAAAACAGAGATTATATTTGGCAAATTTGCGGTTCTTTTTTAAATTAGAATTACTAAGAAAGAATTTCTTCCTCAACGGCAAATTCCATTGCGTCTTCTATTTCCACAACTTCATTTTCAGGTTTGGAAGCTTTGAGGGTATTGAATTTTTCTAATGCTTCCAATTCACTTTCTTCACCAGAGAAATAGGGAAAAACATCCATAATAGGCGATTCCGAAATGGCAGGAATGGTGTAATCTCCCATAGTTCCCTTCATCACGCTAATCGTGTTTTCAAAAGCTTCTTTTACGTCATTGGCTTGGACTAATAAATACATATTTGTCTTGCGTTCTTTGCCGCTTTCTTCGTCAAAAGCGATTAAAGAAATCCTGGATTTAAACCAACGATCGGCATTTTCGAAAGGATGAATCTCAGCATAATTGGCCACTTTTATATTCGTGATTTTGAATTCTTCACTGATATAAGCCTTCATTTCTTCGTTAATTCTACTTTCGGCTTCCGTATACGATATGGCATCAACCAAATAAGGTTCTGTCGTAATCTTTTGCGTTCCAGTTTCATCTGTTTTTCTGTATTTTACTTTGCATTCGTACCAAGTTGCGCTCATAATATATTTTTTTTAGGGATGCCAAAGATAGATTTTAGCAAAAAATAAATGCCGAATTTGGAAAATAGATATTCACAATTTTTAATATAAAAGGTATTCGTTTCATAACCAGATTTCTAACAAATTGTAGAAGCGAAAGCATATGCTAATTCTGAGTAATTACTCATAAACAAATGACAAATACTATCTGGACTAAAATCTTAAAAACCTTAAATTCTAAACCAACTTTACCTATCTTTGCCATTCGAAAAATTGATTTATGGAAACTATTTTAGAGAATGTATTACCTATTGGAAAGCCAAAATGGTTGAGAGTAAAACTCCCAATCGGTCAAAAATATACAGAATTACGTGGTTTAGTGGATAAGTATAACTTGAACACTATTTGCACTTCGGGAAGTTGCCCGAATATGGGCGAATGTTGGGGCGAAGGAACAGCAACCTTTATGATCTTGGGAAATATCTGCACGCGTTCTTGTGGATTTTGCGGCGTAAAAACCGGAAGACCTGAAACCGTGGATTGGGATGAACCAGAGAAAGTAGCACGTTCCATTAAAATTATGAACATCAAACACGCTGTGATCACTAGCGTTGACAGAGATGATTTAAAAGATGGCGGTTCAATTATTTGGATAGAAACCATAAAAGCGATTCGCAGAATGAACCCTACAACTACTCTTGAAACACTAATTCCTGATTTTCAAGGCATCGAAAGAAACATAGACCGAATCATAGAAGCCAATCCTGAAGTGGTTTCTCATAACGTGGAAACCGTTCGAAGATTAACTCGTGAAGTTCGTATTCAGGCAAAATATGACCGAAGCTTAGAAGTTTTGAAATACTTAAAAGAAAAGGGAATCAACAGAACAAAATCTGGAATTATGCTGGGTCTTGGCGAACAAGAAGAAGAAGTAATGCAAACGATGAGAGATCTTCGCGAAGTAAATGTTGATATTGTAACCATTGGCCAATACTTGCAACCGAGCAAAAAACATTTACCCGTAAAAGAATTTATCACGCCAGAACAATTCGAAAAATATGAAAAATTCGGACTCGAATTAGGCTTTCGCCACGTTGAAAGCGGACCATTAGTGCGTTCTTCTTATAAAGCACAAAAACATATTTTATAAAAATGTTTAGTCGGTTAACCGATTAAACGATTAACCAAAAAAAATTGAAAACACGAATTGCCATAAATGGTTTTGGAAGAATTGGACGAAATCTATTTCGCTTGCTTTTGAACCATTCCACTATTGAAGTTGTTGCCATTAACGATATCGCCGATACTAAAACAATGGCACATTTAATGAAATACGACAGCATTCACGGGGTTTTGCCTTTCGCCGTTTCATCTGATGAAAATGGAATTATTGTTGACGGAAAACATTTCCTGTTTTTTCACAAGAAAAGCATTTCAAACCTTGATTGGAAATCAATTAACATTGACGTAGTTGTGGAATCGACTGGAAAATACAGAACTTTCGATGAAATCAATGCACATATTTTGGCTGGAGCCAAAAAAGTAATTCTCTCCGCTCCTTCCGAAGTAGATTCTATAAAAACGGTGGTTTTAGGTGTTAACGAAAACATTCTTAACGGAACCGAAATGATCATTTCCAACGCTAGTTGTACCACAAATAATGCTGCTCCTATGATGAAAGTCATCAATGAACTTTGCGGAATAGAACAAGCTTATATTACTACAATTCACTCTTACACAACGGATCAAAGTTTACACGATCAACCCCATAAAGATTTACGTCGAGCCCGAGCCGCAAGTCAATCCATAGTTCCGACGACAACTGGAGCGGCAAAAGCTTTGACGAAGATTTTTCCTGAATTTGAAGGTAAAATTGGTGGTTGTGGAATCCGCGTTCCAGTTCCGGATGGTTCCTTAACCGACATCACTTTTAATGTAAAACGTGCGGTGACGATCGAAGAAATCAATGCTGCTTTTCAACTTGCTTCTCAAACAAATTTAAAAGGAATTTTGGCTTACACCGAAGATCCTATAGTTTCTGTAGATATTATTGGCAACAGAAATTCATGTTTATTTGATGCACAACTCACCTCGGTAATTGACAAAATGGTAAAAGTTGTGGGATGGTACGATAATGAGATTGGTTATTCCTCAAGAATTATTGATTTAATAATTTTAACAAAGTAAAAATTAATTCAATATCTTTATAGCAATCATAAGAAAAGCTTGATATCAAATGAAGTCATTCCTTTTATTTTTATTTTTTAGTTGTACATTTTCGTTTTCTCAAAATAAAAAATCAGTTGAGGAAATAGACAGCATCGCCTATTACAGTAATTTACGTGATTCCAATGTTAAGGCAAATAAATATAAAGAGGCATTTTTTTATACCCAAAAAGCCCTCCAATATTCAAAAGTTACAAATAAAACAGAGGCAAAGGCAAGCCAAACCTTCAGCTTGGGTAAACTTTATTATGATGTCAAAAAATATGATGATGCCATAAAATCCTTTAATAACAGCATCTCGTTATCCAATACATTAGTTCCTTCTTCCTTGCAAGCATCGACCTATTATTATCTTGGAATGTCCTATATGCAAAAAAAAGGTTTTGATAATGCAAAAAATTGCTTTGACAAAGCCCAATCTTTGTATGAATCTTTAAAAATCACGGATGCTGCCAATCTGATAAACCTTCAAAGAGGAATAATTTACAAATCAAAAGAGGAATACAATTTGGCTTCCGAAATTTTCAATACAATTATATCAAAACCTGATATTCAAGCTATATTGGATATCAAAACAGAAGCATTGTATCAAATTGGGACTATTGAAATGGCGCAAAACAGGAATAACTTAGCCTTGAATTATTTCCATAAAGCATTAGAATGAAATGCAAAAAATTTAAATCTGGAACAAAAAGCTACTATTTTACTTGCATTAAGTAGTGTTTATGAAAAAATGTTGGATAAAAACAATGCTTATTCTTATTTGAAACAGTTCACGAATTTAAAAGAAAGCATTTCTATTTCGGACAATGAGAAACTTGGAGTTGATGATTATGAAAAATTCAAGGAATCCGAAAGATTAAAAGAAAAAGAGCAAATAAACGTTCAAAATCAGCAGCAAGAAAAAGCAAATAAATTTTCAAAACTAATCAGTATTCTTGCAATTGCGTTAATTTCGATTTTATCATTGCTAAGTCTAGCTTTGTACAAAAACAACATTATCAGAACCCAATCTAATTTATTGTTGGAAGAAAAAAACAGGGAATTAATCATAGCCAAAGAAAAAGTGGAAAAAGCGTCAAATGCAAGAACCGAATTTCTTTCCACGGTAAGTCACGAACTGCGAACACCCTTGAATGCCATTAACGGTATTGCCCATTTGTTATTAGAAGAAAAACCCAAAAAATCTCAAATGAACTACCTGGAATCATTGCAATTCTCAGGCAATTATCTAACAAATTTCATCAACGACATTCTGGAAATTAATAAAATAGATTCCAGTAAAATTGAAATCGAAAACATAAATTTTAATCTGAAGCTATTATTAGAGAATATTCGTAATTCTTTGAAAGAATTAGCATCGGAAAACAACAACTATTTTAATTTCGAAATTGATTCGGAAATTCCTGATTATTTGATTGGTGATCCTACAAAATTGTCACAGATATTAATGAATTTGATTAATAACGCATTGAAATTTACCCACAATGGAAGCGTAATCGTGTCATCAAAACTCATTTCATTGGAAGACAAAAAAGCATCAATATATTTTGAAGTAAAGGACAACGGAATAGGAATTCCTGAGGACAAACTGGAGGTTGTTTTCGATAGTTTCTCCCAAGGTTCCGTTGGGATTAATCGAAAATACGGAGGAACTGGTTTGGGATTAACAATAGTAAAAAAATTGGTTGGGATATTGGGCGGAAATATAAAACTCGAAAGTGTCGTGAATAGAGGATCCTCTTTTTCATTCGAATTGCCATTTATTGTGGATGAAAAACCTTTTAAAATCGATAAGAAAAAAAATCTGATCAATTATTTAAATCTAAAAAACAAAAAAATATTGGTAGTTGAAGACAATAAAATCAACCAAATTGTTTCCAAAAAGATGCTGGAAAACAAGGGGATACAGTGCGAAATTGTGGACAATGGTGAAGACGCGATAGAAATAGTCCAAAACAATAAGTTTGATATGATTTTAATGGACGTACATCTACCAGGAATAAACGGCACAATTGTTACAAAAAAAATCAGGGAATTCGACAAGAAAACCCCGATTATAGCACTTACGGCAATTTCACTAAATGAAAACAGAAAAATGCTTCTGTCCTTCGGAATGAATGATGTCATCACAAAACCATTCGTTCCTGAAAATTTTTATGCCGTCATATCCAAACATATTTAGGAAATCCTAGTAACCCAAAATCAATTCCTTGATTAGAATTCGCACTTTAGGTTCCGCACTTTTTGCCGCTTCCAATACTTCATTATGGGAAATAGTTTCGATACTGTCTTCATCTCCCATATCAGTAATGACTGACAATCCAAAAGTTTCCATCTCCATATGACGTGCCACGATTACTTCCGGTACAGTTGACATTCCTACGCAATCAGCGCCAATATTTTTTACCATTTTATATTCGGCAAGCGTTTCAAATGTTGGGCCTTGCAAACCTAAATAAATTCCGTCTTTAACTTCAATGTCTAATTTTTGAGCTAATTCTTTGGCTTTTGCAATCATTTTTTTCGAATAAGGCTCACTCATATTCACAAATCTTGGTCCAAACCGCTCGTCATTTTTCCCGCGAAGTGGGTGTTCCGGCATCATATTGACGTGGTCTTTAATAAGGACGATATCGCCCACATTATAATTCGAATTTACACCACCTGAAGCATTGGAAACAATCAATTTTTCGACACCCAAATATTTCATTACTCTTACTGGAAAAGTAACTTCCTTCATAGAATAGCCTTCATAGAAATGAAAACGTCCTTGCATGGCAACCACTTTTTTGGTTCCAATAGTTCCAAAAACCAATGCGCCTTTATGACCTTGAACCGTCGAAACCGGGAAATTTGGAATTTCAGTGTAAGGCAAGGTGAATTCTACTTGAATGTCATCTGTAAAACTCCCCAATCCTGAACCTAGAATCACGCCGTATTCTGGAGTGAAATTGGTATTTGCTTTTATAAAACTAACGGTTTCTTGTACTTGCTCCCACATAATTTGTAATGGTTTTATCAAAATTTTCACTTGCTGAAAGGAAGGAACTTCGTATGGGTAAATAGAAAAGCTGCTCTTTTGGAATACTGCCTTTCAGTCTCACGAAATCTTTTTCAGTGGTAATGACTATCTTGTTTTGTGATTTATTTTTTATAGTATTGATATCATTTTCCGTAAAATGATGATGATCAGGAAACACCAGTTTCTCATCATTTTCGCTTTGCAAATATGCGAAAAACGGATTGGGTTTTGCTATTCCAGTCAAAAGTAATTTATCAACATTCTTGATCTCGCTCACTTTCATCGATTTGTGTTCTGAATATACAAATTCATCATAATCGATAAACGAAAAATACAATTCTTGATTCTTCCCCTTGTCATTCTGACGAAGGAGGAACTTCCCAATTTTATTTTGTTCGTCAAGCGACAGATTCTCAGGACATTTAGTAACAATAATCAAATTAGCTCGTTTTGCTCCGCCTCTGCTTTCGCGCAAATTTCCCGTTGGCAACATAAAATCATCCGAATATAAATCGCCGTAAGAAGTCAACAAAATATAGAATCCTGCTTTTACTTTCCGATGTTGAAAAGCATCGTCCAACAGTATAATTTCGGGTTTATCCGATTGCGAAAGCAATTGCTCAATGCCATTTTTTCTATCGGTGTCAACGGCAACTTTAATATTGTTAAATTTTGTATAAAACTGGAAAGGTTCGTCGCCAAGGATTTCAGCATTCGAAGTGGAATCCGCTAAAATAAATCCTTTAGATTGTCTTTTGTAACCCCGACTCAATGTGGCTACTTTGTATTTTGGCGAAAGTAACCGAATTAGGTATTCGATTTGCGGTGTTTTTCCCGTGCCACCAACACTTAGATTTCCAACGGCAATAATGGGAATATCGAAAGAATAAGATTTAAGGACTCCTTTGTCAAAAAGAAAATTCCGAATACTGGTAATGAATCCATACAAAATAGCGAAAGGGAAAAGTATTTTTCGAAGTAAATTTATCATTATTTATCAGAATAATGCCCCAATGCAGCAATCACGAATACTGTTACGATGTCTTCTTCAACAAGATAAATCATTCTGTCTTTTTTGTTAATTTCTCTAGACCAATATCCTAAAAGTTGGTATTTTAATGCTTCTGGATTTCCTATTCCTTCAAAAGGCGTCTCGGTTAATTCTATTAAAATCTTGGCAATTCTTTTAATACTCGCTTGATTTCCTGATTTATAGTGGTCTTTAATCTCTTTTTGAGCTTTAGGTTCAAAAACTACAGAATACTTCCCCATACATCATCTGGATTTAATCGGGTTAGTTTTTTCTTGTTTAAATTTTTTGATCGTTCTAATATTTCTGCAACAAAATCAGGATTATAAGAACCATCTTCTTTTGTAGTTTTTTTAGAATCATTTTTAACAATTTCGATACCTTCAACATTTTTAAAAAAAGATTCTGACATTGCCATAAATGCTTTTCCTGCTTTGGTCCGTTTGTCGATTTTTAATGTTATTGTTGTCATCACAATTGATTTTGAATTACAAATATACAAAATTAGCGCTATTTTAATTTGAATAAAACCGAACACTTTTAGATACGTATTTTTCGAATTAAAGTCATTTTATAAAAGGATAATATTTTACCTTTGGATTTAAAATTTTAATACAGGTTTTAAAACCTTTTTTTCTAAAATCTGTAAAATCCGTGTTTATGAAAATCAAAGAAATAATTTCCGTACTCGAAGAAATGGCGCCACTCGCCTATGCCGAAGATTTTGACAATGTGGGCTTATTAGTAGGGAATCAAAACTGGGAAGGAACGGGAGTTTTGGTTTGTCATGATGCTCTGGAAAGCGTGATTGATGAAGCAATTGCCAAAAAATGTAATTTAATAGTTTGCTTTCATCCGATATTATTTTCAGGATTGAAGAAAATAACGGGCAAAAACTATGTGGAACGCTCCATAATAAAGGCCATAAAAAATGATATTGCTATCTATGCCGTTCACACAGCATTAGACAATCATCAAGATGGCGTAAACAAAATATTCTGCGAGGCGCTGGGTTTAACCAATACCAAAATCCTGATTCCGAAGACGAATTTTATTCGAAAATTAGTAACATACACCATTCCCGAAAACGCCGAAAAACTACGAAATGCCTTGTTTGATGCTGGTGCTGGAAATATTGGCAACTATGAAAATTGTAGTTTCAATTCGAAAGGAATTGGAACTTATATGGGCAACGAACACAGCAATCCGGAAATTGGAGAACGTTTTGAATTTGTAGAAAATGAGGAAATCAAAATCGAAGTCACTTTCGAAAAACATTTGGAAAACAAAATCCTGAAAGCGATTTTCAAAAATCACATTTATGAAGAAGTGGCTTATGAAATTTATGATTTGCAGAACAAAAATCAAAATGTTGGATTAGGAATGATTGGCGAATTAAGGGTTCCAATGGAGGAAACATCCTTTTTAAATTTCGTAAAAGACAAAATGCAAGCCAATGGAATTCGGCATAGTGAATTCTTGGGCAAGCCTATAAAAAAGGTTGCCGTTCTTGGAGGTTCGGGAAATTTTGCCATAAAAAACGCCATTCAGGCCGGAGCAGATGCTTTTTTGACGGCAGATTTAAAGTATCACCAATTTTATGAAGCTGAAAATCAGCTGCTTCTAGCCGATATTGGTCATTTTGAAAGCGAACGTTATACAAAAAATTATATTGTTGATTTTCTTAGGAAAAAAATCCTTAATTTTGCAATCGTTTTATCAGAAGAAAATACAAATCCAGTTAAGTACTTATAGAATATGGCAGCTACAAAAGAATTGAATGTTGAAGACAAGTTAAGAGCAATTTATGATTTACAATTGATTGACTCTCGAATTGACGAAATTAGAAACGTGAGAGGGGAACTTCCTCTTGAAGTGGAAGATTTAGAAGATGAAGTTGCAGGTTTAAGCACACGTTCAGAAAAATTGAAAAGTGAACTTGAAACTATTGAAGAACTTATCAAGGTAAGAAAAAATGCTATTGACGAGCACAAAGAAGCTATCAAAAGATACACTAAACAACAAGATAGTGTTCGTAACAATAGAGAATTCAACTCATTGACTAAAGAAGTTGAATTTCAAGAATTGGAAATCCAATTAGCCGAAAAGCAAATCAAGGAAATGAAAGCTTCTATCGATCACAAGAAAGAAATCATTTCACAATCAAAAGAGCGATTAGAAACTAAATCGAATCACTTGAAACATAAAAAATCAGAATTGGACGCTATAATGTCTGAAACTGCTAAAGAAGAAGCGTTCTTGACTGAGAAATCTGCTGAATATCAAGCATTAATCGAGGAAAGATTATTGGCTGCATACAATCGAATCCGATCTAGTGTTCGTAATGGATTGGCCGTTGTTTCTATTGAAAGAGGAGCATCTGCAGGATCATTTTTTACGATTCCACCGCAAACTCAAGTAGAGATTGCAGCAAGAAAGAAAATCATCACGGATGAACATTCCGGAAGAATATTAGTCGACAGCGTATTAGCTGAAGAGGAAAAAGAGAAAATGGAAAAGCTTTTCGCTAAATTCTAAAATCATTTAAGTCCCGATAAACATCGGGACTTTTTTTTATATGAAAAAAACATTTTATTTTTTGTTGACTAGATCTGTTGGTTTTTATATTAACCTTATTAGTTTTGCTTTTCCAAAAAAAGCAACCCAATTAGCACATTCCTTTTTTAGCGAACCCAGAAAAGGAAAACTAACAAAAGACAAGCTTCCAAAAACACTCAAGGGTGCTCATCCAGAAACTATCCTACATAACGAAAATTCTATTCAAACCTATATTTGGAAAGGGAATGAAACCGTCATATTATTAATTCACGGTTGGGAGAGTAATTCCTCAAGATGGAAAAAAATGTTGCCTTATTTAAAAAAATCAGGAAGCACAATAATTGCTATCGATGGACCAGCCCAAGGATTGTCTAGCGGTAAGGAATTTACAGTTACCAAATATGCTGAGTTTATTGATATTGTTGTCAAAAAATACGAACCTCAACACATTATTGGTCATTCAATGGGAGGTAAAGCGAGTTTGTATTATCAATATAAATATCAAAATCCAGCCATTCAAAAAATGGTGATTTTAGGTGCTCCAAGTGATTTTAGTATTATTTTCAACAATTTTATTGCTTTGTTGAATTTAAATAACAAAGTCACTGATGCGTTGAAAAATCATTACACTGCTTTATTAAATCATAATATAGATCAATTCACGGGACAAATTTTTGCTTCAAAACTCGAAGTAAAAGGATTTCTGGCACATGATATTGACGATCAAGTTGTTTTATTCAAAGAAGGACAAAAAATAGCAAGTACCTGGAAAAATGTTGAATTCATTGAAACTTCGGGATTGGGACACAGTCTTCACGATGATGAATTGTATAAAAAAGTGTATGATTTTTTGTTTGAAAGCCTCTCCCCAACCCTCTCCAAAACAGAGGGAGCCGAAAATAAATAAAGCTTTCTGAACAATTTCAACTTTACTAAAAGCCTTACTTTTTCAAGCAGGTACAACCAACTGACCAAGAAAATTACCTACTTTTGCCTTATGGAAGAAAATCTAAAACGCCTCAACAAATTCATCGGAGAAACTGGCTTTTGCTCTCGCCGTGAAGCGGATAAAATCATTGAAGAAGGTCGAGTAACCATCAACGGAATTGTACCAGAATTGGGAACCAAAGTTTCGCCTGACGACGAAGTACGTATTGATGGTAAGCTAATCCGTGAGAAAAGAGAAAAATCAGTTTATCTAGCTTTCAACAAACCTGTTGGGATTGAATGCACCACCAACTTGGAAGTGCGCAATAATATCGTGGATTATATTAATTATCCAACGCGTATTTTTCCCATTGGACGATTAGACAAAGCCAGCGAAGGATTGATTTTTATGACCAATGATGGCGATATTGTCAACAAAATTCTTCGTGCCAGAAACAATCACGAAAAAGAATATACTGTAACGGTCAACAAACTCATAACCGATCGTTTTATTGAAAAAATGGGGAATGGGGTTCCAATATTAGACACAATTACCCGAAAATGTAAAGTAGAGAAAATTAGTTCGACTACTTTTAAAATTATACTTACCCAAGGCTTAAATCGTCAAATTCGTAGAATGTGCGAATATCTAGGTTATGAAGTAACGGCTTTGAAACGCATTCGAATTATCAATATTTCGTTGGATGTTCCCGTGGGAAGATTTCGCGATTTAACTGATGCCGAAATCAAGGAACTTAACCAACTCATTGAGCCTTCTAGCAAAACAGAAGAAGCGAGTTTACCAAAAAAAGAACCGCTAATTAGAAAAACGGAATTCATCAAAAAAGACGATCCAAGGTTTAAAAGAAGAGGAGATTATTAGAAAAATTAAACCCAAGACAAAAATCTTGGGTTTCTGATATAAAAAATAGATTAAATTATTTTCTACTTCTAATCTTCCTTGCTAAAAGTGTGTTTTTCAATAACATTGCAATCGTCATTGGCCCTACTCCACCTGGAACTGGCGTGATAAAAGAAGACTTCTTGCTTACTTCATCAAAATCAACATCGCCAGTGATAATATATCCTTTTGGGTGCGAAGCGTCTTCGACTCTGGTGATACCAACATCTATTACAACAACCCCATCTTTTACCATATTTGCTTTAAGATATTTAGGAACACCAAGTGCGGTAATAATTATATCTGCTTGTTTTGTGTACTCTTCAATATTTTTAGTTCTACTGTGAGTCAGTGTCACTGTTGAATCTCCTGGATATCCTTTGCGGCTCATCAAGATGCTCATTGGCCTTCCCACAATGTGGCTACGACCAATAACTACCGTATGTTTACCCGCTGTTTCTACTTTGTAACGTTCTAGCAATTCCATTATTCCATAAGGAGTTGCCGGCAAAAATGTTTCCATTTCCAATGCCATTTTTCCAAAATTAGCAGGATGAAAACCATCCACATCTTTGTCAGGGTCGATAGCCATCAGGATTTTTTGCTCATCAATATGTTTCGGCAAAGGCAATTGAACGATATAACCATCTAAATCATCATCGTCGTTAAGTTCCTTTATTTTATCCAATAATTCGTTTTCCGTAATCGTTTCTGGCAAAGCTACCAAAGTAGATTCGAAACCTATTTGTTGGCAAGACCGCACTTTGCTCCCTACATAAGTTAAACTTGCACCATTATTACCAACAATGACTGCGGCCAAATGTGGTACTTTTTGTCCATCTGCTTTCATTCTTTGAACTTCGGCAGCGATTTCGTTTTTAATGTCTTCCGAAGTTTTTTTTCCGTCTAGTAGTTGCATCTTTTATGGCTTTTGGCTTTTGGCACTAATTTTTATTTTATGGAAACTATTTTATATTTCACAATCTCTGAACACTGAACACTGAATACTTTTTTACTTCATTCCTGGCATTCCACCTTTCATATTCCCCATCATTTTCATCATATTTTTTCCGCCTGGACCTTGCATCATTTTCATCATTTTGCTCATTTGCTCAAACTGTTTCATCAATTGATTGACTTGTTCAATTTTAGTTCCTGAACCTTTGGCAATTCTTGTTTTTCTTTTCACATCAATTAAAGCAGGCTTGCTTCTTTCTATAGGTGTCATCGAATGTATAATGGCTTCAATATGTTTGAAAGCATCGTCTTCAATTTCTACATCTTTCATAGCTTTTGAAGCTCCAGGAATCATTCCGACCAAGTCTTTCATATTTCCCATTTTCTTTACTTGTTGAATTTGGGAAAGGAAATCATCAAAACCAAATTCGTTTTTGGCGATTTTCTTTTGAATTTTTCTAGCTTCTTCCTCATCATAATGTTCTTGTGCTTTTTCAACCAAAGAAACAACATCACCCATTCCAAGAATACGTTCGGCCATACGTTCGGGATAGAACACATCGATAGCATCCATTTTCTCACCAGTTCCTACAAACTTGATTGGTTTATTGACAACAGATTTAATTGAAATTGCTGCTCCACCACGAGTATCACCGTCTAGTTTGGTTAAGATTACACCGTCAAAATTTAGTTTGTCGTTGAATGCTTTTGCAGTATTCACGGCATCTTGTCCAGTCATCGCATCAACAACAAACAAGGTTTCGTGCGGCTGAATGGCTTTGTGTACATTAGAAATTTCGCCCATCATCGCCTCGTCAACTGCCAATCGACCCGCTGTATCGACAATCACTACATTAAACCCATTGGCTTTAGCATGTTTGATTGCGTTTTGAGCAATTTCGACTGGGTTTTTATTTTCAGGTTCTGAATAAACCTCAACAGCTATGGAATCACCAACTACATATAATTGCTGGATTGCCGCAGGACGATAAATATCACAGGCTACTAAAAGCGGTTTTTTTCCTTTTTTAGTTTGAAGGTAATTGGCTAATTTCCCAGAAAAAGTAGTCTTTCCAGAACCTTGCAATCCCGACATTAAAATAACGGTTGGATTTCCGGAAAGGTTGATTCCTGCAACATCGCCTCCCATCAATTCCGTTAGTTCGTCTTTGACCAACTTTACCAATAATTGTCCCGGTTGCAATGTTGTCAATACGTTTTGACCCAATGCTTTTTCTTTTACTTTAGTGGTAAAATCTTTGGCAATTTTAAAGTTGACATCGGCATCTAATAAAGCGCGACGTACTTCTTTAAGGGTTTCGGCAACATTGATTTCGGTTATTTTTCCGTGACCTTTAAGTATGTGAAAGGCTTTGTCTAATTTATCGCTTAAATTATCGAACATAGTATGGGTTGTTTTAAGAAATGCAAATATAATATAAAGTTAGAGAGGTACAATGTTTACTTGGCTTTTGACAACCAATCTTACATCCTTTTAGGAACATCAATTCCCAATAATTGAAAAGCCAAGGCAATTGTTTCGGCAACTTTTTTTGAAAGTTGAACTCGGAAAATCTTTTTAGCCAAATCTTCTTCTCCCAAAATGGAAACGGCTTGGTAAAACGAGTTGTATCCTTTTACCACATCATAAGTGTAATTCGCAACTAAAGCTGGACTGTGATTTTGTGCTGCATTTTGAATCACTTCTGGAAATAATTCGAGTTGTTTTACCACTTCCTTTTCTTTTTCGTGCATCTCGACTACGCTCGATGTGACATTAATATCAAAATCTGCTTTTCTTAATATCGATTGGATTCTCGCGAAGGTATATTGAATAAACGGCCCCGTATTTCCAGCAAAATCGACTGATTCTTCCGGATCGAAAAGGATTCGCTTTTTAGGATCGACTTTTAAAATATAATATTTCAAAGCTCCCAATCCAATGGTCTTGTATAATTTAGATTTATCTTCAGCAGAATATGTGTCTAATTTTCCTAAATCTTCCGCAATTTTTTGAGCCGTATCGGTCATTTCTTGCATCAAATCATCCGCATCGACAACGGTTCCTTCTCTAGATTTCATTTTTCCGGAAGGCAAATCGACCATTCCATAAGACAAATGATATAAATTTTTTGACCAATCAAAACCTAGTTTTTTCAATATTAAAAACAATACTTTGAAGTGATAATCTTGCTCGTTTCCAACGGTGTAAACCATTCCGCCAACGTCTGGAAAATCCTTTACACGTTGAATGGCAGTTCCAATATCTTGGGTCATGTAAACCGCAGTTCCGTCTGAACGCAATACGATTTTTCTGTCCAAACCTTCATCAGTCAAATCAATCCAAACGGAACCATCTGGATCTTTTTCGAAAATTCCTTTTTCTAAACCAATTTGAACTACGTCTTTTCCTAGCAAATAAGTATTGCTTTCATAGTAATATTGGTCAAAATCAACTCCCAAATTTTTATAGGTTATGGCAAAACCATCATAAACCCATTGGTTCATTGTTTCCCAAAGTGCCATAACCTCAGCATCGCCAGCTTCCCATTTCAAAAGCATTTCTTGTGCTTCGAGAATGATTGAAGCTTGTTTTTTGGCTTCGTCTTCGGTTTTTCCTTGAGCTATCAATTGGGCGATTTGCTCTTTATAAGCTTTATCAAAAGCTACGTAATAATTTCCAACTAATTTATCTCCTTTCAATCCTGTAGATTCTGGAGTTTCTCCGTTTCCAAATTTCTGCCAAGCCAACATTGACTTGCAAATATGAATTCCACGGTCGTTGATGATTTGTGTTTTATACACTTTTTTGCCCGAGGCTTTGATGATTTCGGCGACGGAATAACCCAAAAGATTATTGCGAACGTGACCTAAATGCAAAGGTTTGTTTGTGTTTGGCGAAGAATATTCGACCATTATCGCTTTGTCTTCTGGATTTGGAGCGACGAAACCAAATTTTTCATCATTTCGGATTTCGTTGAAAAAATTCAAATAATATTCATCTGAAATGACAAGATTCAAAAATCCTGAAACGACGTTAAAACGGCTAACTTCTGTAATATTTTCAACTAAATAATTACCGATTTTATTTCCTAATTCAACCGGATTGCTTTTGATAATTTTCAATAGTGGAAAAATTACTATTGTAATATCGCCTTCAAACTCTTTGCGTGTGGTTTGAAATTCAACTTTGTCTATAGCAACGCCAAATAATGTTAGAATTGCTTTTTCAATTGAAGGGGTAAGTATCTGTGATAAGGTCATTTTTGTACTGATTTTAAGGGTGCAAATATAGGGATTTCAGCCGAAATTTGTTTTAGATTTATATGAAATAATATGAAGCTATTTTCGCTTAGTTTAACGTTATAAACAACTCATTAATTTGTTTTTAGAGCATTATGATTCAAACCAAGTATGAAATTGTTAATATTGTATGTTTTTTTTGTAAAAAATTCTTTAATTTGACTGCTTTATGTTTTTGCCCCAGATATATTTCATTATGAAAAAAAGCCTGCTTCTCATAATTTCCTTCTTTTGGATAGGATGCTTTTCACAGGCTATTACTGTAGAAACCAATATTTACACCGTTCCAGAATTAGTGACTGATGTTTTGGTAAATAAATCCTGCGTTCCCGTAAACAACATTACTTGGAGAACGGGAACAAATTTTGGCTCAACAAACGGAATTGGTCATTTTACTAATACCAATCCCGCTTTTCCATTGTCGAGTGGTGTGATTTTGAGTACAGGAAATGTGGCCAATGCTCCTGGGCCAAATACAACTGATTTAAATGACGGCAATGCGGCTTGGACTGGCGATACAGATTTAGAAAACACGCTTCTAGCAGCAGGAATCACGATGAATTCAACAAATGCGACAGTTTTAGAATTTGACTTTATCCCTTTTTCTTCGAATTTTGACTTTCAATTTTTATTTGCATCCGAAGAGTATGGTAATTTTCAATGTCAATTTTCAGACGCATTTGCTTTTTTACTGACCAATAAAACGACTGGAGTGACGACAAATCTTGCTGTTGTTCCCATTACAAACGAGCCAATTTCAGTCGTTACTATACGAAATTCAATTTATAATTCTTCTTGTACCTCAGAAAATCCTACCTTTTTTGGTTCGTTTAACGGAGGTTCAAATTCTAGTAGTTCGGCAACAAATTTTAATGGACAAACTGTTGCCATGAACGCTTCTTCAAACAGTTTGATTCCTAATACTCCCTATCACATTAAACTTGTGATTGCTGATAGACAAGACAACCAATCAGATTCTGCGATATTTTTAGGTGCAAATAGTTTCAATGTTGGTCAAAATGTTTTAAGTCCAGATTTGACAGTTGCAAGCAATACTGCAATTTGTGATACTACTTCTGGCACTCTTATTTCTGGATTGAATCCCGCAATTTATTCTTTTACTTGGACGTTTAATGGAAACCCAATTGGAGGAAATACCGCAAACCTTACTATTACTCAACCAGGACTTTACGGGCTTACTTATACTATTATTGCGACCACTTGTCCTGTAACTACTGATTTTATAAATGTTGAGTTTTTTAATCCAATTACAACTCCAGACCCAGTAGATTTATACAAATGCAATTCTGGGCTAGCTAGTTATACTTTTGATTTGTCCTACAACACACCAATTGTAACAATTCCTGGAACTGAAATTAGTTATCATTTTTCTTTGGCAAATGCAACTGCAAATAGTAATCCGTTACCAAATAATTTCACTATTGCAACTGCGAGTTTCCCTGCCATTATTTGGATTAGAATAGAAAACACAACAACAAAATGTTTTATTACAAAATCATTTGAACTAAAACTCACTCCACCGCCTATTGCCAATCAACCAATGGACATGACTTTATGCGAAACTTCATCGGGAACAAATTCGGCAAATTTTGACATTAAAACACAAACAGCTACTATTTTAGGAAGTCAATCAGCAACAATATATGATGTTACTTATTATTCAAACGATATTGATGCCAATGCTGGAACCAACACAATTGAAACTTCAATTCGTTATTTATCGGGAAATACTACTGTATATGCTAGAGTTCAAACTACTACTGATGCAGCTTGTTATACTATAATTAATTTTAAATTAATTGTTGTACCAAGACCTATTTTAGACCCAACTGTTAACCTATTTGTTTGCAACAGTTATACTTTGCCTCCACTAGTAAACCCTGGAGATTATTATTCAGGGACAAATCAAGGTTTGCCATTGCTCAATCCAGGCGATGTTATCACAACCGACCAAACGATTTATATTTATAGTAACACAATTGGAATTCCGAGTTGTCCTACTGAGAGCAATTATAATATAACAATAGTCACACCAATAGATGTAAAACCAGTTGATGTTATTGCTTGCGACCAATATCAATTACCTGCGTCCTTTTTTGGACTTCGTTATTTCACACTTCCTGGAGGATCAAGCGGTGGCGGAATTGAATTAATGGGAGGGTCAATGTTAACAACACCGGGATTAACAACTATTTACACCTATTTTTCATCCACAGATCTTTCAAATCCTTGTATTCTTGAAAGTCAATTTAATTTAACTATAAACATAACACCAACTATAGTCCCAATTGCAAATGTTTTTGATTGTACTTCCTATAATTTACCGCCATTAGCTGTTGGTAATTATTATACTTTTGATTCGGTAACAGGAAATTATACACCAGCCATTTCGCCTATAAACGCTACTACAACTCTTTATGTTTTTGCAATAAACAACGGTTGTAGAACACCAGATACGATATTTACTGTCTACATAAATACTTTAGGTTTGACGGACATAAACAATTGCTTATCATACAATCTACTGCCAGCACCTATTGGCGAATATCGTGATGCCCCCAATGGTGGTGGAAACATAATCCTTCCGGGAGTCATTTCGAAAACGACAACGGTCTATACCTATGTTCCCGGAGCTGGAAGCCCAAACTGTACTGATGATGATTTTTTTAGAATCTTAATTAATGCTCCGTTTTTAAACAATCCAACTAATGCAACTTCATGTGAGATTTTCTTGTTGCCTATTCAGGTTGACGGTGGCGAATATTACATCTTATCAGGAGGTCCAACTGTAGCTGGAAATGTAAAATTAATTCCGAATGTGGACACAATAACAAACACAACCACTTTGTATATTTTTAAACCATCGGCAACAGTTGTGGGCTGTTATAATGAAAAACCGTGGCTAATTACAATTAATAAAAAACCCATAATAGATTCCAGAGCGAACGTTGAACAGTGTACTTCCTACGTTTTATCGCCACTGACCAATGGGAAATATTTTGACAATTCTAATGGAGTAAACCCTTTGAGTGACGGCACAACCATAAGCACCAACAACAGAATTTATATTTATGCAGCAAACCCAAATGACGCAAGTTGTTTCAGCGAAAACTTTTTTGATATTGCAATAAATGGTGTTGAAGCCGATCCTATTCCAACGCAATTATCGTATTGCCACAATTTTACTTTTCCTGCATTGCCAACGCCTAACAATCAGTATTACGATGCTCCGGGAGGTCCTTTGGGAGGAGGAAATAGAATTCTTCCAGGAACTACCGTAACCGCAGCAACCGTTTTGCCAACTTATTATATTTATTATGAAACTGGAAACAGATTGAATTGTAGCGATGAAAATCCTTTTATCATAAAAATTACGCCTTTACCTCTTGCCAATCCAGTAAATACATTGGAAACCTGTGATACATTTGGCGGTAATGACGGTATTTTTCAATTCGATTTAACCAACTTAGCGACTCGAAATCAAGTATTAAATGGGCAGTCTCCAGATACCGATTTTACATTGACATTTTACACTTCTTTGGCTGATGCCAATAATATTAATGCAGTTCCTATTGTGAATCCCGCTGCTTACCAAAATGATAATCTGTATTCCGACAGCGTTTGGATAAGAGTTGCCAACAACACGACCCCAATTGCTTGTTTTGATGTTGTTGAATTAAAATTGATTGTAAATCTTTTTCCCGATTCTGAATTATTTCCTGAATATTATATTTGTGAAGACTATAAAACAGGAACTTTACTAAATCCGGCCACTTTAGATACTGGATTAATGGGTGCTAATTATTTATTTGAATGGACGCTTGACGGAACTCCTTTTGGTGGCAATACGGGAGCTATCACAACTACTCAAATAGGCAATTATGATGTTAAAGTGATAAACACTTCAACAAATTGCTTCAAGATAGTTTCCACCAAAGTCGCAAAGTATGCACCTTATCTCGAAATTACCTATAGTGATGCCTTTGAAAACCCCACTTTTATTACAGTGAATGTTTTAGGATTTGGCTCTGGAAATTATGAATATCAGATAGATGATTCTCTTTTCCAAGACAGCAATATTTTTAATAATGTTGCTGCGGGGGAACATATAATTACGGTCAGAGACAAAAATTTAAATTGTAATCCAACACCAATTACTGCCGTAATCATCAATTACCCCAAGTTTTTCACGCCAAACGGTGATACGTTTAATGAATTTTGGAATATTCCACATTTACTTTCAACCAATCCCTATGCTCCAATTTATATTTTTGACCGTTACGGAAAATTTATCAAACAAATAAGTCCTTCGGGCGAAGGCTGGAATGGAAACTTCAACGGACAACCATTACCCGCAACTGACTATTGGTTTACGGTAGATTATGACGAAAAAGGAGAATCAAAGGTTTTCAAATCCCATTTTTCATTAAAAAGATGATGAGTGCAGAAGGCAGATTTTTGAATGGAGAAGGCAAAAGGCAGAATTAAAATAGAAAAGATTTCAGAAGATTGATTAGCACAAAATCTGAAATCTATATTCTGAAATCTACCTTCGAATTTACCATTTTATAATAGCACTTCCCCAAGTGAATCCACTTCCAAAAGCAGCCAAAACAACAATGTCTCCCGATTGTATTTTTCCTTGTTCCCAAGCTTCTGTCAAAGCAATAGGAATGGACGCTGCGGTCGTATTACCATATTTTTGGATGTTGTTAAAAACCTTATCATCATCCAATTTAAATTTCTTTTGAATGAATTGGGAAATCCTCAAATTGGCTTGGTGCGGAATCAGCATATCAATATCCGAAACCTCCAAATTATTGGCTTCCAAACCTTCGTTGATTACTTCGGCAAAACGAACGACCGCATTCTTGAACACAAATTGACCGTTCATATACGGAAAATAACTCTCGTCATCTGGATCCTTGTCGGCAATAATATCGGTTATCCATCTGCCACCCATTCCGGGAGCTTTTACTATAAGTTCTTCGGCATATTGCCCTTCCGCATGCAAATGAGTGGACAAAATCCCTTTCGTTACATCTTCTTCCCTACTCAAAACCGCCGCACCTGCACCATCTCCAAAAATTACCGAAACTCCGCGACCTCGATCCGTCATATCCAATCCAGTCGATTGAACCTCGGAACCTATTACCAGAATATTTTTATACATTCCTGTTTTAATATATTGGTCTGCAACGGAAAGTGCATACACAAAACCCGAACATTGATTTCTTACATCCAATGCACCAACGGTTCTTAAACCCAAATCACGTTGTACCAAAACTCCTGGCCCAGGAAAATAATAATCAGGACTTAATGTGGCAAAAACCACAAAATCAATGTCTTCTGCGACAATTCCGGAACGTTCTATGGCAATTTTTGCTGCTTTTACTCCCATTGTCGTGGTCGTATCCTCGCCACGAATAATATGTCTTCGCTCTTGAATTCCGGTTCGTTCTTGAATCCACTCGTCATTTGTATCCATTATTTTGGATAAATCGTTATTAGTTACGACATTATTTGGAACATAATATCCTAAACCTGTTATTTTTGAATGGTACATTATTTTGTTGTTGTATTAAAATTAAGGCTGCAAATCTAAACATATTTTATAAATCAAGTACAATGTAATCATTATTTTGAGAGTGCCAAATTTTGAATCAAAGAAATTAATTTGGCAGAAACTTTTGTTCCAAATTTCCAATATCCTTCATTCTATTTCACACTTGAAAAATCAGTTAGAGCACCTTAAATTTCAATTCATTTTACGTATTAGACTTCGTAATGAAAATCAAAAATACAATACAAATAAGCGTTCACGGACTTTTTTTAATTAAGAAATATAATAATATTTCGATATCGGAAAAAGAAGTAAGTACTTATTTTTACAGTAGTTTTGGTTTGAAATAGATTTCTACTGCGTAATTTGGGTTTAAAGACTTACTTTTGACAAATATGCAGTTACCAATTTTTAAATGAAAAAAACAATTCTAATTTTCCTTCTATTTAGTACCTCAAGCTTTGGTCAAATATCGGGTTGTACGGATTCACTTTCCATAAATTTTAATCCTAAAGCAACTGTAAATGATGGAAGTTGTCAATATGCTTCCGCCAAAATTAAACTGGAAACTTCTAATAATTTGAATGGTTCTTTATCTGAAGCTTCTGGTTTAATAGCATTCGACAATTTGTTTTGGACACACAATGACAATAATGACAAAAGCATTTATGGCTTAACAAACATAGGTTTAATACAAAAGAAAATCAGTCTTGAAAAAGTAATCAATACCGATTGGGAGGAGATTTCTCAGGACAGCACTTATATTTATATTGGAGATTTTGGCAATAATTTTCAGGGAAACAGAACCGATTTGCATATTTTGAGAATTGAAAAAAAATCTTTTTTGTCGAATAATCCAGTAATTGACACCATTTCATTTTCGTATTCCAATCAAACGGCTTTCGCCAAAAAAAAATCAAACAGCACCGATTTTGACTGCGAAGCTTTTATTGTTTCGCAAGACAATATTTATCTGTTCACCAAGCAATGGAGCCAAAAAAAAACTGGCATTTATGTCTTACCGAAAAAACCTGGAAAATACGTTGCCCTATTAAAAGAAACGCTCGATGTTAACGGACTTATTACGGGGGCAACAGTATTGCCATCAAAAAACGGAATTGTTCTTACCGGTTATTCGAGAATGCTTCAACCTTTTTTATATTTATTGTATGACTTGAAAAACTACAATTTCGCCTTGGCAAATAAACGAAAAATAAAGGTTTCGAAACCTTTTCATCAAATGGAAGGAATCACGACCGAAGATGGCAAATTGTTTTATTTGACCAATGAATCCTTCATTAGAAAGCCATTTCTAAATATTTCTCAGAAAATAAATACAGTGAATTTGAGTCCCTATTTGAAACCCTAAATTAGTTTCATTGCGGTTGTATTGGCACACAGACAGTGTTATTAGTTAAGATTTTCATCCGTCACTTCGAGTGGTTTTTAATAGTAATGCGACAGCTTTACTATTAAAAATTGTATCGAGAAGCCTCTAAGAAGTAGTGTTCTCGATACATTTCATTAAAAAAACTATCGCATTTTTAATCAAACACTCGAACTGACGAATCCTCAACTTAATAATTTGGACACACAGATAATACGGATTAAACGGATAAACACGGATTTTTATGCGTGTTACTTCCAAAAGTATCTTTGTAAATCTACAGAACATTTACCTTTAAAATTTCTCGCCACGAATTACACAAATTCTCTCAGCGTTAGGAATTCGTACAATTAAAACAAATTGCTATTCGTGTTAATTGGTGCAATTCGTGTCTAACTTTTTTAAAACCGAATTCCTCATCTGGATGCCTTTTTTAAACAACATAGCAACTTCCATTTTAAAAACATACTTTTGCAAAAAAATTACACTTGTGAATTACCTATCAGTCGAAAATATCTCAAAATCTTTTGGAGAGCGCACGCTTTTTAAAGACATATCCTTTGGAATCAACAAAGACCAAAAAATTGCCTTTATTGCCAAAAACGGTTCTGGAAAAACCACCATTATGAACATCATTAATGGTTTTGACGAACCTGATACAGGACAAGTCGTGCTTCGAAAAAGTATCCGAATGGCTTTCTTGTCGCAAGACAACAAATTACAGGACGAATTAACGATCGAAGAAAGCATTTTCGCTTCGGATAACGAGAGTTTAAAGGTGATTGAAGCCTACGAAAAAGCATTGGAAAATCCCGAAGACGAAGAAGCCTACCAAAAAGCTTTTGACGGAATGGATCAACACAATGCTTGGGATTTTGAAACTCAATTCAAGCAAATTTTATTCAAATTGAAGTTGGAAGATTTTAAACTGAAAGTAAAAAACCTTTCGGGCGGGCAGAAAAAAAGGTTGTCATTGGCTATTATTTTAATCAATCGCCCCGACTTGTTAATTCTGGATGAGCCTACGAATCATTTGGATTTAGAGATGATCGAATGGCTAGAAAGTTATTTTACCAAAGAAAATATCACCTTGTTTATGGTCACGCACGACCGTTTCTTTTTGGAACGCGTTTGCAACGAAATCATTGAATTAGACAACGGCAAAATATACCAATACAAAGGAAACTACTCCTATTATTTAGAGAAAAAAGAAGAGCGAATTGCCTCAGAAAATTCGAGTGTGGACAAAGCGCAAAATTTGTTTACCAAAGAATTAGAATGGATGCGCCGCCAACCCAAAGCGAGAACAACCAAATCGAAATCGCGTCAGGATGATTTTTATGTGATTAAAGAAAAAGCGCAAAGTCGCCGTCGAGAGAACAAAGTGGAACTCGAAATTAATATGGAACGAATGGGCAGCAAGATTATCGAGCTGCACAAGATTTCCAAAAAATTCAAAGACCACGTGATTTTGGATAATTTCAGTTTTGATTTTCAACGTGGGGAACGCATTGGAATCATCGGAAAAAATGGAACCGGAAAATCGACTTTCTTGAATTTACTGACCGGAACCATTCCTCTTGATGGAGGAAAAGTTGTCGTTGGCGAAACCATCAAAATTGGGTATTACACTCAAAGCGGAATCAATCCAAAACCGGGGCAACGCGTAATTGATGTCATCAAAGAATACGGCGAATTTATTCCGTTGACCAAAGGAAGATTAATTTCGGCTTCGCAATTGTTGGAGCGTTTTCTTTTCGACTCCAAAAAACAATACGATTATGTCGAAAAACTGAGTGGTGGCGAACTGAAACGTTTGTATTTATGTACCGTTTTAATTCAGAATCCTAACTTTTTGATTTTGGATGAACCAACAAATGATTTGGATATTGTAACCTTGAATGTTTTGGAAAGTTTCCTATTGGATTATCCCGGATGTTTGCTGGTAGTTTCGCATGACCGTTATTTTATGGATAAAATTGTAGATCAATTATTTATTTTCAGAGGTCAAGGCGAGATTGAAACGTTCCCCGGAAACTACTCTGATTTTAGAGCTTATGAAGATAGTGCCGATATAGCTCAAAAAGAGATTGCTTCGAACCTCGCAATGACAGCCAAGAAAGATTGGAAACAAAACAATCCAACTGGAAACCTGACTTTTAACGAGCAAAAAGAATATCAAAAAATCGAACGAGAAATCAAGGATTTAGAAATCGATAAAACCAAAATCGAGCAACTGTTCGCCGATGGAAATGTCGCTGATGCCGATATCGAAAAGAAAGCCAAAGAACTGGAAAACCTCATCAAAAAAATCGAGAATAAAGAGGAACGCTGGTTTGAATTGAGTGCAAAGATGGAAGGGTAGGAAAGTATTCAGTGAGCAGTCGCGGTTTTCAGTTTTCAGTCGCAGTTTTCAGCTTACGCATTTATAATAAAAACTACAATGGAATTAGATTCTGTTGTGGTTTTTCATTTTATAAAATGTCTTGTCCTGAAATAGCGATACACAAAAAAGTATCCTTATGGAAAACCAAGAAGAAACTCGCTATATAAAGCGAACACAAAAAGACTATACGATGTCTTTTAAATTGCAAATCGTTCAAGAAGTAGAGCGAGGTAAGCTTACCACTACAGAAGCCACTAAGCAATATGGCATTCAATGTAGAAAGACAGTTGTACAATGGCTCAGAAAATTTGGTAACTTTGAT
>Ga0209702_10003338_pt1 | contig 25489 bp, 23 predicted proteins | sample FRY01_FD_187210 | JGI IMG/M metagenome (GOLD analysis project Ga0209702, IMG submission 187210) | Freshwater microbial communities from Lake Fryxell liftoff mats and glacier meltwater in Antarctica - FRY-01 (SPAdes) (version 2) | ecosystem: Environmental > Aquatic > Freshwater > Ice > Glacier... | reverse complement strand
ATTGCCCTTGCTCGTTTTTCAGCTTTTCTAGACACGAAAGCAAGCACAGCGATTGCAATAATTATAGATGCAAACATGGCAATAAGCTTATATCGTAAAGTCTCCATCAGAATTGAAAGTAGATGAACTCATTGCTATCAAAATAACCTAGCAGCACCACTGTCACAAGAAGAACTGAAACACAAATTGTATACGGAATTACTTTGATTGAAAAAGCTTTTACTCCAAGTACATTCATCTCATAAAACTGTTCTACGGTGATAATAAAAATTGACAAAAAAACTGCAATTGCAAATTGGCCTAGATTAAATGGCAACCTCAAACCTTGCACATTCACTGGTTCTTGAAAATTCGATAGTTCAATGCTCCCAAACTGCTTGAAAATCCAACCCATATCTTTCAATTCTGCTAAAGAAATAGAAGAAATGTCATTCAAAATAAAAATGGCACTGTTTACGTCTGAAGCCCTAAAGAATACCCATCCGATAAGAACAAGACCGAAGCAAATCACGGTTCGCGCAGGACGTAGAATAGTAACTGCGCTAAATCTCGAAAATAATGGTCTTAAACAGTTTTCGAGAAAAAGATAAATTCCGTGAAGTGCACCCCAAATTACATAAGTCCAATTGGCTCCGTGCCACAGCCCGCTTACGAGGAATACGATGAATATATTGAGGTTCCATCTAAAACGACTCACTCTATTTCCACCTAACGGGATATAGACATAGTCTCGAAACCAAGTAGAAAGTGAAATGTGCCAACGGCTCCAGAAGTCACCAATACTTACCGAAAAATATGGTGTTCTAAAATTCCTCATCAAATCTACCCCAAGTATTCGGGCCAGACCTATTGCCATGTCTGAATATCCAGAAAAGTCACAGTAGATTTGGATTGCAAAAAAGAATGTGGCGGTCAACAGAATCATTCCGTTGTAAGCACCGCTTTCTGCATATATCGGATCTACAAAAGTTGCGAGTCGGTCAGCAATGACCACTTTCTTAAATAGCCCCCAAATAACAAGTCTAAACCCATAAACAACTCGTTCTATAGAAAATCGATGTCCCGCTTTCAACTGTGGCATCAAAGCAGAAGCTCGCTCTATTGGCCCAGCAACCAATTGCGGGAAAAATGTTACGTAAAGCGAGAATATTCCGAAATTCTTTTCGGGAACTATTTGACCTCTATAAACATCTATAGTGTACGCGAGTGTTTGAAAAGTATAGAATGAAATACCCATAGGTAGTATCAAATCCAATCCATTGAATCCAGCATGGCCGCCTGAAATTTGATTAACGCTATCTAAAAAGAAATTGGAGTATTTGAAGACTGCAAGCAATCCTAGATTGACAATCAAAGACAGCCAGAGATATGGCTTCCTTGCTTGCTTAGTATGAGATTCTGCCATTTTTCGCGCACAGAAAAAATCTGTAATAGCCGAGACAAAAATGAGTCCTAAATACTCAACCTTCCAAAACCCATAAAAAAAAATACTCGCAATTAATAACAGTATCCACCTCGACCTGGTGGGTAGAAGAAAATATGTTGGGAGTACAATCAGCGAGAACAGTAAAAACTCAATAGAATTGAACAGCATTCAGGTTCAGCGGATTAGATTCTATGATAATGGTTGTATACTCGAATGTAAATCTAAGTTAATTGTCTAAAGGTCGAAGTTGGGTGTTGTTCTGTCCGCGAACAAACATGCTCTGCTAATTGTTTTTCCAGCCCAAATGAGCGCAGAAATTTCAATATTCTGGTTTAGGCGCGATTTACGCCTCAATGATAATGCAGGATTGTATCATGCTTTACGTTCTGTAAAATCGGTGTTGCCCATTTTCATTTTTGACGAGAATATTCTCTCAAAACTTGAAGACAAGCACGACCGAAGGGTTGATTTCATTCATCAGAACTTAACGGAATTGAAATATGAACTGAAAAAACTCGGTTCGGACTTGTTGATTTTTCATGGAAAACCGATTGATATTTACAAGAAATTGGTTGCCGAGTATGCCGTGAAAACCGTTTTCACTAATCACGATTATGAGCCTTACGCACAAAGTAGAGATGCGGAGATTTCCAATCTCTTTATTGAGCATGGAGTTGAACTTAAAACCTACAAAGACCAATGTATTTTTGAAAAAGAAGAGGTTCTGAAAGACGATGGAAAGCCCTACACGGTTTTTACGCCCTACTCTAGGAAATGGAAGGCTAAATTGAATGCGTTCTATCTCAAACCTTACCCAACAGAAACGTACTTCGACAATTTTTTGAAGTTTGAGGCAAACCATTTTCCAACTTTGAAAGAATTGGGTTTTCAGAAAACGGATATTTTAGTTCCATCGCCAGAATTTAAACTGGACATCATCAAAAATTACCACAACACACGAGATATTCCAAGCCTACGCGGAACATCTAGGTTGAGCGTACATCTGCGTTTCGGTACCATCAGCATTCGGAAGTTGGCCAAGATGGCATTGGAAACAAACGAGAAATTCTTGAACGAACTCATTTGGCGCGATTTCTACATGATGATTTTGTGGCATTTTCCGCATGTGGTTGGTGGTGCTTTTAGGCCTGCTTACGATAAAATTGAATGGGAACGGAACGAGCAGCATTTCGCTGCTTGGTGCAAGGGAGAAACGGGCTATCCGATTGTTGATGCAGGCATGCGCGAACTAAACGAAACGGGTTTCATGCACAACCGCGTTCGGATGGTGGTGGCGAGTTTTCTCACCAAGCATTTGCTACTTGATTGGCGCTGGGGCGAAGCATATTTCTCTAAAAAGCTGTTGGATTTCGAACTATCGAGCAACAACGGAGGCTGGCAATGGGCAGCAGGTTCTGGTTGTGATGCAGCTCCTTATTTCCGTGTCTTCAATCCGTATTTACAAACGGAGAAATTTGACCCAAAGTTGAAGTACATTCAAAAATGGGTTCCAGAATTTCAGGAACTGACATATCCTCGCCCAATCGTTGACCACAAATTCGCTCGGCAACGCGCCATTGATCGGTATCAGAAAGCGTTGAAATAAAAAAAGCCCAATCACCTAAGGCGATTGGGCTTTAATGTTACGTCTAATTGTTCTTAGCCAACTACAAAAGAACTTTTGCTTTCGTACTGGTCATTCTTACGAACAACCGCTACATATTCTCCTTTTTGCAAGGTCTGAACATCAACCTTGTTCAAACCTAATCCTAAAGTGCTTTCTAAAACAATTTCTCCCATCGAATTGAAAACGGAAACGGTCATTTTAGTTCCAACCAATTCCTCATCAACCTCGATACTCAAAAAATTATTCTCAACTTTTGGAGCTATCTCAACTTTAGGTTCAGAAGTTGGGTCGTTAGAAAAAGTTTTAGCCTGTACTGTTACACTCATTATAGAAATCATCAAAACGCCAAAAACTCTCTTCATAAAATGTATTGTTAACATCGTTTATTTGATGCTGCGAATGTAGAATGCGTCCATCATCTCAGTGGGAATTTTGTCTCATCTTTATTAACAATCGTATGTTCAATCTTCAAAATGACTGATTATTGTTATGTGAATCACGCAACTTTATCCAAAATCTCACTTTCGCACTCCAATTCAACCATTATTGCGGTTGGTGGGAGATATTTTTCTTTGATGATTTTGGCGATGGTAAGTCGATAAACCTTTCCACTCATTTCCAATTCTTGAATGCGCCTAGCCATGCTGCTGCTGAGAATTCCTAAACGGTAAGAACCGTAGTTGACCCCGAACATCAGATGCCGATTGTCGGCACCACTTATGGCGTGCAATTTTAGAATGCAGCCTTTGCGCAAATGATGATAAACAAAGGGCACATCGCTCTTTTCAATTCCTCCAAGAAAACCTGTTAGAGAAGTGATGTTGGCATATTGAACGCGCTCTAGCGCGCTGTGCGAAATAAATCGGTGATCAAACAGCATGACGATATTTTTTAGTTGGGTTAATAGCATTTTCCAATTCAGTTGTTGGCTCGGCCAGTTTGCGCAGCCATATTCTAATTCCTTCCACGTTTTGCATGTCTCCATTCTGAATGCCGCGAGTGGCTTCTGACAACGATTGGCGAATAAGATTTTTAACGTCTTGATGCACAAACACAGGATTCAAACTCAACCATTCGTTACTGGCCTCGTGCCAAACTTGGCGTTTAGACAATCCTTCGATGCTTGTGAACTCGGTAAACGATTTCCAGAAGGCGCGCATGGTGAAGAACACATTGAAGTCGCTGTTGTCGGTCAATGGTCTTGAAAAATCGATGAGATCGGATTCTTCTAAAAAAAGCGTGGTTCCGTTTCCGACATCGGTTCTGAAGATTAATCTTCGGTATCCGTCCTTCACTACTTCGAGAACGAGTTCTTTGGTATTGTTTGCGTTGGTTTTCATTGCTGTTGTTTTAAGTACATCAGCAAACCAACACCCCCAGACCGTAAGGTATTTACGGAGTGAAATTTTATTTTGGAAAATTTCCGTAGAGACGCGATTTATCGCGTCTCCATCTATTGAGATATGATGAAGAATTAAGACGCGATGAAGGTTTGAGACACCGTGAAGGTTTGAGACACCGTGAAGGTTTGAGACACCGTGAAGGTTTGAGACACCGTGAAGGTTTGAGACACCGTGAAGGTTTGAGACACCGTGAAGGTTTGAGACGCGATAAATCGCGTCTCTACAGCAATGGGCGTTTGATGAGAAGAATGTCCATTTCCCCTCCAACATTTGACCTGCCTGCAATGAAATAGGCATTATCTGCTTCAATAATATCGATTCCTTGCTGATTGCCTTCCGCTCCGAAGTTGCGTTCTTCAATCAGGTTTCCGTCTAGATTAGTTTTGATGAAATAAACCTGTTCATCAAATCCGAAGCTGTTTGTTCTTCCAAGAAAAATGAAATTCCCTTCACTATCAACCAGCATTCCCTCACCACCTTCGTGAGCTGTGGGTGTGCCAAATTCCTGTTGCCAAATGACGGTTCCGCCTGCATCCAACCGCGTTGCCATCAGAGAATGATTGGGTTCTTCGCTCGCTGTATGATTGCTCATTACGTAACCGCCATCCGAAGTGCGCTGAAACGCCTGACTTTCCTCGTAACCCGAACCTCCATAAGTTGCAGACCAAAGGCTATCGCCATCCACACTCACGCGTTGCAAGTAAATATCACGATCGCCAGCCCCAAAACTGCTTGTAAAACCAAGCAGCATCACTTCAAAACCATTTACTTCAATCAACTCAGAACCACCATCAATACCATCGCCTCCAAAGGTGCTGCTCCAAGCCTCGTTTCCGTTGGCATCTGTTCTCACCACATACAAGCTTGCTGGCTCAAGGCCAAAACTCTGCGTGATTCCAATTAGCATAAAACCACCACTTTGCAACTCAATTACGTCTTTTCCTTGGTCTGAATAGACCCCACCAAATTCTTTTTGCCAGATGAGATTTCCGTTCAGATCTGTTTTGCTTAAATGGAAATCTCGATTGCCCGTTTGATTGGTAAAACTTCCAACTAGAATCAATTTGTTGTCGCTGGTGTGCTTTATGCCAAAGCCTTCGGTTCCGAGTTCAAACTCCTTTTGCCAAAGCAAGTTTCCGCTGAAATCAGTCTTCAGTAGAAATGCGTGAGTCATGCCGCTTTGTACGGTTGTTCCAATAATGATGATGCCGTCTGAAACTGCTATGACCCGATTGACTTCTTGATTTCCAGCTAATGAAAAGGTCTTTTCAAATTCAAGTAATATTTGCCCAGTCGGATTTTTATCACAGCCTGAGATAAAAAAACCAACAAGAAATAGTGGGAGGAAAAGGTTTTTCACCCGCGATGAACGGAAGAATTTCATAAACATTGTATGAATAATCATAATTGAATTCGGTTCAAACGGAAACAAAAAAGGAGGCAGAACCCTGCCTCCTTTTCCAATTAATCATCCGTATAATTTACTGTTTCACAAATCTGGCCCGTCCAATAATTGAACGTTGACTATCTCGCAATTCAATGACATAAATGCCTTGCGACAGACTGGAAACATCAAGACGTTGGGCAGTTTGTCCGTTTGATACGATGGTTGATACCACTCTACCTGAAGCATCCATCACAGAAATGTTGCTTGCAGCATTGTTGCTGTCTAAAATTCTAATGGTTAATATATCCGAAGTTGGAACTGGGAAAACTTCCATTCCGAATATTCCATTGAGTTCGCCAATACCATCAACTACTGACGAATCTTCTTCCAAAATATTGACGCAATAATCTTCCACTTCGCCATCTTGCCCGTTATCGCATGAACTTTGCGGATAGTCGCCAAACTGAGTTCCGTACGCCATGGAAACGCGCATACGGGCAGAGCCCAAATCGGCAGTGAGCGGAATGGTGATGGTGCCGGTAACTGTGGTCTGGGAACCTTGTGCGTCATCAAATAACAATTCTGCGCTGGAGAACGAACCGTTCTGATTCAGATCGATCCACAATCTGAAATGTTCGGTGTAAGATTGGCCCGAAAAACCGGGTTTGAAAGAAACATCATAGGTCTGTCCGCGCTGTAGATCAACCGAAATGGAATTGAAATCGGCATATCCCCCTACTTCATCATCCGAAGTGTTACTGAGGCTGCCAACGACCACGATATTTATCCATTCAAAATCGTTGGAACCTGTTGATTCGCAGAAGGTTTCGTCCGTACACGCACCACAGCCAAATGTTTGAAACGATTCTTCGTCCGAAAAATCGGTGGTATCGCCATTACAATTTGTGGCCACTTGCACTTCATATTCCGTACATGGCTCCAACCCCGATATGGCGAACGTAGGAGTTGTGATAGCGATTTCCTGCATCCAATTTCCGCCACTGGTGGGCCTCCATTGCAACGTATAACTGTTTGCCGCAAATACCGCATTCCACGTTGCGGTTACGCCAGCCTCGGTTTCGTTTGAAAGCTCCAAAACGTCTGGTGCAACACAGCAACCATCGGTAGAAAAGAAAAGTGTATCGGTCCAATTGCTTGTTTCGCCATCGCAGATGGATTGGGCAATGAACCAATAATCGGTGCAGGCCGAGAGCCCAGAGGTGCTGTAAGCACTTGCCGTCAGATCAGAGATTGCGTTTACCGCACCTCCTACTTCACCATAAGCAATATTGAAAGAGTCGATTGTTGCCAACGAATTCCAATCAATATCTGCCTGAATGTCTGTGATGTTGGTTGTGGCAACGCTGAACGGACGAAGACAGCCACCGCTCTCGCACGTGTTCAGAATTTGATCCAAAGCTCCTTTCAAATTCAACCTTCCTCCTGTTACGCATTCGGTGGTAAGGTTGGCAATCGGATCAACGCCATTGAAAATGGCATCACGCACCATTTGTGCTGCCAAAGCTGGGTCTGAATGAGAAATTGCCGCAAGCGAAGCGCATGGAGCAGAATAAACCAGTGCCACAGCACCTGCAGTTGCCGGGCCAGCAAAAGATGTTCCTGATGTTGTGGAGTATCCTCCTCCAGCAGCGGTCGTTCTCACATCCTCGCCCGGTGCACCAAGGTCAACTGTGGTTTGTCCATAGCCTGAGAAGGTTCTCACATCCTGATTATTTGTTGCCGTGATGGAAATCAAATATTCGCTAGAGCAACCTGTTGGAAGATCACCGACCACATCAATATTCACATTATTGTTGGCAGTTGAACCAGCACTAAGAATACCGGAAAGCCCAAGCGTGTCGTAAAACGCACACCATAGTGGAGCATCCAACGGGTCTGCATTATCGAGTCCCCACGAAGAATTTGTAGCCACTACATATGCACCTTTAGCTCCACTCGTTTGCTCATACAAGCGTCTCATCACCAACGGATACGTATAGGCTTCAATCACATTGGCCTCGTTTGGACTATTTACGCTTCCAATGCTGCCGTAAGTCATGTTCATAATCTTCACATTCCAATTCACTCCCACTACTCCAACGCCATTGTTACCTACCGCACCGACCATTCCTGCCACATTTACCCCGTGGCTTCCGCCATCAACATCATCGTTATCATCAACCGGATTCCAACCTAAATAATCATCAATATATCCGTTGTTATCATCATCAATATTGTTGTTCGGTATTTCGTGACGGTTTACCCAGTTATTTGCCATCAAATCTGGATGATTGAGATCGCCACCATCATCAACCACGCAAACAACAATCGTATCCCCAGTGGCAGTAACGCCTCCAGTAGTAATCTCCCAAGCTTCTTCAGAGTCTATATCAGCATCGGCAGTAGCACTTCCTGCTCCATTGTTAATGTGCCACCACTGTTGGCTAAGCTGCGGGTCGTCTGGTATAACTGCCCTATTCTCTATGTAATGATTAAGCTGAATAAGTGTTACCGAAGGATGATTCCAAAGTTGTTGTAGAAATCGATTGTGATGGATAGTGGGGTCGAACTCCAACAGATAAGCCGCCATTGGCGCTGAAAGCAATCGGTTCAGTTTCAGAGCGGTCGGCTGTCCTTCAAAAAATTGATTGGCGAGGATAACCTTATCCACAGCGTTACTCGGAATCTGAACGATGATATTACCAGGAACGGTCTGGGGTTTTTCTTGAGCTACAACCACGTTCATAGCGAGAGCGGACAGGAAAAGAGTAAGTATTTTTTTCATTGGGTAACTTCGGTTCTTGGACGTAAATATAGATGTAGCGTTGGCGATAAATGTTCGTGTTGAGACACTCTGGCTGTATTTAGAACTGTTAATAACACTCTATTTATAATTACCAAAATGGCCAAAAAGTGTTAAACCTCTTATGCAATCACCGAACAATGGTAGTTTGACATAGTTATCTTTGTCTAAATATTGAACTAAAAATGAAAAAAATACTATTCCTCCTTTTAATAGCTGGCTCCATGGGATTGCAAAGCTGTCAGTACAATACAATGGTTGAAAAACAGGAAGCCGTAACCGCACAATGGTCTCAGGTTGAGAACGTTTATCAGCGAAGAGCCGACCTTATTCCAAACCTTGTTTCAACCGTAAAAGGTTATGCCGATTTTGAGCAAGAAACCTTGACTGGAGTTATTGAGGCACGCGCCAAAGCAACCAGTGTTACTGTTGATCCATCGAAATTGGATGCAAGCAGTATTCAGAAATTTCAAGCTGCGCAAGACGGACTTTCTTCTGCATTAAGCAAGTTGATGGTTGTTGTGGAGCGGTACCCAGATTTAAAAGCAAATCAGAATTTCTTGGAACTACAATCTCAACTGGAAGGAACCGAAAACCGAATCGCTGTTGAACGCAAGAAATTCAACGAAACGGCTCAGGCATACAACACCTATATCCGCAAGTTTCCGAATAACATGATTGCAGGCATGTTCGATTTTGAGAAGAAAGAATATTTTGAAGCGGATGCCGGAGCTGCAACCGCTCCTAAAGTTGAATTCTGATTTGAGCGCCAAGGAATATTTCACGGATGCCCGTTTAGCTGCGCTTGATAAAGCCATAAAAGCTGCCGAAAAATCCACTTCGGGCGAGGTGCGTTTGTATGTGGAAGACAACTGCAAAGAAGACGTTCTAGACCGGGCAGCATTCCTCTTTTCGGAGCTAAAAATGCACAAGACCGAACTTCGGAATGGAGTGCTTTTCTATTTGGCTAAGAAAGATCGGAAGTTTGCGATTTTGGGCGATGGCGGCATCAACGCAAAGGTTGGAAACGATTTCTGGGATCACATCAAAGTTGAAATGCTCAACTTCTTCAAAGAAGGTCAGTTTTCGGAAGGTTTGGAAAAAGGAATTTCGATGGCTGGAGAAGCACTTTCTACTCATTTCCCTTATCAGAGAAGCGATGTGAACGAACTTTCAGACGACATCATCATCAAATGATAGGTTGGTCTTATATCCAAAGCGACAGGTTGGGTCATGCTGTGCGCCTCAGGCGCATCAGCATCTATCAGCTATTGCATTCAGATCCTTATCCGCCTGAGGCGGACAGGGTGACGCTATTTTTAAGAATCTAGCCAAACAAACTGTTTGAAAATGAGAAACTTACTTTTCCTCTTGATTTTAGTGATTCCATTCGGTTCATTCTCGCAAGAATTTCCAACTCGGTCTAACCGTTTAGTCAACGATTATTCCAATACACTTTCGGCTTCGGATGCTCAGAGTTTGGAGAACAAACTTGTGGCCTACGACCGCGAAAGCTCCGTTCAGATTGCAATCGTCATCCTAAAAACATTGGATGGTTATCCGATTGATGATTATGCGTTTCAATTGGGCGAGAAATGGGGTATTGGTCAAGCCGGAACTAACACAGGCGCGCTCATTCTCGTGAGTATGGAAGAGCGCAAAATGTGGATTGCTACAGGCTACGGCCTTGAAGGCACATTGACCGATGCCATGTCAAAGCGAATCATCGAAAATGAGATGAAACCTCGTTTTAAAAACGATGATTACGCGGGTGGTTTGGCTGCAGCATCTGACGCGATTATTCAGGTTACAAGAGGCGAATACCAAGGGAAAGCTGGAGATGGAAGACCAGACCCAGCTCCAATTGCTGGAGGAGTGGTCATTGTAATGGTACTATTGCTTATTTGGATTCTCAAAGCATTTCAGGTAAAGCGATACGCAAAAACAAATCATTTGGGATTTTTAGCTGCTTGGATGTTGCTCAACAGTGCAAGCAGAAGCCACGGAGGTTCCTTCTCCTCATTCTCTGGCGGAAGCGGTGGATTTTCTGGTGGCGGAGGCGGTTTCGGAGGTTTTGGCGGTGGAAGCTTCGGTGGCGGAGGTGCTGGCGGTAGCTGGTAAGTTTGAATTATGATTTTATATTTACGAGTGACGATTTTAGATTTACCCAAACTTCTAACTCCTATTTCCTAACTCCTCAAAACTTAGATGCAGTTGACGGCAGAAAAGCAACAACAGGCGGATAGCCTTTATCTTGTTCTTGCAGCGATATTCATTGCCTCGCTGGTTTCCTGCAATCTTATCTTCCAAAAATTCTTCACGTGGAATCCTTTTGGGTTTTTCAATTTTGAGATTTCAGTTGGCATTCTTCCTTATCCAATAACCTTTTTGGTGACAGATCTTATTTCTGAGATTTATGGAGCAAAACGTGCAAACCGAGTCGTTACCGCTGGGCTAATTGCCAGCATATTTGTTCTATGCGTGGTTTCTTTGGCAGATGCGGCAACTGCCACAAGCTGGTCTCCAGTGTCAAATGCAGAGTTCAGCAAAGTATTCGGACTCACAACCGTTTCTGTGGGAGCTTCTATGGCAGCTTATCTTGCTGCTCAGTACATCGACATCCGGCTTTTTCATTTTTGGAAACGAATTACCAACGGAAAGCATCTTTGGATAAGAAACAACTTCTCCACCATCACATCCCAATTTGTAGATACCGCGCTTGTAGTCGGATTGCTTTGTTGCATAGGCGCAATTGAATGGTCGCGTTTTGGCGAGCTATTGTTTGCAGGATGGCTTTTCAAAGCTATTATTGCTGCGTTAGACACGCCTTTTCTTTACGTGTTCACGTGGGGAATTCGCAAACATTTCGGACTTGCACCTGCCGAGGAATTCCAATGACCTATTGGTCAATCTGAACCTATCTTTGACCAATGGCCTACTCCTTTCATATCCTAAAGAGCGAAATTCTTGAAGAATTCCAAGAACGGGTGGATTTCAATGTGATGGAGGTTTTGGACAAAATTCAGGAAGCCGAACTTCCCACCGACCATTTTGATTTTTACCGTTCGGTATCATCCGTTTATTCTTCGAGGATAGAAGGTGAGGAAATTGAATTCGATAGCTTTTTTAAGCATCGTTTCTTGAATGTGGAATACAATACTGACTATACCAAACGGGCTGATGACCTCTATTCAGCCTATGAGTTCATAGACCATGCCCCACTCAATTTGGATAATCTGAAAACGGCACACGGCATCCTTTCTACGAATATTCTTCCCAAAAAGCATCAGGGAAAATTCCGAAAAAATCCAATGTTTGTCACCAATAATCAGGAACGGATAGAATATGTGGCTGCTAACCATTCTGTGCTTGAACAAGAAATGCAGAAGCTCTTCTCAGATATTGACCAACTATTGAATTCTGAACTTGACCTGCATGAAACGTTCTTTTTTGCTTCCATGATCCATCTGGTATTTGTGAAAATCCATCCGTTTCAGGATGGAAATGGAAGGACAGCCCGCTTACTAGAAAAGTGGTTTCTCGCTTCAAAACTCGCTGAAAAAGCAGCTTCCGTTCAATTGGAAAAGAACTATTATGTCCATTTGGCCGATTATTACGGGCACATCAGAAAACTCGGACTTGAATATGAAATCCTCAATTATGGCCTGTCGTTGGATTTCCTTTTGATGACGGTTGTTGGATTAAGGACTCAATTAGACAATGAGTGAGCCAATTCTGTACCTCGGTCTGAAACAAGACACCGCAACTGGCGTTAGAAATAGATATTTGTACGTGAAAATCATTTTCTCAAGAACGAAGAACTCGTAACAAAAATGCTCAGAATTCTCCTTTCGATGCTATTGACCGCATCGTTGTTCTCATCTTCTTACTCTCAAATTTATGACCCCGTAAAATGGATTTTTTCGGCAGAGAGAATATCTGAAACCGAGGCAAACCTCATTTTCGAAGCTAAAATTGAAAGCGGCTGGCATCTTTATTCGCAGCACCTAGATGGAGATGGGCCTATTCCAACATCCTTTGCTTTCAAAGAATTGGGAGGCGCAAAACTCAAAGGCGATATTTCTGAAGGAAAAGGACATTCTTCCATGGATCCAAACTTCGGAATCGTGGTTAAGTATTTCGAGAACAAAGCTCGATTCGTGCAGAAAGTCACTGTTTCAGCAGCCGCCACCACGCTAAAAGGAGAGTTGGAATTCATGGTCTGCAACGATGAGCGTTGCCTGCCTCCCGATTATTTATCGTTTGAATTCAAGGTTCCAAAGGCTGAAAAGACAGAGGCTTCTCCAGTGGGAAAACCCGCTGAGCAAGGCCAAACCGAACCTGAAATTCATGACCCAGTGAAGTGGAGTTTCACTTCAAAAGAGTTGGGTAATGGCGAATATGAGTTGAGTTTCGCAGCTGCAATAGAAGATGGCTGGCACATGTATTCTATGAATTTGCCAGAGGAAATGGCCTTCACACAGACATCATTTCAATTCGATTCGTTGAGGGCAATTGAATTACAAGACAAGCTTACCGAATCAACTCCAATTTCTGAATTCGATAGCATCATTCGAATGAAACTCTCCTATTTCGAACATGAAGCGGTATTTCAGCAAAAAGTGCGTTTGCTAACCTCCCCAAGCACGGTGAAAGGAGCATTGGAATTCACTGTATGTAATGATGCAGGATTTTGCCTGCCGCCTGAGCAAGTAGATTTCAGATTTGAACTGAGCGGAGAAGTGGCTGAAGCGACATCCGCAGGTTCGGAAGGAGGCTTCAACAGGTCGTGGATTGGGATTTTCATCGCAGGATTTCTGGGCGGATTGCTCGCACTACTTACACCTTGCGTGTTCCCAATGATTCCCTTGACGGTTTCATTCTTTACCAAGCAAAGCAAGACGCGCGCAAAAGGCATTACCAACGCGTTAATCTATGGTGCGTTCATCATCTTTATTTATGTGGTTTTAGGTTTTGCAGTAACAGTCACGTTTGGAGCTGATGCGCTTAATGCATTGAGCACGAATGTTTGGTTCAATCTGTTCTTCTTCGTCCTGTTGGTTGTATTTGCCATTTCCTTCCTAGGAGCTTTTGAAATAACACTTCCAAGTTCGTGGGTCAATAAGGCCGATCAGCAATCTGACAAAGGAGGAATAATCGGAATCTTCTTCATGGCGTTTACGCTCTCTCTTGTCTCGTTTTCCTGTACTGGACCCATCATCGGAACGCTGCTTGTAGAAGCTGCCGTGAACGGTGGAGTGCTTGGGCCAATTATGGGAATGACTGGCTTCAGTTTGGCGTTGGCACTTCCGTTCGGATTGTTTGCAGCATTCCCCGGATGGTTAAACTCGATGCCAAAATCTGGTGGATGGTTGAATTCAGTAAAAGTGGTTTTGGGCCTTTTGGAACTAGCACTGGCACTCAAATTCTTGAGTAATGCCGATCTTGTTGTTCAAGCAGGCTTACTAACCCGCGAACTTTTCCTTGCCATTTGGATTGGAATTTTCAGCACGCTTGCGTTGTATCTCTTCGGGTTCATCAAATTTCCACACGATAGCCCAATCAGCAACATCTCCATTCCTCGTTATTTCTTTGGCTTATTTGTTCTCGTATTCACCATCTATTTAATCCCAGGGCTTTGGGGCGCACCACTCAAAATCATCAGTGGTTTTCCTCCACCTACCTTTTACAGCGAAAGCCCGAACGGATTTGGTGGTTCCGGAATATCAACTTCAGAGATTGTGTTATCAACTGATGGAAAGGTTGTGGGTGATCCATTGCATTGCCCGCACGGATTGCCTTGTTTTCACGATTATGAAGAAGGATTGGCTTACGCGAAAGAATCAGGAAAACCCATCATGTTGGATTTTACTGGTTGGGCGTGTGTCAACTGCCGCAAAATGGAAGAACAGGTTTGGAGCGATCCGCGTGTTCTGAAGCGTCTTCGCGAGGATTACGTGCTGATTTCACTTTACGTGGATGAGAAAACGCAGCTTCCTCTTGAGGAACAGATTGAAGTTCGGATTGGAGATAAAACCAAGAAGCTACGAACGGTGGGCAATCGCTGGAGTTACATGCAAGCCGAGCGCTTCAAGACCAATTCACAGCCTTATTACGTAGTTCTGGATCACAACGAAAAGCAGTTGGGTGAACCAGCGGCCTACGACCCAGACATTGAGAAATACGTCAATTGGTTGGATGCTGGGATAAAGGCGTTCGAGAAGTAAGTATGAAACCTTAAAGCCAGATATTTAATTATTAGGTTATTGGGTTATTGGGGAGTGATGCTTCCAAATTTATCACTACACCGCACACCTAATAACTCAATAACCAATAACTCAATTATTCAGCATCACCGGCATCACCAGCATCAACAATTGTTCTCCTTCAACAACTGTTTCTCCTGGATAAAGAATCCCTGCGCGGTTAGGCTCAGACATTTCTAAGATTACATCTTCCGTTTCAACGTTGCTCAACATTTCCATCAAGAAACGCGAGTTGAAACCGATTGACATATCAGTGCCTTTGTAGCTGCACGTCAACCTTTCGTCAGCATTGTTTGAAAAATCTGGATCTTCAGCAGAAACATGTAATTCGCTTCCAGCAATTTTCAAACGCACTTGATGCGTTGTCTTGTTTGAGAAGTAAGAAACACGCTTTACAGAATTCAAAAATTGGCTTCGGTTTACTGTAAGTACGTTCGGGTTTTCCTTCGGGATTACTGCTTCGTAATTCGGGTATCTGCCATCAATCAAACGACAAACGAGTTTCACGCTTCCAAAAGAGAATTTTGCATTGGTGTCGTTGTATTCAACAGTAACATCAGATTCTTCCGTAGAAAGAACATTCTTAAGCAGATTCAATGGCTTTTTAGGCATGATAAAGCTAGCACCAGAATCAGCTTTGGCATCGGTTCTTCTGTATTTCACCAATTTGTGAGCATCAGTAGAAACGAACGTTACATTATCTGAAGAAAGCTCAAAATAAACACCTGACATCACTGGTCGGAGTTCGTCATTTCCTGCGGCAAAAATGGTTTTACCAATAGCTCTGGCCAAAAGGTCAGAAGGAACGGTGACTGAAGCTGCGGCTTCCAATTCTGGAGCTTTTGGAAATTCCTCTCCATTCAATCCCGCAACGTTGTATTCTCCATACTCAGAAGTAAAACGAACCGCGTGCGTTTCCTTGTTCACCGAGAAGGTGATTGGGGTATCAGGAAAGCTTTTCAAAAGATCCAAGAGGATACGTGCTGGAATAGCAACTTGACCTTTTTCTTTCGATGTCACGTCAAACGAAGTGCTCATGGTTGTTTCTAGGTCAGAACCCGAAATGGTGAGTTGATTTTCGCCAATATCAAACAGGAAATTATCGAGAATTGGAAGTGTGTTATTTGTACTCACAACACCACTAATGGCCTGTAAATTCTTCAGTAATAATTGACTGGAAACAATGAATTTCATTTGTGCTTTTTTCGAATGGGTTACAAATATAGACGAATGAGGTTCTTACGCTCGAAAGTGTTGAAAACTATGAATTAGTTATCTCTGCGCAGCTTAGGATCAATCTCTAATGATTTGATAGGAATCGTCAATCGGTCGAATGTAAAATACTGAATGAGCATGATTTCGGTCTTATCTCCATTAATTACACCATGCATGCGGTCTACATCCCAAACCAGCGGATTTCCATCTACATCGATAGCTCCAGGATTGGCAGGTATGAGATAGGAGGTTACAGATTTTGTCTGGCTTTCCGTTCCTGTTACAGAAATAGTAAAATATGGCTGCGAATTAGCGATACTATCAACCCGTTCCTCATCGTATGGCTGAATGCCTTCAAAACGAACATTCCGATATTCGAGCATGTAGCGTTTCACGAAAACAGTATCCGTGGTATTCACCAATTCTTGTTTTGGATAAAGTTTGAAAAGCTGCACAACGCGATCCTTTGAATGCGTAATCTTAAAAGAACGTTCTGGTTCTTGGTGAAATTCAACCTTGATTTCGGCAATTTCAGGAAGCGAATAAGCGAATATCTCACTGTCGCGCCATTCCAACACCCGTGCCATATATCTACCTGAGAGATAGCCAATGAAACCAGGAATGTGGCAAACGAACGGAGTGCTGGAACCTTCAATCAGCATATAGGTTCCCATATTGTCCTTGGTGGCATCGCCAACATAATAGGTTTTCACCTTTTCGTTGCCCTTATAGATTTCCACTTTCGTGGATTTGCCAGCCATCAGTTTCACAATATTATTATGAGCCGTTTTGGCCACAGGCGCACTCATTTCAACCCGATTGATGGTTTTCAGCAACACATCGATAGCATCTTTCCTTGCCTTGTGATCTTTATTCACAGTCCATTCACGGTCACTTTTCCGTTCGAGAAGTACGGTTTGCCCCATTTTATCGGCAAGGAAAATTTTGGTTATTCCCGCAGTGTCTTCTACAGCAAAATCATGCAATTCAGGTTTGATAGTGCCAGAACCTCTTTGCTGATAAGCGAAATAAGCTATGGCACCAAGCACCAACAAAATGAACAGTCCAATCAGATTTTTCTTCATACTAAGCGTATCTTTTTTTGCGGAAGTAGGCGTTGATGAAACCGAATAATATCACCAGTCCGATTGGAATTACCACGTTGATAATCTGCCATTTCGTTCGTTCAGATTCAGCCTTTTTCCTGTCGAGTAATCGAATTTCTAACGAACGCGAACGGATGGAAGTCAAACTCATATCATCACACAGATAATTGATGGCATTGAGCAAGAAAGTCTTGTTTCCGAACTGCTGACTAGTGTATTGATCGAAACCACACGGCAGGTACGTGCCGTCAGGATTGATGTGATTCCGCATAATGTCGCCATCAGAAACCACAATCATTTTGGTTGATCTTCCCTCCTCTTTGAACTGAATATCCCGACTTTCCTTGATCATAGTTGTCAAGCGGTTTTTGAAAACGCTTTCAAATTTTCCTTCGAGAAGAACTGCAACAGGTAGATATTTCTTATTGAATTGCTCTGGCTTCGGTTCTTCCACCATCACATCCAAACTCACTTGGGTTGGGGTTCGCAAGGCTCTCGTTTTATCAGAGGTTGAAAGCAGAACCGTTTTTTTGATGTTAGAATTACCAACTGTATCCAAACTAGAAGTGAATTCCAGTTTGATTCCGTTCAGATTCCTTACAATTGGATGCTCGCTTTTAGGAATGACAATCGGGAAGAAAACCCACGGCTGCAATGCCCATTGAAGCTGATTTCCAACGTAACCAGAAGGCCCAGGAATGGCGGCACATCTGGCATCCTGAAGCAAATCGGTGTTTACCCGAACACCATATTTAAAGAGCATATCCTCCAAATTGACAGAAGTTGGAATGGCCAAGGTTGATGGCGCATAACGCAAGCTGTCCATGTTGCAGAACACAGGTTCCACCAACCACAAAACACGACCACCGTACATGATGTATTGATCAATCATGAATTTATCTTCCTCCGTAAAAATGGTGTCTGGTTTCGCGATGATAATCGCCTTGTATTTCGGGAAAATGACTGCCCCGCTGTCTCCTTCGGCACGGCTCACCAAACTGTTCAATTTCCCGTTGATGGTAACGCGCTCCAAACGGTAATATTCCGAAAGTGACTTGGCCATATCCGCCACTTGGCGCTCGGTTAACTCACCATGTCCTTCCACAAACCCAATGCTTTCAGCACGGCTTGATGTCATTTTTCTAATGGCGTTGGTGATCTCGTATTCGAGGTCTTCCGTTGAGCTGTTCAGCATCTGCTCAGGCGCTGCACCCATCTGACTTTTGAGAAGTTGCATCGCAGTTTCCTGTCCGCGATAGGTCATAATCGCTCCAGGAAAAATCAACTTTTGCTCTACTCCATCTTCAGCCTTAATCTGAATATTGGTCGGCATAAGACCTTGCTTTGCCAATTGACGATAAAGATCATTCCGACTTTTGTCGTCAGGCTGATTGCTCGGATTGATGAATTCGTACTCAATATTGTTGTTGGAGTAGGCACGAAATTCATCTAGCATTTCCCGCGTTCGATCGCGTAATCTTCGGAAACCGGCTGGCAACTCGCCATCCAAATAAACCTTCAGATAGATGACATCATCCAAATTCTCTAAAAGGTCTTTCGAAGTTTCAGAAAGCGTGTACCGTTTCTCTGATGTAAGATCGAAACGCGTGAAGAAGAAACCGCTCAGCAAGTTCAACGCGATAACGATACCAATCACGGTCAGTAACTGAATCATATCTCTCAGCATCGTCTTTCTCACCATTTTCTGCTTTCTAAAACGGTTCGTGTAAGAGCGATGAAAACAGCAATTAGGCTTACGAGGTAAACTACATCGCGTGTGTCAATCACACCTCGACTCAGACTACTATAATGACTGTTGATTCCAATTCCTAAAAGAAGGTGATCCCATGTTCCGAGGAACTGAAAGGAAGCCACCGTTTCCAGTCCAATCCATAAGGTCCAACTCAGGAAAACGGCTAGAATAAAACTCACAATTTGATTGGTTGTGATGGCTGAACTGAAAATACCGATGCTCACAAACGAAGCGCCCAACAGCAATAATCCGATATACGAACCCCAAACGCTTCCCGTATCAATGTTTCCTGCGGGGTTTCCCAATTGATAAACCGACATGAAATAGACCAAGGTTGGAAGCAAAGCGAAGATGACGAGTACCAAGCCACCGAAGTATTTCGCAAGAATGATGCTGAGGTCTGTAATCGGTCGTGTGTGCAGTAATTCAATCGTTCCGCTGCTTTTTTCATCCGCAAAACTGCGCATGGTAATGGCCGGAATCAGGAACAAAAACACCCAAGGAGCAACTACGAAAAGCGTACTGAGGTCGGCATAGCCATTGTCAATTACGTTGGCATCCGTAGGGAGAACCCACATAAATAAACCCACGAACAACAGGAACACACAGACAACGATGTATCCGATAAGTGAATTGAGAAAGCTGTTAATCTCTTTTTTAAGCAGTGCCCACATTGGCCGCGAAGTTAATGGTTCATGTAAGACCCATCAATGCGAAACAATGGCCATTAATTACTGTTCTGACCAAGCAATAATTAACTTCATAATCATGAAACACGCGCTACTTCTATTTTTCCTTTCCTCATTTTTTCTCCAAGTCAAAGCCCAAGACATGGAGGTTTTTAACCAGTACAATCGCGAACTCAACACCCATTCTCGCAACGGCATGATTGCTTTGGGAAGTTGGGGAGTTGGAAACATCATTGCAGGAACCGCTGGTGCGCTGACCACCGAAAAAGGCTCAATGATGTTCAGTTTTCATTTAATGAACGCATCTTGGAATGTGGTGAATTTGGGAATTGCTCTTCCAGCCTACTTCGGTGCGCGAAAGAGACTGAATAAACAATATGACATTCCGGGCTCGTTTAAATTGCAACGACAACAGGAAACGCTGTATGCCATCAATATGGCAGCCGATGTGCTCTACGTTGGTTCGGGCGTTTTTCTTCAAGAATTCGGAAACAGGTACACTAACGATAACGTCCGCAACTCCTTTAAAGGAATGGGTTACTCGCTCATCCTTCAAGGCGGTTTTCTGCTACTATTTGACGCAGTGATGTTTGGAGTTCACAAAAACCATTGGAAGAAAAACGAGCAGAAAATCTGGGAACAATTGGAGTTCAACGGAACTTCGATTAAGTGGAATATTCCTTCTAAATAGATGTCAGATGGGAGATTACAGACTTCCATTTTTGGGTTATTGAGTTATCCGTTATTAGTTATTTCTCCGTACTGCCAGAGTAAGTCAGTAACCATTAACCCAACAACGACTTCCCTACTCAAAATAGATGGAAAACAAGAACGTTTTCGACTTTAAGGATTGAATGGAATTGGTGAATGCCGTCTGATCTTCAACTAAGAGATTGTTTAAACCGAACGACATTTTTACTTCCGTAGAGAGTTTAAAATACTCCAAGTAAAAATCGATACCTACACCAAGATCCCAGGTGTAATCTTCACGCTTCATTTTCAGAATAACCTCTTCCGTTTGTACGTCTTCTTTAGTGGCCATATCGAAGAGGAATTTTCCACCACCAATAACGTAAACTCGCCAGTTATTAATCCTCCGCGAGCGGAACTTGAAATAGAGCGGCACTTCGAGGTAGACTGAGTTCACAACCTTATCATACACCACCGGAACGGTGTCTCGTTCGATGAACGTGTACTCCATGGAACGGCCTACAAAAGATATTCCTGGAATGAAACGAAGATTGAAATGTTCGCCCAACCGGACGTCTGAAACGATACCGAGATTGAAACCCATGGCTCCTTTTGGTTCGACTATATAGACAGAGTCGAGCGCTTGAATATTACCAACCGTCTTCACTGCTATATCGGAGTAATTGACGCCCAGCGAGAACCCGAAGTGCATGCGTTGACGGTCGTACTTAGTCAGATTGAGCTGCTTCTTTTCCTTGTATTTGGTGGGGAATTGTGCAACCGCATCTGCCGAATTCAGAACGAGCGCAAGGCTAACAATAATTGTCGCAAAAAGAATATTTGTGTTTTTGCTGTACAAATCAGGCTTTAATACCAGTATATAAACTGCAGATTCCAAACGTCAGCGACTTCGATGTGTTGTTCTGAAAACCAGCAGCTGACATTACTTTCTTAAAATCTTCCCCATCTGGAAAAGCATTTACAGACATCGGCAAATAGGTGTAGGCCGAATCATCTTTGGAAAGCATTTTGCCTAACAACGGAAGGATATTATTGAAGTAAAACCCGAACAATTGCTTGACTGGAAACTTCTTTGGTGTAGATAATTCCAACACGACCAGTTTTCCGCCTGGACGCAATACACGATTGATATCTGTTAATCCTTTCTGAAGGTTCTCAAAATTCCTCACTCCAAATGCAACGGTGGCAGCATCATAAGTATTGTCTGCGAATGGAAGATTCTCAGAATCTCCCACAACCATTTCAATCTTATCCGTCAGATTTTTCTTAGCAATCTTCACTTTTCCGAGGTCCAGCATTCCCACAGAAATATCAACTCCAGTAATCTTATCCGGATTCAAACTCATGGCTTCCAAAGCGAAATCGCCTGTTCCAGTAGCTACATCCAAGATCGTTTTTGGCTTCAGTTCTTTCAGTTGAGCGATTGCTTTCTTTCTCCAAATAATGTCGATTCCCATCGAAAGCGAACGATTGAGAAAATCATACCGATGCGCGATATTATCGAACATGGTCGCAATCTGTTGGGTTTTTGAACCTTCCTTGCTGTACGGCTTTACAGATTCCGCCTTATTCTCGATGATTGAACTCACAGTTTCTTGTTTTGGTCTTAACCGTTGATTAGCGCAATTAGTTCGGTGATAGTAACGGATGATTGTTCTCCAGTGGTCATATTCTTCACCCCAATCTTGCCACTTTCCATCTCGTCTGTGCCAACCATAACCACAAACTGAATAGCGTTGTTGTGAGCGTAGGTCATCTGCTTTTTCATCTTGGCACTATCAGGATAAAGCTCTGTGTTTATACCTGCTTCGCGAAGTTGCTTGACCAAACCAAGGCAATGACTTGCTTCCTTATCTCCAAAGTTGACGAAGAACACCTGCGTGCTATCTGAAGTGAGTTCGGGGAACAAATTAGCTCCATCCAACACATCATAAATTCGGTCAGCACCAAAAGAGATTCCAACGCCAGAAACATCGGGCATTCCGAAAATTCCAGTTAAATCGTCATAACGTCCACCACCAGAAATGCTGCTCGAAAGTGTTCCTTCAATATTTGAACGTACTTCGAAAATGGCGCCAGTATAATAGTTCAACCCTCGCGCAAGCGTAAGATCCAATTCGAGAACAGTTTTGTTCGAAATGAGCCTTTGAGCGGTTTCCAAAACCTCAGAAACTTCTGCAATTCCTTTTTGTCCTGTTTCGTTTTCTCCCAAATAGGTTTTAAGGAATTCCAACTTTTCAGTCGTGTTTCCTGAGAAACGCATCAATGGAAGCAATTTCTCAATGGAAGCATCTGAAATACCGCGCTCCTTCAATTCCACCACAACCTTCTCCTCCCCTATCTTATCTAGCTTATCGAGTGCTACAGTAATATCTACAAAAGCATCTGGCGCTCCAATTACTTCAGCAATGGCGGCCAACAGTTTTCTGTTGTTGATCTTGACCGTAACAGGAATATTCAGTTTTGAGAAAACCTCATCTGTTACCTGAACCATTTCTACTTCATTCAGCAATGAATTACTTCCAATTACATCAATATCGCATTGGTAGAACTCACGGTAACGCCCTTTCTGCGGACGGTCTGCTCTCCAAACTGGCTGAATTTGATACCGCTTAAAGGGAAATGTGATTTCGTTTCTGTGCTGAACTACGTATCGTGCAAATGGAACGGTGAGGTCGTAGCGAAGGGCCTTTTCAGATAAATGATTTGCGATTGACGATTGACGATTGACGATTTGCGATTGGCCGCCATCTAATAACTCAGCTGGCATTTTGCCTAGAAAATCCCCCGAATTCAAAATCTTGAAAATCAGCCGATCACCTTCATCACCATACTTTCCCATCAAGGTTTCGGAATTCTCCATGGCGGGTGTTTCAATAGGCTGGTAACCATACTTTTTGAAAACGCCTTTTATCGTATCAAAAATGTAGTTCCGCCTTACCATTTCGGCAGGAGAGAAATCGCGTGTTCCCTTTGGGGTATTGAGTTTCATGAATTTTAAGGTTCGAAAATGAAACGGTAAGAAAGTTCATCAATGTTGGAATCCCCTTCTTCATAGCCTCTATAGGATGTCTTGAATGTTCGCCAGCGAGATGTCGGTCTGCCACCTTTGTTCAACCCAAGTATGTCCAACGTAGTTTCAGCTTGTTTCCTTTCTTCATCACTAGCTTCAGGACTGACCTCAAGGATTCCGTTGCTCGGATTGTATCTAAAAAACTTCGAAAAACTATATGCAATTGCGTCAGTCCGTAAGAGTAGCTCACTATACTGAGCTCTCTTTTCGGAATTACATTCAGTACAACTCAAAAAAAGATTACTCCATGTGAAAGCCAATTCAGGATAATACGATTTTGGTTGAAAGTGATCTAACTGCTCATCAGCAGTTTCGTATGTGATAATTTGGTCACAATAACTGCAATGCGCTTGTGTATCGGCACGTAAATGTCTGGCAAGAATTTCATCAATCCGTTTCAATTCAAACTGCGGCCAAACCAACTTTTGACCGTTTTGCAATCTTGGTTCCCAGCGATTCGTCCATTCCAGACCTTTCTTTGTCAGGCATTCAGGGGATTGTGAGCGTGTAAATCCTCTCATGCAATTGGTTTAGAAACCCTTCGCTCCAATTGCTTCAGACTGATTGACACAATATCTCTTAACTCAACGTTTTCACTTGCCAATTTTGCACCAATGGTTTGTGCATCTTTATATGCTTTTGAGTTTTTCGATTTCGTTTTTTCGAGAAGGAGATTAAAGGCTTTGAGATTATTTCTAGACCAGCTATCCACAAACTCACCTTCTATGTCAAAAACTTCTTGAAGGACACGGATATATGACTGTCCTCGTTCGGTTAAAATTGGTGCCTGCTCCAAATAAGAAAAACCATCCTTGTCGATGTTCAAATCATATACATAAGCATCCTCAACGGAAGCGACAACGAACGGACTGTGTGTAGAAACAAAAATCTGTGCGTTGACAAACGTTTTCTGAATAATCGGTAAGATTTTCATCTGCCATGAAGGATGTAGATGAATATCTATTTCATCTAGGAAAAGGATGATTGGCTGGTCGAAAACAGACTGCTTCTTTTCCCACCGAATGCTATCCATGCGCATCAACAAATCGCCAATCCAACTTAGTATAGACTTCAACCCATCGGGTAGAACACCAAACTCTACCTCAGTTCCATCCAGTTCAACAACGGTTCTTTTATACACCTCGACATCCACGCTGAACTTAATAGTCCTTTCGGTAATCTCACAAAGAATTTCTTCAAACTTTCTAAGAGTGGACAACGTTATTCGCTGTCTTTCTTTATCTCCCTTCTGACCAGCAATTGCAGCACGACTAAAGGTATCTTCAACCCACTCTTCAACCGATAATTCACGTGGAATTCTTCCTTCGAAATCGATAGCGCTTACAAGAGGATTCCATCCAGCATTACCGTTTCCATATCCGCTTGTGCTTCCACTTGCGGATGATTCACTGACACTCATATCTTGATATGGCGAACCAAAATGAGGATACCTCAAAGCCCTTTTTCCTGAGTATCCGAACACTACATAATCGAATCTTGTTTCCTTATCCGAAGAGCGATAATGTCCAGACTTCTTTTGATAAAGATGGAATGGGTCAAAACTGTCATCATGTGAGGTAACTACTCCTCCAAAACCCATGTCGTAACCACTGGTTGTAATCACCGATGGACTTTTGGACAAATCACCTGCAGCTTCAACAAAGCTTCCCTTTTCTCCGCTAGTCCAAAACAATCCACCAATCTCAACCGCTTCCATGTTTCTTGAAGTGGAGTTACCGAAGAAATAAGCGAGAGTCTTAATTATTGTGCTTTTACCGCTACCATTCGGACCAGTAAGAATATGAACCTCAGCAAGATTTTTCTTTTTGTTCTTTTTGAACTCAATCGAAAAATCCTTGAAGGGACCTACTTTCTCAAATTTTGCTTTAGCGAGTCTCATATTTCAAATGTAAACAGATTACCCAACCAACTTCCTATATCTAAGTCTCTTCGGGGCATTATCGCCCAAACGTTTCTTCTTGTTTTCTTCGTAATCAGAATAACCACCTTCGAAGTAATAAACGGTTGAA
>Ga0209702_10003334_pt1 | contig 25510 bp, 27 predicted proteins | sample FRY01_FD_187210 | JGI IMG/M metagenome (GOLD analysis project Ga0209702, IMG submission 187210) | Freshwater microbial communities from Lake Fryxell liftoff mats and glacier meltwater in Antarctica - FRY-01 (SPAdes) (version 2) | ecosystem: Environmental > Aquatic > Freshwater > Ice > Glacier... | reverse complement strand
AACCGTGCAGTGGCCTATCACGCGCTCAAAAGTCATCTTGTGGACCTGCTCCTCGGAGATGATCCCCCAGCGCTGCTACTCGATAAACTGCACTCTTTGTTTATGGCTTCCCCGGTGACTCAACGCGGCCGACGTCATGCGCCGCGACGTCCTCAAGTCATCGCGCGATCTTATCACTACCAACGTGCCATCAAAAAGTGTGTCTTCTAAACTAAATGGCAGTGCACCCCGGCCCTCTCCCCGAAGGTGACGGCATCTGTCGAAGAGAGTAACAGGCGGGGCGAGGGAGAATTCATTCGCCGCCGCGCATCGCGACGAATGGTTGCGGTGATGTGGATGATTCATCCATGGTTATTGCGCTCCTATTTGAGCAGGAACCAACAAAAAGGTCGCTTTGCGCGCAGATGAGTGGGTAAAACAACCCCATGAATTCAAAACCTCATCGCAAAGCAACAAATCTGTCTGAAATAAAGAGGCTGGTAAAACAACGTCCTTGTCGATAAATCCCCTGTGATCTGAAGAAAATTGATGGCCTACGATCGCGCCATAGCAATCGCTGAACTCACCAAGATTCAGCCTAGCGCCGAGGAGCTAATCTTGGGGTGGATAAGCTGCATACACTTCCAAATTATTGTTCCCGCTCACTCTTTTGATTTCGTTATCCTTCCTCGTGAGCACGACTTGCTCGTAATCAAAGCAAGAGGCTTGTTTGACCACGAACTCGCGACCAGCATCGTTGCTTTTTGCGAACACAAGAGTCCCGTATCATCGGGCTACTTGTCCACGATGGCTTTCACTGCACGCCCTACAAGTTCGACTCGATTGCCTTCGCCTCCCCGTTAATCTTTCGATGTTTTCGGGAAAAGTCCGAATATTTGGCACAGCACTCGACATGGGCGTTCCCTACGCACCATTGCGAGTTCCGGACGGATCATGAGGGTGGCGACTTCGACTACCTTCTCGGCAAAGGCGGGAGAATTGAAGCGATGGATTGGAGCCGTGATCCCACGCCTCAGGCCCGAATACGTCTCCTCACTGACTGGCCTAGCGGGATGTTGGCGAAGCGCAAGAAACTCGGAATCGTCCAGTGGCAGTCGTTGATCCACATAGCAACCAATCTTCCTGCCAACGAAGAAGTCCTAGTGGCGAATATTGAAGATGCGGAGATTCACGTTTCGTCTACCAACGCCGGTTTTTGTCGCTCGGGTGCGGTCTCTGGTAACCAACTTTCGACGACCGACCTTGCTGCCATCCTTGAATCATTTCTCTTGTGCCAGCGTGATGGAGTTGCGTCCTAACCCAACGAATCAGATAACAAGGCGTGGCTACCATCTCCGGCACTGTATCATGGGCGTTTCAGTTGCGGAAAAGCCGCCGGATCGAACCCACCGCTTGATCGACCTTGCGCTCGAAGGTGCTCTTCGGGGGCGGTGCAGGTGTGCGGCGCTTGGTCGTCGTGGCTGCGGGGGTGGTTTTCTTTTTCACGGCCGCCGCCTTGGATTTGGTGGTCTTTGCTGTCGTATCGGCCTCGGTGGCTTTCTTGACTTCGACTTTGGCCTCAGGTTTGGCGCTGGTGGTTTTCGTCGCAGGCGCGGTCTTTGACTCGGGTTTCGCTTCGGAGACGATGGTGACGGCCTGGCGCACTTCTTCTTTGGGCTCTGCTGGTTTTGTCGCGGGTTTGGGTGCGACTTTTTCGACCGCAGGTGTTGTTGCATTCACTGGTTTGGGGGTTGCGTCGATGACGACGGGCTGCGGTTCTTCCGGCAGCAGGCCGGGTGCCGCGCCGTAACCGTAGAATTTGGGGGAACTCTCGCTCCTGGGCAGGCTGAAGTCGAAGACACTCACGCCGCTGCGGCGCTCGCCCTGGAAGCTGCGGCCGTCGCTCGCACCGAAGACGATGCGCTTACCGGTTTTCTTGTGCTTGCCGAGGTAAATCATGACGTGGGTCACGGGCAGTTTGCGCTTGGTTTCCATGGTGTTCGTCCAGAACAGCAGGTCGCCGGGTTTCAGGCTGGCGAACTCGTCGTGGTCGAAGGTCGTGGCGGTGGGGGTGAGGTGGAGCTGTGATTTTTTCTCCACCCAGCCGCACATTTCATCCGACTGCCGGGGCACGCTCTTCAAACCCTGAAACTCCAGCACATGGTACACGGTGCCGGAGCAGTCCATGCCGCCCTTGGCGGGATCGTGGGAGCCGTACATATAGCGGAGTTCCAGTCGTGTGAGCGCCATGGCGCTCTGCACGAGGCTCTGCACCTGCCGGGGGTATTTTTCGAAGCCGCTGATGTCCTCAATGCTGACCGTGGAGACGGCCGCAGGACGCGGGGTTTCTTGTTTTGCCTCCTCCTTGGCGGGTGCCTTGGATTTCGTTGCGACTTCTGCGGGCAAATTCGAAAGCATGCACAGCAGGGACGTCAGGAGCAGCGGGGAGAGTTTCATAGGCGAAGGGTTGGACGCCTAAACGGGGAGTTTTGATCAATCCGCATGCACCATAGCACGCTAGCGCTCACGGCTCGACCAATTTCAGGCCCCACGCAATGACCAGCGGCGTGGTAAAGCAACTCACCACGGTGGTGGCGATGACGACCTGCACCGCCGTGGGCGCATGACCGCCGTACATGCGGGCGATCATGATATTGAACACGGCGGAGGGCATCGCCGCCTGCACGACGAGGATGTGTTTCAGCTCGCGTGAGACGGGCAGATAATAGGCGGCGGCGAGAAAGGAGATGGGGAGGATGCCCAAACGCAGCACGGGGCTGAACACGGCCACCTTCCAGTGCATGGTCTCCTGCCCCCACAAGTCCGCGATGGAGGCACCGATCAGCAGCACGGCCAGCGGCACGGCGCAGGGACCGAGCATGTCGAAGGTGTTGCGCGCGAGCTGTGGTACATAAGCATGTAGCCCGGTGAAATTCAGCAGCAGCGAGACCAGAATGGTGATGACCGGGACGTTGATGGCGAGCCGCCACGGTGCCTTGTCAAAACCCGTGAGCATGCCCACGCCGGCGGTCCAGCAGGCCAGCTCCACGCCGAGCGTGAAGGTGAACAGCACGCCGAGCGTGCTACCGTTGTCGGGAAACAATGCGGCGACGAGCGGGATGGCCACGAAGCCGTAGTTTTGCAGCCCGCAGGCCACGCTGAAGGTGCGGCGGCCCAGGCCGCGCTGCAGCCCGATCAGCGGTGCCGCGAAATACGAAATGGTGATGCCGATCACGACGAGCACAAAACCCAGCCCGGCGGCGATGAGGACGGGCAGCACGTTCATCACCGCCGCATTGCCCACCACGCGCTCAAAGATCAGCGCCGGTGTGAGCAGCATCACGGACAGCTTCATCAGGCTGGCGTCTGACTCCGGCTTCAGCATGCCGGTGCGCCGCGCCAGCGCCCCGGCGGCCATCGTGAGATAGACGGGCACGGCGACGGAGAGAATGCTGAAATAGTCGAGCATGAAACGCCCTCCTGCTAGGCGGTGATGCGCACTTGCGCAAGTGCGGGGCCGTCATCCGCGCTTCCACACGACCCACAGCTCCGGCGGTGCGGCGGCACGATTCACCGGGCGCAGGTGCTGCACTTCATATCGCCGCGAATCGAGCGCCTCCGACCATGCCGCGATGCTGCGGCCTTCCGCCGCGCCGCCAGCGTGCCCTGGATATACCGCGATGGTCAGCAGTCCGCCCGATTTGAGCAGCTCCAGCGCCGCCTGCACCGCGATCATTGTCGTTTCCGTGTGGGTGATGAGCGCTTTGTCCGTGCCGGGCAGGTAGCCGAGATTGAACATGATCGCGCTGATCTTCCCATACAGCTCCACCGGCAGATGTGCGCGCATCGTTTCATGGCCTGAATGAAACAGAGTCGTCATTTCAGTCGGCACTCGTTTGCGCGTCTCGATCAAAGCTGCCTCCTGCACATCGAACGCGAACACATGACCGCCTGGGCTGACACACTGCGTCAAGAACAGCGTGTCATGCCCGTTGCCCATCGTCGCATCCACCGCGACATCACCAGGGCGCAACCGGTCTTTGAGCATGAGTTGCGCCCAGAGCACGGATGACGGCAGGCCGCCGTTGGGGCTGGCGAGATGAAGTGGATTCAGAGGCATGATAAAAGACTGAGTGGGGACGGTTCCAACGTCCAGCAGCGGTTGCCGGTATGAAAATAGAGTTGCTCCATTTGATCGTACCTGATAGCCCTCATTGGAATTGAATGTCCAGTATCAGCATTTTTCGCTTCGCTCTCCTTGCCAACTTCTTACGGGGCATCGTTTCTCTGCTGGGGTCTTTCGTGATGTGTGCTCATGGAGAAGATTTCGCCATCACATTCAATAGCCATCATGCCGCCGCCAAGGAGTCCGCCGACGTTGCTGATGAAATGGATCTTTTCATGGACCAGCCGGTTGCGCTGGCCTGGCAGATGCTGGCCTTGCCAGGAACCACGATGCGTGTGCGTGGGCAGGTTTATCAGGCAGCCTCGAGCCTTGCTGTGCCGCTCAAAGAACTCTCGTTTGAAGTGAAGATTGAAGTGGCGGCGGGCGCTGTGCGTGCCGAGGCCGGGCATGCGCTGGGGCTACCGCAAACTGACCGGCCAGCGCTGTATCTTCTCAAATGGCAGGCGGACAGTGGCGGAAAAGCGGCGGCTGGAGGAATGGTGCGCATCCGTCGGTCTCCACGCGGCATTCTTGTCCCGCTGAAGCGGGTGAGCATCGCTGCAGGGATTGATTTGAAGCCGTTGGCTACCGTTTTTGAACAGGATCAGGTACAGGTCACGCTGTTGGATGAGCCAGAACCGCCGACGGGCTGGGATGGCGTTTTCATCATGCAGGCGAATGCGGCGGTGCTGGGCCAGCTCAAAAAAGCAGCCTTGGAACCGGGGCAGAGCTTGATGGTGTTTGGAGACATGACCGGAATGCAGGACACCATCGTGGCAAAATCAGCGGGACACGGTCGCTTGCTGATTCTTCCTGCCAGATACCTGAGCAGGTTTTCCACCAGCCCCTCCATCCAACGTTTTGTTGTCGAATTTTGCCAGCCCACCTCTTAAACCACAGACATAAGCCATCATGAGATACGCCTTTTTCCTCCTCGCAACTTACTTACTGCCTGTCGCCTTTACCGCAGGCGCAGATTCTTCGCCACTGAGCGTTGCTATTTTGGGCCTTGGCGCTGAAAAAGATCTTGGAACAGAGGCTGAGAAGTTCGCCCTGCTGCTCGGTGCGCAGCTTTCGGAATACCCAGAGTTTCAAATGGTAGAACGTGTGGAGATTGACAAGGTGCTCGGTGAGCAGGAGCTGGCGCTTACTGGAACGATCCAGCAGGAGACTGCCGCCAAGATAGGCCACATCATCGGAGCGCAGGTGCTTATCACGGGGCGTTTGATTGAGGTCAGCGGCAAACGCATGGCGGTGATGAAATTGATCGGCGTGGAGACGAGCCGGGTGGTGTCTGTCTCCGCAGAGTTCGCCGATGCGGCGGGGGTGGATGCCGCAGCGAAGAAAATCGCGGGCCAGATCACCGAGCGTCTGCGTGATCCGAGGTCCGCCTTCACCGCCGAGGCCGAGAGCTGGGACAGCATGATCGCACGTCTGCAGACCCTGCTGCCGGCTGGCAAGGAAAGGCCAAGCGTGAGGGTGGTCATTCCTGAGCAGCACCTCACCCGGCGTGTGCCTGATCCAGCGGCACAGACAGAGATTCAGCGGGTGTTGCAGCAGCTCGGGTTTAAGCTAGTGGACAGCGGGTCTGCGGACTATGTGATCGAAGGTGAGGCTTTCAGCGAGCGTGGCGGGCAGCGTGGGCAGTTGATCTTTTGCAAGGCGAGGCTGGAGGTGAAAGTGACGGACGTGAAGAGGGAGAAAATCTGGGTGGACCGCCAGACCTGCAGCGCGGTGGATCTGGCAGAAAACATCGCGGGCAAGTCCGCCCTGCAGCAGGCCGGACGCAGTGTGGTGGAGCGCCTCATCACACAATTTTTCGCCACCAGCCTCAAACCTTAGCGCACGCCATTTCCGAGCATGGACACATTCAAATCAGCATTTTGGGGTGGCAGAAAGCACGCCCTCTTGGTGTTCAGCGTGTCCGCTCTGCTAACCGCACCGATGTCCGCCCAGTTTTCAGAGACCTGGAAACCCGAGGGCATCTGGCAGGCGGCCTGCACTGGCAAGATCGGCTACGTGCGCCGGTATCTTGGCGAGGGAGTTTCCATCAATGCACGTGACAAGCGTGGCTACACGCCACTGATGCATGCGCTGAACACGTTTCAAACGCTGATCATCGCCGATCTGCTGGCGGCCGGGGCAGATTCCAACGCCCAGGACTACGATGGCGTGAGCGCCCTGTCGCTCGCCTGCCGGGCGGGAGATGCCGAAGCCGCGCAACTGCTGCTGACGGCCGGAGCGCGCCTCGAAGAGGGCACGAGTTCTGAAACAGGGTCCTTAGCGCTGGCGCTCAAAAGCGGCGCGCCCCAGCTGGTGGAAGTGCTGCTGAATGCCGGGGCCGACCCGAAAGGTGAGGTGCGCGGCGAGAGGGGGCAGTGGCCCGTCCTGGTCTATGCGGCGAGAGTGGGAAGCGCGGATGTGGTGGAACTGCTGGTGCGGCGCGGCATCACCGTGGACACACCGTGCCGTGACCAGAGCACGCCGTTGCTGCATGCCGCACTTTTTGGCAACATGGGCGTGATTAAACGCCTCATCGCCCTCGGCGCGAATTTGCATGCGGAAGACAAGCGCGGAGCGAACGCACTGCGCTACGCGGTGCATAATGGCCGGGAGCCTGCGTTCCACTTTTTGCTGAAGGCGGGAGTCGCGGTGCCACGCAATCCGCCGGAATGGTTGCCCACGGTGCTGAACTGGGGCAATGCCGAGGTGCTGCAACTGCTGGCCGTCAAGGGGGTGGTCATACCAGCCAAAAACACGGCACTGGCGCTGACAGAGGCGGCGTGGCGTGGCGATCTGGCGGCGGTGAACCAGGAGCTTGCAGCGCATTTCCCGGCGTTCAGGAAGGATATGCACTGCGCGCTGTTTGCGGCAGCTGCCGGAGGCAATCTGGAGGTCATCGAGCGATTGAATCGCTTCGCGGACGATGGGGATCACATTCGGTGTGGTGACGACGCGGGGTTTTCCCAACTGCACCATGCGGTGATGGCCGGGAACGATAAGGCGGTGGAGTATTACCTGGAACACAAGGTGAACCTGGCGACCCAAAACTGCCTGGGCCATACGCCGCTGATGCTGGCAGCGATGCTGGGCCGCACCGGCATGGTGGAGCGTCTGGTCCAAGCCGGTGCCCGCACTGACATGGAGGACCACGCCGGCCGTAATGCCCTGGATCTAGCACGGCAGTTCCGCCAGGCCAACACCGCTGCATGGCTGGAGCAAGCGGGCCTCAAACCCGCCGTCCTTGGCGTGGAGCCAGTCGAGGCGGTCGAAAAAATCATCCCCCAAGTCTCTGCCAAGACGGCCCTGCCGGTGGTGACGGCGGCGGCATTACCCTTTGTCATCCATGACGATGCCTGGTATCCGAGCGTCGAGGCTGCACGTGATTTTGGCCTGGCGCTGCAGGTCGGTCTGCAAGACATCGAGGGGGTGCGCTGGGTGGAACGTACGGAGGTCGAAAAAGCCGAGACGGAGCTATTGCACAGTGCCGCAGGACTGCTTTCACCGGGGCAAAGCATGGGCATTGGCCAATGGGTGAAGGCGGATCTGCTGATCACCGGTCGTCTCGAGGTAGATGAGGGCTTGGGCCGTGAACTAACGCTGCAGGTGGTGGAGGCACACCGGGGCGATGTTCTGGCGGTGCGCCGACTGAGGCTGACGCAGCCCACCGGGCTTCCCTTTGCCGTCACCGGACCTCAACTCAAAGCGGCTGCAGCAGCTGCGCGTGAGGCCATCAGCGCGGCTCGTGCGCGGCTCGCCGAGGTGGGCACACAGCGGGTGTTTGCTCCCCTGTTCATTGGCAACCGCACCGCACGTACAAACCGGTTGGATGTCATGGTGCCGGGATTGCTGCAAGCCGTGCAACGGGGTGCTGCCGGCAAGGCGGCCCGCATCCTGAATTTTCAAGGCAGCGCTCCTGCGGCGCATGAAACCGAGCTGGCCGTCAGTGGTCTGACCCTGAGCAACCGTGAAGCATGGAAGGGAGTGGCCGATCATTACCTCTGGGGATGGTGTGAGGAGACCGGCAAAGCCGGAACACCTTTTGCGGAAATGCCCGTCCGCATCGTGTTTGAACTGTGGAGCGGTGGCGCTGAAACACAGACCTTCAGCGTTGAGACGACACAGGCCGAGATGGAGGCCGCCGCCGAAAAACTGGCAGCGCAGCTCATCGCGGCTGCACTGACCATGCCACGGCCACAGCCTGGCAATGATGACCGCCTATACGCTGCCCGGATCCTCTTCCAGCATGCCCGGGAACTGATCGCCCAGGAGCCGGCGTCCATGCGCCTAGATCGTGGTAATCCGTGGTTGGTCACCCGTTGGATGCTGACGATGCGGTCACTGGAAGCTGCGCGATTTTTCGCTCCGGAGGATGCTGAAATTGCCGGCACCTGGCTGCTGGAGCGTTGGTACGATGACCTTCATTTTCCGGTCGTGGAGGATCAAGAGCAGTCGTCCGCAGGCACCTTCTGGAATCTTTGGCGTCGAAAAATCGATTGGGACGAGCATGTCTCACGCTTTGGCATGGAGGGTCTGCGCCAGGTGGCGTTGTCAGTCAGAAAGAACGACAAGGTGCTGTTCAGCGTGTTCCAGACGGCGAAGGACGCTCCGTTGGACTGGCACTTCCAGATCAATGAGCAGCTTTACGACAGTGCCCTCAACTGGTGGCGCGGCTTTCCCGATGGGGTGCCCACGACAGTGCGCCGCAACTGGTGTGACATCCTGGCCAAATCCACGGCGGACTGCCTGCTGCGGGTGCTCGCGGAGTACACCGAAAACACGACTTATGCCCCCACCTTTGTGACCCCGAATCTCAACTTTTTTCTGCCGCTGGAGAAGCGCCTGGAACTCGCCCAGGCAAAGTGGCACATGATCGACCGCTGGAATGCAAACCCGGTCCCCGCAATCATCGTGGAGGAGCGTCTCGAACTGCTGCGATGGTATGATGAGGCGGGGAGACATGCGGAGGCTGCAGCAGCGATGAAGCTTCCGGCCAAATACTTCAGCGCTGCATACAATGGCTTTTACCTGCCAATGATGGTGGAGTCGGAGAACGGCCCGCCGCTTGGGGCCGTGGAGCCCGCCCCCCCTGCGAAGCCGAAGTCGAAACGGCTGCAGGTGCCGCTGGTGCCGGTAAGCCTGCCCAAGGAGTGGGAGTTGCCCATCATTCAACAAGCAACTTGCAGCGGGACTCATGCGGTGATCGCCTTGACTTGCGACCTGAATGATCAGCAGTACACGATGGTGGCAGACTGGCCTACACCGTCGCAAAAATTTAGCCCGGTTGCCCCGTTCCCGCAGCGGATCTCAGGCGAGCTAAGCGTGCTGCTGCAGACCCAAGATAGCCTGTGGATCGGCGGGCCGACGTACGGGATTGGCAGACTGGACAATGCGTCCAAGCAATACACGCGGTTTACGGACAAAGAGGGGCTGCCGTTTGGCCAGGTTTCACACGCGGTGGCAGTAGGGAACGAGGTCTATGTGGCTGGCAAGGGGGCTGCGGACAAGCCGATGCTTGCCGCGTGGAGTTCCGCCAAAGGATGGCGCACTGTGCCGACGGATATGAACAAGAAGCCGCTTCCCATGAAGCAGATCTATGAGCTGACGTCGTTTGGTCCCCGGCTGTACTGCCTCTACCAGGCACTCGAGGGCGGGAATGAACTGTTCACGCTGGATGCCAGCACGAGCATACGGACCCGGCAGCCAGCGCCGATGGCCGCCGAGGGTGTGGTGTGCGGGATGTGGGCGGAAGAGCGTGGTCTCTGGGTGCTGAACATGGCAAGCCTGTCGCTGGTTCCCGTGCCGCCAAAACTACCGCAAACCATCCGTTTTCCGGATGATGTACGCGTGAATGTGAACGTGCCCAAGGCCGTGCATGATGGCGACTGGCTCTGGATCCTGGGTCAGGAAATGATGCCTCAGGAGAAGAACGTCGTAAGCGCCAACACCAACACCCAAGGAAGGGTGCTGGCCTTCCACAAACCCACGCATTCGTATCGTGGCTGCATTGATGTTCCCGGGGGCACCATGATCAGTCTGGTGGTGACGCCGGATGCGGTGTATCCGTTGTTCACCGATTTGTCTGAGGAAAATGCGCCACGCATCATGAAGATCGACAAAGCCGCTCTGATTCGCGCGGCGTTGAGATAGCCGCTCATATTGAGTTCTGCTGCAAATCCATCTCCGCATCGATCGGAGCCCCATCAAGGAGATGCTCGATGAGATGCCGGGCTAACCAAGGGCTGCGGAGGGAGCCTTTGGAGCCGAGTCCATTGAGGAAGGCGACGCGTGGGTGCGTGGGATGCGTGCCCATGAGCGCCTGTCGGTGCTTGATGATGGGCCGCACGGCGGTTTGTGTGGCGGTGATTTCGGCGGGGGCTTTCAGCAGGCTGCGAAGGGAGGCTTTGAGCGTCTGCACTTGATCGGCCGAAGGCGTGTGAGGATCATCGAATTTCCATTCGTAAGTTGAACCCGCGCGTAAGGTGCCGTCGTTTCGCGGGAGGAGCCAGCAGCCGCGGTTGAGGATGCGCTTCTCGCCTTCGAGATCGGCTTTGACGGTGAGGATGGTTCCGAGCGCGGACTGAAACGGCACCCAATGGAAGAGCGGATGTTTCTCAGCAGTCCATCCCTGCGCCCAGATGATATGAGAGAAGCGCTGGCCGTTCCATTCGACGCCTTCGGCGTCATCCTGCACTGCTCCTGGCTTCACGTCGGCCTGGATCCATGAATCGTGCGATTCGAAGAAGCGGCGGCTAGATTCGAGGTAGGCATTGGTATCGAGCCACGCGGCATGACGTTGTTGGAAACCGTTTTCGGGTTGGCGAATGACTTCGGGATTCAGTTCCGGCGTCTTGCGATGCAGAAACGGCTGCATGGCGGGATCGCAGCGACGCTTGTCCCATTTGGCGAGTTCTGCGGCGTTCTTGAGCAGCCGCACATAGCCACGCGGGAAGAAGAAGCGCTGCTGCAAGTGTTTGCCGCAATTGCGATAAAAACGCAGTGCCTCACGATAAAACACCGCGTAGCGCCAGCTTACGGTGAGACGCATGCCAGTGATGGGGGTGATCAAACCGGCGGCCACTTTCGAACTGGTGAGCGGCTCATCACGATCCACAATCAAGAACGGCACGCCACGTTCCCACAAGCGCCATGCCAGCGCGGTGCCGGCGAGTCCCTGGCCGATGATAAGAATGCGGGGTGACATGGGCACATGCTGCACGCGGTTGCCCATTCTTGCCAACACGGGCTTGCTGTGGGAGGCTTTTGCCATGCCAGCCGCCGCCCATATCAAAGCACTGCTCACGCCGCAGGAGTACTACCACCGCGAGCGGGCAGCCTCATTCAAGAGTGAATTTTTTGGCGGCGAGGTGTTTGCGATGGCCCGTGGCAGTGTGAACCACCGCCTGATCAAGGCGAATGTGGTGGGTACTCTGCGAGATGTTTTGCGGCGTAAAGGCGGTGGCTGCCGCACCCTTGACAGTGACTTGCGGGTGAAAATCCCGCTGACCGGCCTGCGCACCTACCCTGATGTGAGCGTGATCTGCGGCCCGGTGGAACTGGATGCGGAGGATGATGTGGGAGAGACGGTGACGAATCCCACCGTCATCGTGGAGGTGCTCTCGGACAGCACGGAGCGCTATGATCGTGGCCAGAAATTCGACCATTAGCAGGGCATCGCATCGCTGCGGCAGTATGTGCTAGTATCGCAGGATCAGGCGAAGGTGGAGACGTTTTTGCGACAGGGGGACGGCACCTGGCAGTATGCCCTGCACGCGGGAGTGGAGGCAGCCGCCGCACTGGTCGCGCTGGAGGTGGTGCTGCCGTTGGCGGAAGTGTTTGCGGGTGTGGAGTTTCCACAACCGCTGCCGCTGCGACTGCTGCCCAAGGTTTGAGCGGCGCTTACTTCTGCATGATGGCCTGGAGCAGCTCTTTGAGCTTCACGTTGGTCCTGGCGACCTTGTCTTTGGACGGCGGCGTCTGCTCCATATTTTTCCACGTTGCGCTGACCTCCTCAATCGTGTCGCCGATGCGTTTGATCAAGGCATCCTCCCGTCGGGTGGCGCTGATGCGGCTGAAATCATCGCGCAGATCCTGCAAAATCGCGGGTGAGCCGATGCACAGCACGCGAGTGTCCACATCCGGCGTTTCGGCCACAATGGTGGACACGATTTCCAAAATGCGCAGCCACAGGCCGAGGTCGATCATCAGGGCGAGATCTTCATCCATCTGTTCGCGCAGCAGGCGCACGAGTACCTGATGACCATCGACGATCTCATGCCGCAACTCTTTCCACTCATTGCTTTCGGCCATCTTGCCCTGCGCCATGAGGCGGGGCATGAGTTTTTCGCCAAGTCCGAGCATGCGGCAGTAGCTGAGGACTTCCTGGTTGTTGTTGCGGAATTGCTGCGCATCGCCGGCCTGCCAGACGAGGAGGCTGTCAGCCAAGAGGCTGCCCAGAATCAAGGCCGCGCGCGCACGGTCTGTTGGCGGCGTGGGCGGTGGCGGGCGGAACAGCAGGCGCCAGCGGGCCTTCGTGAGCTGGCCCACTAGGTCGAGAAAATCTGCCGGCGTCTGATCCGCTGCGACAATGATCGGCGGCGGTGTGGCGGCGGCGGGTTCACCTTGCCCGGCCGTTGTTGTCGGCGGATCGGCTCTCACGCCGAGGCATGATCCCAGCGCAACGAGGCAGATCGTGCGGCAAAGGCGGGACTGGAGGACGGACATGATGTGTTGGGGGACTCCCGGACGGCTTAATTTACTCAACAGTCACGCTTTTGGCAAGGTTTCGTGGCTTGTCCACATCGCAGCCTCGGGCGACGGCGGTGTAATAGGACAGCAACTGGAGCGGAATGACGTTCAAAATCGGCGTGAGGTAGTTGGGGCATTCGGGGACGTAGATCACGTCGTCGGTGAGGCGTTCCAGCTCGGTGCGGCCCTCAGTGGTGACGGCGATGACGGGGCCTTTGCGAGCGAGCACCTCCTCGATGTTGCTCACATTCTTGTCGAACACCGCATCCCCTGGCGCGATGAACACAGAAGGCATATCCGGTTTCACCAGGGCGATGACACCGTGCTTCAGCTCCGCGCTGGGATGACCGCTGGCGTAGATGTAGCTGATTTCCTTCATCTTCAGCGCCCCTTCGAGCGCGACGGGGTAGTTCATCTGACGGCCCATGAACAGCATGCCCTCGGCATTCGCATGCTTCTCCGCGATGGCCTTGATCTTGTCCGCCTGCTTCAAAATGGTGGCGATCTTGTCCGGCAGGGCTTCGAGTTCGTCGATCATCCCCAAACCATCCACGCTGGAGAGATGATGAATGCGCCCGAGCAGCATGCTCAGCAGCGTGAGGATCGTGACCTGCGAGGTGAAGGTCTTCGTCGCCGCCACCCCGATCTCCGGCCCGGCGTGAATGTAAACACCGCCGTTGCTTTCGCGGGCGATGGTGCTGCCGACGGTGTTGACGATGCCAAGGGAGTGGATGCCCTTGCGCTGGCCTTCACGCATCGCGGCGAGTGTGTCGATGGTCTCGCCGCTCTGGCTCATCACGAACAGCAGTGTGTTCTTGTTCGTCGGGACGTTGCGGTAGCGGAACTCGCTGGCGATCTCGACTTCCGTCGGCACGCGGGCGAGATCTTCGATGAGATACTCGCCCACCATCGCGGCGTGATAGGCGGTGCCGCAGCCGGCCAGGATGATGCGGTCGATCTGCACCAGCTCTTTCGGCGTCATGTTCAGGCCGCCGAGCACGGCGGTGCAGGCGTCACGGGAAAGGCGGCCTCGCATGGCGTTGCGCAGGGAATTCGGCTGCTCGTAGATTTCCTTGAGCATGAAGTGCGGGAAGTCGCCCTTCTCCGCATCATCAGCGCTGAACTCGACGCGACTGACCTTCACATCCGTCGGTTGCCCCGCATGCGACTGCACATCGTAACGATCCTGCGTGATGGTGACGATGTCGTAGTCGTTCAGATAGACCACGTCCCGCGTGTGCGCCACGACAGCGGACACATCGCTGGCCAGGAAATGCTCATGCTCGCCCAGACCGATGATCAGCGGGCTACCCAAACGTGCGCCGACGATCACACCCGGCAAGTCGCCATGCATCACCGCGATGCCATACGTTCCCTTCACGCGGGCCAGCGCCGCCTTCAAGGCATTGATCAGACGCTGCGTGCCGTCCTTCTCCTGCGATTCATCAAAGTAGGTGCCGACCAGATGCGACAGCACCTCGGTGTCCGTTTGCGACTGAAACGTGTGGCCTTTCGCCATGAGCTGGTCGCGCAGCGTTTGGTAATTTTCGATCACGCCGTTATGGACGAGCACCAGCTTGCCGGACTGATCGGGATGCGGATGCGCATTTTCATCCGTGGCCGGTCCATGCGTAGCCCAGCGCGTGTGGGAGATGCCCATCGTGCCCTGCGGATTAAGCTCCGCCACCGCCTGGCGGAGGTTGTCAATGCGGCCCGCCCGCTTCACCACGCTCAACTCCGCGCCGCCGCCACACAGGGCCATGCCTGCCGAGTCATAGCCGCGATATTCCAAACGACGCAGCCCGTCCAACAGGATGGGACTGGCCTGACGACTGCCGATGTATCCAACGATTCCGCACATGAGAAAAAATGATAATGAGTAAAATGAACCTGTGAAAAAGCAGGCAGGAAAGATACCGCCACGCCAGACCTGCGCCAGCAGTTCGTGCCATTCGCCCGCATTTGCGGGGAATCAGGTGTCGGGTTGGAACTGCGAGTAAATCACGGAACGGCGCTCAGCTTAGTCACAACGGATGATTTTCTCTCCACGCAGCACGAGCCGCCGAAAGATCACGCGGTAGTCACTTACTCGCAGGCGATGGTATCCCACCAGATCACCGACCAGTGCTTTGATGTCGCCCCGGTCTTGCTCCAAACCACGCATCGCCAGCCGCAGTTGCCGTCTGGGATCAGGTGCCAGACCGCGTACGAAATCCACCACCTGTTCAGCGATCTCAACCCTCGCCATCGTCGTCGAGAGCGGACAGTGGCAGATAGCATGTGCGTCCGGCCTGGGCGTCCGCTAGTGCGCTCATGGCCCGAGGATTGGAGGTGATTTCGGCAGTTTCGATCTCCGCCTCCATCGCCGCGACCGACTGTGGGGCGATCATGTAACCCGCCACCGTCTCGCCATCCATGATACGCACGAGATGTTGCTTCGCCTCACGGAAAATCTCCGGGAGACGTTGCTGGGCTTCAGCGATGGGATAGGTGGCGACCATGTGGAGTGGCGTGAATTGTCCGGGTTCACGCCGGAATATCAAGTCCGAAGACTCACGCCAAGATCCCGTTCACCAACTCTCCATGCACATCCGTGAGGCGGAAATCGCGGCCTTGGTAGCGGAAGGTGAGGCGCTCGTGGTCGAGACCAAGAAGATGCAGCACGGTGGCGTTCAGGTCGTGCGTGTGGACCGGGTTTTGGACGACGTTGAAGCCAAAATCGTCGGTCTTGCCGTACACCGTGCCCGGCTTGATGCCGCCACCGGCCATCCACATCGTGTAGGCGTCTTTGTGATGATCGCGTCCTCCTGAAGTCTTGACGCCGTCGCCATTGGCACCCTGGCGCATCGGCGTGCGGCCAAATTCGCCGCCCCAGATGACGAGCGTTTCGTCGAGCAGGCCGCGTTGTTTCAAATCACGCACCAGCGCGGCCATCGGCTGGTCCACGTCCTTCGCTTTGGCGGTGAGGCGTTGTTTGAGGCCGCCGTGATGGTCCCAGTCGGAGTCAAAAAGCTGCACCATGCGCACGCCGCGCTCGACGAGGCGGCGGGCCAGCAGGCAGTTGTTGGCAAACGAGGCTTTGCCCGGTTGCGCACCATACATGTCGAGCGTGGCCTTGTTCTCCCGCGAGATGTCCATTAGTTCCGGCACGCTGGCCTGCATGCGGTAGGCCATTTCATACTGGCTGATGCGCGTGGCGATCTCAGGGTCGCCGACGATGCCGAGCTGCTGCTCGTTCAGCGCCTTCACGGCATCGAGCACGCGGCGGCGGTCCTGCGTGTTGTGACCGGCGGGATTGCCGAGGAACAGCACAGGCTCGCCGCTGCCGCGAAACGGGATGCCTTGATACACGCTGGGCAGGAAACCGGTGCTCCATAGCGTCGAACCCGCACCACCGGGCGGCCCGGACAACATCACGACATACGCGGGTAGATCGCGGTTCTCCGCGCCAAGACCATACGTCACCCAGGCACCGAGGCTGGGCCGTCCGCCCTGGCCGAAGCCGGTGTGCAGGAACATCTGCGCCGGGGCGTGATTGATCTCGTTGGTGTGCAGGGACTTCACCACGCAAATATCATCGGCCACCGTGCCGAGATGCGGCAGCAGCTCGCTCAATTCGAGGCCGCTCTGGCCCTGGCGGTTGAATTTGAACTCCGTGCCCGCCAGTTTCAAATCACCGCCGATGAAGGCGAAGCGCTTACCCTTGGTCAGTTCCTTGGGACAGGCTTGGCCGTCCTTTTTTTGCAGCAGCGGCTTGTAATCAAACAGGTCGAGGTGCGAGGGCGCACCGATCATGTGCAGGTAGATGATGTGCTTCGCCTGCGGCGCAAAATGTGGCCGTGGCGCGATCTCCGCGCCGGGCAGATCCCGCGCCAGCAGCGATCCCAGCGCGGCAGACCCCAGCCCCGAGTGGCGGAAAAACTGGCGGCGTGAGACATCAAGGAAAGCGGAGGAAGTCATGCGGTGTATAGAACGTTGGCGGACTCCGTGAGATTGCGTGACATCTGCCTGAGCCTCGCCGAAGGATGCCGTATGGCCTTGGGAACCAAAAATCGACTGCATGAGACGGGCGTTGCCTGCAAAACGCATCTGCGCGAGCAGCACAGCGACCAACTGGAGCTGGTCACAGAATTCATCGCGGAGATCGAAGGCACCGGCTCCAAGCAAGACCTGACGGCATGGAACCAGTTCAGCGATCTCCGGCGCAGCCAGGCGGAGATGCTACAGCGTGTCGAAGCCGCGTTTCAGACCTGGCTCAACGGCGGCTGAGTGGTTTCACCCTGGTTTCTTGCAGACGGCTGTTGGCGATATTTCCGCCGAGTCACACTGCGGATCAGCAACACGAACGCCAGCGTGGTTAGCGCACCGGTGGCGTCGGCGATGAGATCGCGCATCGTCTCGTGGATGCTGTGCTGGATGTGCGAGCCATGGACGACATCGGAATAGAGTTCGGCGAACTCCCAGAACAGGCCGGCGGTGCAGGCGAGTGCGAAGGTGAACAGGTAGCGGGCGAAGGCGGTCAGTTGGCCGAACCAGGAGGCGAAACAATCCAGCGCATGCCAAAAGAAAAACGCGATGGCGACTCCACCGCTGTAGTGCATGACAAAGTCGAGCGGTTCGCGCCATGGCGTGCGCATGATCGCCTGGTGGAAGACCAGCACGGCCAGTGGTGCCCAGCCGGCACGCAAAAGAAGTCGCGACAGCGGCTTCATGCCGTCCAGTTTACCTGGGCGGTTTGCTCACGGCCGTTACGGTCATGGTACTTCACATGACCATGCTCAATGCCGTATTCGTGGACGCATTTCGTCACTTTCACATCGTAGCAGCAGTATTCGGCGATTTTGGCGACTTCTCCCTGTTGCCACCAGCGCAACGCATCCAGCCCGTCGGCGGTTTTGCCCATGCCGAGGGTGGCGGCGGCCACAGCATCGAGCTTGATGCGATGGCCGAGGACCTTTTCGAGTTCGACGAGCAGATCGAGGCTGTGCGGGAGATCGGTGGGATCAAACATGATGTCGTGTCCCTTGAGCACCTCGTAGTCGAAGCTGATATGATTGAAGCCTACGACCAGATCGGCCGCTTTGAGCTGCTTGATCAGCGCCGGGGCCTCATCCTCGGTGTAGATGGAATACTCGTTCATCTGCGTGCTGAACGTGCAGGCCACGGAGATGCCCATCTTGTGCTTGTTACCCCAGCCGCCCACGTCGTTCGCGGTACGACGGGTTTCGAGGTCGAAATAAACGATGTCTCCGGCCATGATCGCGAGGCGTGGCGGAAACTCAGCCGATGCGATACACGATGCGCGCCTTGTCGGTGTCGTAGGGCGACATTTCGATCTTCACGGCGTCGCCGATGACCAGACGGATGAAGCGTTTGCGCATTTTGCCGGAAATGTGGGCGAGCACCTCGTGGCCCGTCGCATTGCGCAGCTTTACGCGGAACATGGTTCCGGCGAGCACCGCAGCGATGGTGCCTTCGAGCTCGATGGCTTCCTCCTTCTGCCTGCCGCAGTCCTCGACCTCCGGCGCGCGCGGCGGGGGTGCGAAGCGTGGGGGGCCGCCGCGTGAGGGACCTTTGCGTTTGGAGGGGCGGCCACGTGAGGGGCCTCGATTCGGGGGACGTGCCATGGTAAAAAAAGTTGGGAGTGAGCATGCTGCGATGGGGGGGGATTACAAGGGTAAAGTTAAATGCTGGCAGCCTCCCGCAGGTGACTCATTGAATTGGCAGCGTGGTGGAGCTGGTCGCGGCACAACATCCTACATGTGTAGGATACTTATCTCGACAAATCCGACACTTGTCGGCAAACTCGCGAAATATGGCAAAAAAACCTCTCCCTCACCTGTCCGCCGCCGAGCAGGCGATGATGGACATTCTGTGGAAAACGCATCCGGCCAGCGTGCTTGAGCTGCTGGAAGCCGTGAACCAGGGCCGCAACGATCCCGTCACGCGTAACACGCTGCAAACCCAACTCACGCGGCTGGAGGCGAAAGGCTGGATCATCCGCGACGACTCCAGCCGCAGCCATGCCTATGAGCCTGCCGTGCCAGAGCAACGCGGCCGCACCAGCGTGCTTAAAGAGCTGAAGGAGCGCTTTTTCGGCGGCAGCAACCTCGCCCTGGTGCGTTGCCTCGTGGAAAGCGGCGACATCTCTGAAGATGAACTGGTCGAGCTGCGCAAACTCGTCCGCGCGAAGAAAGGAGGCGAGCCATGAGCACGGAAACGATCACCTTTCTCAATTTCGTCGTCCATAGCCTCGTGGTCGGCGCGGCGGCGTGGCTGCTGGTGCGCTTCGTCATTCGCGATGCCATGCGCCGGTGCATCCTCGCGAATCTCGCGGTGCTGATGTGTTTCTACAGTCCCTTCGACATCTCGATACGGGATCTGTTTCCCGTGCAGCAGCATGTGCCGGTGTGGACACCGATTCGCGAGACCTTTGAGCACGACCGGCGCGTGAAGGTCGAGCCGCAAACTGCGGCTCCAACACTTTCGAAGCCGGTTGCAGCTCCGGTTTGGGACATGAACGAAGTTTTAAACTGGCTACATCGTCTATCGTGGCATGTCACCGTGGTGCTCTTGCTGCGTCTGCTGGTACAAAGCATTCGTGTGCAGCGTTGGGCGTGGCGCTTGAGATTTCCGTCCTCGGCAGAATACGAAAAACTTCCGCCGGAGCTGAAACCGGATCGCCTGCGGGTGTTTGACGGCGAATGCACGCCGTGCGCCGCCGGTTGGTTCTTCCCGGTGATCGCGGTGCCTGCCACCGCATTCAACGAACTCACTCCGCAGCAGTGGCGCTGGCTCATCCGACATGAGGCCGAACATCTGCGCTGCCATGACACAAAACAGCGCCGAACGGCAAAGCACTGGTCGAAGCAAAGACTGATATGGGAATCGATCCCGACGCCGAGCATCTTTGGCCGCCGAACAAGGAAAACAAGCCCACTTGGAGTCGTGTGCAAATCCACACGGCATCGGCTCAGGCGGAGCTGGCCAGTGGGGAGACTCTGGTGCTGCATCTGGCGACCACGAAGCGACCGATAACGTTGCTCGTCACGGCCACGGCACTCAAGCCGACTGGCGAGAAGGCGGCGAGCTTTGCCGCCACGATGGACGCCCCGCCTGTCCGCGAGCAACGCGACCTGCCGAAGATGGCTAGGCGTTTCTATCGGGTGCCCGCAGGCTTTGGCGACGGTCAGGAGCCGACCGAATACCTCAAGAAAAACGGCATCACCTTCCCGCAGCAAGCAGTTGCTCTCTTGGAGGATGGCAAACTCACGGTGATAAACACGATGGAGAATCTTGAACTCATTGAAGGCTTGCTTACAAGCGTGTGGAACGTGGAACGGAAGACCAACAAGCAGATCTTTGTGGTCGTGCAAATGGTGAAGCTCAAAAAAGAGTGGAGTACACTGCAAAATGAATGGTTCCCATTTCCGTTGGGTTCGAACACAGAGGACAAGCCCGCTGAACAGCTTCCGCCCTTGAGGAACGAATACTTTTTTGGAGGCATTCTCACCGACCCTCAGCTTCAAGTGATTGTCCGCAATCTGGTTAAAAATGACGGTTTGAAACCACTGGTGCTAGGGCGTGGCATGGTGGCAAACGGCAAAGAATCCACTTTTGACGTTCCTGCGGCGCTAGGCGGCCACCAACTAACCGTCACGCCGTCCATCGATTCGGATAGAACCATCGAATTACAGATGCAAGCATCCAACTCTGGGAATGCTGCGGTTCATGGTGCGACTACTACTGCTGCGACGATCTTGGATGGTCAGACGGTGATTCTTGCGGGACAGCCTGCCGAGAAGGAAAAAACCACACGCTGCCTCTTCATCACGACCAAGCTCATCGCCCCAACAGGCATACCGGCGAAGAAGTGAGCGTCGATTCATTCTGCATTCGTCATTCTGCATTCGTCATTCATGGTGGGACACCATGCACGACCTCACTTCCGCTCCGCAAACTGATCCGCTCAACATCTACCGCTACCGCGACAGCTTGTATGCGGTCGATTTGATCACGGCGGCGCTCAGCATCGACTTCTTCACCTGGTTGTCGGCGAATCCATCGACCATCAGCGGTATTTGTGAGCACTTTGTTTTCAAGGAGCGTCCGGTGGAGGTGATGCTGACACTGTTCACGGCGAATGGCTGGGTGCGAAATGCCGACGGCACGTTTGAGGCCACCGAAACTGCGAAGGAACACCTGCGTGCAGGGTCGGTGTGGGATCTGCGGCCTTATTATGCGTCACTGCATGAGCGGCCCATCGCTCGCGATTACCTGGAAGTGCTCAAGCATGACAAGCCAGCGGGGTGGAGCGGCGATAAGGCGGCCTTTGACTGGCACAAGGCGATGGAGCAGGAGGACTTTGCGCGAAAATTCACGGCGGCGATGGATTGCCGAGGGCTGTATCTCTCACAGGCATTCGCTAAGAAGCTCGATCTCGCCGGGCGCTCCTGCCTGCTCGACATCGGCGCGGGTTCGGGCATTTACGCGTGTGCGGTTGCCGCGCAGCATGCGCACATGAAAGCCATCGTATTTGATCAAGCGCCGGTGGATCGGATTGCGGCGAAACTGATCGAGGAACGCGGTTGTGCGGAGCGTGTGAGCGTGGCGACGGGCAACATGTTTGATGGACTGCCCGCAGGCTGTGATGTGCATCTCTACTCGAACGTGCTGCACGACTGGGGCGTGGCGGAGGTGAAGAAGCTGCTCGCTGTTTCACATGCGGCGGTGCCGGAGAACGGACTGCTCATCATTCACGATGCGTTCATCAATGCCGACAAAACCGGGCCGCTGCATGCGGCGGAGTATTCGTGCCTGCTGATGCACTCCACGCAGGGGAAATGCTACAGCACGAGTGAGTATGCGGCGCTGCTCGATGAGGCGGGCTTCACCCCCGGCGCGTATCACGACACCGCTGTTGCACGCGGATTCATGACAGCGATTCGACGTTAAAAGAAAATGATGCAAAGAAACTCGGATGTCTTAACGTCTCAAACATCGCTTATGAAATTACTCACTGTTCTCTCCATCCTCGCCCTCGCCGCCACCGTGCGTGCTGAGACCACACTCACCATGACCGGCCTGCATAACTGCTGCGGCAGTTGCGCCAAGGGCATCACCAAGGCCGGCATGAGCGTCGGTGATGATGTCACCATCGACGTCCCTGAAAAAAGCAGCACGGTGACCATCACCACGAAGAAGAAGGGTGACGCGAAGAAAGTCGCCGAGGCGATCATCGCTGCCGGTTACTTCGGCCGGTTTGAGGGTGACGCATACGAGGCCAAGCCTTCGACCGCTGCCGCCAAGCCCGAGGCAAAGCTCACCAAGGCCACCGTCTCCGGTGTGCATCTCTGCTGCAAAGGTTGCGCCAACGCCGCCACTGATGCGGTCAAAGCCGTGGCCGGTGTGACTGCTTACAACATCGTCGCCAAAGAAACATCCTTCACCGTCGAGGGCGAGTTCGCCAAGGCCGACCTCAACGCCGCACTCAATGCCGCTGGTTTCGCCGGCGACATCAAATAATCACCGCAACCAACAACGAGCGGGGCCGGGGTTTGCGCAAGCGACCCCGGCTTTCTTTTTGGGGTTTGAATGGTTCAAACGGGGTGTCGAACTGGTAGTTTGCCATCGCGATACGGTGCAAAACTCCCGTCATTGGCGAGGAGCGGTGTCTGGTGATGCTCACCGCTCACAAAAATGGCCGGAGCATCGCCCCGGCCATTGTTGTATGGAATGGTAGGTGGGTGTTACTTCAGCTCGATTTTCACGGTGCCTTTGCCTTCGATTTTGATGCCTTCGACATCCTGGAATTTTTGGGATGCCTCGGACATGGAGAGATTGTCCTGCGCGGACTCCATGAAGCCGATGAAGCTCTCGGGCTTGTCCATGAGCTTGTCGATCTGCATGTCGAGGACCGTCACCGTACCGTCGGCATAATGCGTGGCGTCGGAACTGGCGATGCCGCCAGGGGATTTGATCTCGGCGCTCAGGCGCATCCCGGCAAACATCGGCTTCATCATCGCCATCTGCGCGAGCATCTGCTCCTTCGGCGGCTTGGGCTTGTCGGACTTCGGCTTATCGGACTTGGTGTCCACCGGCAGGGTCATCGTCAGCGTGGGGCCGTCCAAGGTGAAGGTGGCGGGCTTTTCATTGACTCCGTCCTTGGATTTCGCACCGAAGGGCGAGTAGGTGATCTTGCGGATGTCCGCCACGGCGTAAGTCACCTTCACGCCGCTTTTGCCGTCGGGGGATGTCACTTCCTCATGGGATTGCACGGTCACGCCTTCGCCGAGCTGCTTCGCACGTTCCTCAGCCTTGGCCTTGTCCGGTACGATATCTTTGAGCGAGTCGGCACCACCCGCACCACCGCCCTGGGCCATCATGCCCTTGAGTTGAGCGCTGATCAGCGCGGATTCTTCGATGGTGGCGCTGCCGTCTTTGCTGACGTTGATGACGGATTTGATTTCAAGGCAGGAGGTCAGGATGAAAGTGACCGCCGCGAGGACGAGAGATGTGATTTTCATGAGGGTGAAACCTACATGCGCAGCGCATTTTTCCACAAGGCGAAAGATGAACGCCACGTCACATTTCCGGTACATGCGGACGTGATGAGGCTTGCCAAGACGCCTTGTTTCTGAAACAACTCTGCCATGGACTCCCACGAAGTGATCAGTAACGCCGTCGAGAACACCAGCTTCAAGGAGGTGGCGGCGCAGATGGGCGTCTCCCTCTCGCTCGCCTACAAGTGGTCCCAGCCGGACGAGCAGCAGGGCAGCGGGACCGCGAATCCGCTGGACCGCGTGCGCCAGCTTTTCGAGATCACCCGCGATCCGCAGCTCATCCAATGGCTGTGTCATAAGGCGGATGGCACCTTTGTGCAAAATCCCAAAGGCGGCGGCCCGCGCGGTATGGAGCTGATGCCTGCCACGCAGGAAATCGTGCAGCAGTTCGCTGATCTGCTCACCGCCATCAGCACGGCCGCCTCGGACAACCTCATTTCGATCGAAGAGGCGGAGCACATCCGCAGCGTGTGGGACGAGCTGAAGCGTTTCACGGAAGGTTTTGTGCGCCTGTGTGAGAAGGGTGACTTCGTTCACCTCGCCGAGGAAATCAAAGCCCACCGCCCTGGCAAATGAGTCCTGCGGGTCCGCTCCTCATCCGCCACGAGGGTCACACGCCGCGTGAGCGCAGCACCTGCGGCTGGCGTGACCGGCTGATCAGCCGTGAAGATGCCGCGCTGCATCCCGCTGCCTGGGCGCATGCCGTGGACATCGATGGCGCGAAGCTCCACTACCAGCAGCGCTCCACGGAACTCTATTATGTGCTCGATGGCGGCGGTTCCGTGATGCTTGATGGCGTCGAACAACCCGTCAGCAAAGGCTCGCTCGTTCATATTCCGCCTGGTGTCGTCCACGGTGCCCGGGGGAAGATGCGCGTGCTCGTCGTCGGTATTCCCCACATCGCGGAGGACGATTACTTCGAGGTGGCAGAAGCGGCTTGAAAGCCAAAGAGCGGCCCCGCAAGGCACCGCTCTCCCCATCCGGTCCGCGACCCTTGCGACTTAGAATAAACAACTGAACCGCAGGTCTCAGGGGTTCAGGATCTTGGTGATCTGCACGCGGTAAAATCTTCTGGTGCCGGTGGCGTTGGGGTCGGTGATGGTGCGTACGTTGCCGTTGTTGCTGGTCGTGCCGCCACTGAGCGTCGTCCAGCTTCCGCTGAGCAGCGTCGTGCTCGTCTGGATGCTGTATGTGCGGTCGAAGAACGTCGGACTGAACACGATGTCCTTCTTCGTGGGCTGGTCGGTGACGTTCTTGGCGTTGATGAGGAAGCGCGAGTTCGGATCGTTGGGCACGACACCCGTCGTGAACTCAAACAAATTGTTCTGGCCGTCGTGGTCGGGATCCACCGTGGGTGCCGCGTTGGCGTTGTTGAGCCCGAAGTACTGCACCTGCCAGTCGTCGTCGATGCCGTCTGCAGCGTAGCTGCCGTAGTTGTCGGGCAGGTTGTTGAACACGGTGAGGGCGAGCGTGTCGGTGAAGGTTTGGTAGCTGCCCTGGGCGACAGCAGGGCTGTTTTGAAACACGGCGGCGGCGGTGGCGAGGCCGCCGGCGCTGATGCTGCTGAGCGCACCGCTTTGCACAGTCCAGGTGATGGCGTTCGGATCGAGCGGCGAGGTGGTGAGGTGGTGAGGTCGTCATACACGAGCACGCCGCTCAGTTGCAGTGTGGACTGCTCGTTAAGCGTGAGCTGTGGCGCAGATAGATAGAGTCTGTCCCAATGGCCTGGAAAGCCGCAACCACCTGGGATTGAGGGTAAAAATGAGTGAGGCATGAAGACACTAAAAGCGCTTCATGCCCCAAATTCGTGGTCTATGATCGAAGTGTCGAGCAACAACCCAGTCACGAATGTCCACCATCATTGCCTTTCAGCCCGCCTTGCGTCCAGCACTTCCTACGGTTTATGGCCCGCTGGATTACCGCGAACAACGCGATCTCATGGTGCGCATCGACCGCAGCCTGAGCGAATCCAAGCTCGATGACGCCTTCCTCCAGGCAGCCATTCGCGATCAAGGCATCGACATCGCCAAGCGCTCAGCCAAACAGAATGCGCGCT
>Ga0209702_10003333_pt1 | contig 25514 bp, 24 predicted proteins | sample FRY01_FD_187210 | JGI IMG/M metagenome (GOLD analysis project Ga0209702, IMG submission 187210) | Freshwater microbial communities from Lake Fryxell liftoff mats and glacier meltwater in Antarctica - FRY-01 (SPAdes) (version 2) | ecosystem: Environmental > Aquatic > Freshwater > Ice > Glacier... | reverse complement strand
GTGCGTTCGATGGAAATTGCCCTGAAGCGCGCGGGCCTGTCACCCGACGACATCGACCTCTACGAAGTCAACGAGGCCTTTGCCGCCCAGGTGCTGGGCGTGGTGCGGGAGTTTCCCATTCCTTCGGAAAAACTAAACGTTAACGGCGGGGCGATTGCCCTTGGTCATCCGGTGGGATGCAGCGGGGCCCGAATTTTAGTTACCCTCATCCATGAATTGCGCCGGCGCGGTTTGCGCCGAGGCATGGCTAGCCTCTGCGTGGGCGGGGGCATGGGGGCCGCCACCATCATAGAAATTCTTTAAGGACTGGTGACGATGTCGGAAAATTCAACAATCCAAACTCTCCTTGTCGTGGGAACAGGAACCATGGGAGGCGGCATTGCCCAGGTGGCAGCTGCCGCCGGAACCACGGTTTATCTTTACGATCTGGTGCCGGGAGCTGCGAGCAAAGCCCGTCAGCGCATCGAGGACTCGCTCCGGAGAGCAGAAACCAAAGGCTATCTGACCGCCGCTGATCGCGAGCGCACCGTGAAGGGACTTCGTCCGATCGAACGCATCGACGAAGCCCGCGAGGTCGAGGCGGTTGTGGAAGCCGTTCGGGAGGAACTCACAGTCAAACAAGACCTCTTTCGGGAACTCGAAGAAAAGATGCCATCAGGGACATTGTTTTGGACCAATACTTCGATGATCTCGATCACTGAGATCGCCCGGCCGATGCGCTATCCGGAACGTCTGGCGGGTGTGCATTTTTTCAATCCCGTGCCGCGGATGAAGTTGGTGGAAATCATCGCGGGTGAACGCACCGCGGAAGCCACTTTGCTGACGGCAGACGCCTCGGTGCGGCATTGGGGAAAAACACCGGTGCGGGCTCCGGATCGTCCGGGATTTATCGTCAATCGTTTGCTCGATGCGCTCCTCCGCGAAGCCCTCACTCTCCATGAGGAGGGCGTTCCCCATGCAGAGATTGATATCGCGGTCCGCCTCGGTCTGAATTTTCCCATGGGTCCGATGGAACTGATGGATCTAGTGGGCCTCGATACGATTCAAGATTGCCTCAAGTCGCAGGCGGCTGGAATGAAGCGTCCGGTGGACTGTGGAACGGATCTTCCCCGCTTGGTGGCGGAGGGAAAGATGGGGAAGAAAAGCGGCCAAGGCTTTTACACATACCCAGCCTAAATATGTCGGTTGTCCCCGTTCCTCCTCGAATGACCTCCCCGCAAGTCGCTGCCGAAATTTGGAGTGGTTCCACGATTGCGTTGTCCGGGTTTGGAATTAGCGGGGTGGCCCAGTCCCTCTGCGAGGCTTTGGTGAAACGCCAGGCCGAAAGCGGGGAACCAAAAAACCTCACCGCCATTCATGCGGCGGGACACACCGAGGAAATCGGGGTGGATTTATTGGCCAAACACGGATTGTTGGCCCGGATCATTGGTGGACATTGGGGGTTGATGCCCAATGTGCGACGCCTTGTGGCTGCCAACGAGGTGGAGATGCATAACTGGCCGCAGGGAGTTGTCATCGGATCCTTTCGGGCCGCGGGTTCGGGCGAAGAGGGGCTGCGGAGCAAAATCGGCTTGGGAACCTTTATTGATCCTCGGCAACTGGGTGGGTGTGTCAACCCTCGCTCGCGGGCCGCGGGATCGCTGATTACGCTTTGTGAGGGAGATGATGAGTCTCTTTTTTACCAAAAATTGAAACCGGACTTTGCTTTCATCCGGGGTTGGTCGGCTGATCGACGGGGGAATATTTCGATGCGAAAGGAACCTCTTCTTTTGTGTGCGGGCGATATCGCTATGGCAACCCGCAGGAATAAGGGGCGGGTCTTCTGTCAGGTCCGCGAGATCGAGGATCGTGATTTTGATGCCAACGAAGTTGATATCCCGGGCTTCCTCATCGATGCCGTGATTGTCTCGGACGATCCGGAGAAGCATCACCGCCATGCGGCGACTCTTGCCTTTGAGCCGGCGCTTTATTCCGGCGCGGCGCCTTTGCCGGAAGAAAAGCCTCCGCTTGATCTGACTCGAAAATGGATTGGACGACGAGCGGCGCACAGTGTGCGTCCGGGAGATCTCTTGAATCTGGGAATTGGACTCCCCGGAGATGCGGTCCCGGCCGCTTTGGCTGCGAGTGGATTGTTGTCCGCAGTGATCTCAACGCTTGAATCCGGGGTGGTGGGAGGCCTGGGCGCTGGTGCCCGAAATTTCGGTGTGGCCTACTCGCCCTCGTCCCGCATTTCCGAGACCCGGATGTTTGATCTCTACCACGGGGGGAACCTCAACGTTGCTATTATGGGCATGGCGGAAACCGACGCTTCGGGAAACGTCAACGTCAGTCAGTTTGGCGGTCGGTCGGTGGGATGCGGGGGATTTGTGGATATTACCCAATCGGCCCAGCGGGTGACCTTTTGTTCCGGTTTCAATGGGAAGGGGTTTGTGGGCAGCTTTGCCGACGGTCGGTTAGAGATCCAGGCGGAGGGTCAGCAGCAGAAATTTGTGGAAACTGTCGGGCAAATCACCTTCAGCGCCGAACAAGCCCGGATTCGTGGCCAGGTGGTGGAACTCGTGACCGAACGGTGCGTTTTTCGACTCGGGCCGACCGGATGGATTTTGACCGAAATTGCGCCGGGTTTGGATCTGGAGCGGGATGTGGTTAGCCAAATGGGATTTTTGCCAGAGATCGCGGCTGATCTTCGAACCATGGATGCGGCGATTTTTGCCGATTGAGCAGCCTCCGAAAATAGAAAAAGTTGGCCGGAAACCTGCTGGTCTGGGGGCTCAAAAAATTATCTTCTTATGGCGAAAATTAGACTTTCTGGAACGGTAACTGGTCCCGACGATCCGAACCGAGCTTCCCGAGCCCGGCTGCTTTACCTGCTTTTTGCCGGAGGATGGGATATTTACAATTCCAATGGAGATCAGCAGATTACCCTTTCCAATATCGAGAAAAAAATCATCGAAGTGGATGCCTTCGTTTTCACTCCGGGGGCGACCCTTGAGGATATGTTTAAGGCCATTTCGATTTTTGTCGGGTTTCAAAATCTCGATCAAAATCTCTCCGGAAAACCGACCATTATCCTCAACGAAGATGCCTCCTGGACCCCGTTTTTCGCGGTCCTTACTCATTTGCGAAAGATGGGGGCGGTTTCCCGGGATTTTGAAAAATTCTTTTTGCAGGTCGTTACTCCTGAGGAGGTTGTGGAGCTCTTGGGGACCTTCGATCGGGCGAGTTTCCCGGATGCGGGCCGGGAGAAAATCGAAGCCCGGGAGCCGGTGGCTCTGGAGTCGCCACTTCCGGCTGACTATGTCGGCAGTGTTTGTGTTTTTTGTTCTGCCTCATTGGAAGATCCGCGTTATTTGGTGGATGGCGAGGCCCTTGGGCGCCTTCTGGCGGAAAACAAAACGGGATGCATCTCGGGGGCCGGTCGCTCCGGCATCATGGGAGCGGTGGTGCGGGGGGCGGTCGAGGCGGGAGACTGGGCGGCCGGATCAAATGTCCCGCACATTATCGAATTGGAGGGTGTCCCGGATGGGCTTTCTTGTTTTTGGCTTCGCCCGGATATCTACACCCGGATGGAAGTGATGATCGAAAATTCTGATGCCTTTGTCATTTTCCCCGGGGGAGCTGGCACGTTGCAGGAATTGCTGGCCCTGATGATTTTCAAACATCAGAAAAACCCTCTCATGGCGGACAAACCCGTGGTGATCTTTAATCGGAAAAACGAGGCGGGATTCCCGTTTTGGGATCCATTAATCGACCTCTTGAGCGATATTTGTCGTCCCGACGACTTTGTCGTTGCCCACGAATTGCGCGATGTTCTTGCGGTGGTTCATCCCGCGATGCGACGGAAATCGCGAGTGTCATCCGGATAGAATCTCGGCGTCTGGCGTCGTCGGCTGTCGCCGGGGACGGTGACCCTAGAAAGCCTGAATTCAGAAATGGAAACCGCGGATGGCCGGTTTAATCGTTGGAGTCCCGGCTTTAGCCGGACCGAACCCTGAGCCGCCTGAAGGCGGTACGCCAAGATGGACTCTGCGCTCTGCCGAGGGAGAGGGAGGTCTAGGGTCTAGAGTTAGCGTTTATGGGACGCCGGAAGAAGAGCACGCCGATCTCAACGTGGCCAGTTTCAGCGAGGCCAGGTCGAGGGGCGTGCGTGCGTCCGTTTTCTGCGCTCTTAGTCCTCGGCTTTTTCCGGATTCTTGAGGCTGTGGACTTTCGTCGTGAGGAGTTCGATATCGGTGAAGCGGGAGATGCTTTGAATCGTGGTCGTGCGGGGTCCACCTTCAGCGGGAAGTTCGACTTTGTCGCCGGGCTTGCGGCCCATCAGCGCTTGGCCGATGGCGGCTTTGTAAGAAACAATCCCGAGGTCCGGGGCGCTGTCCCAGGCTCCCAGAATGTTGAAAGTCTCTTCCTGGCCGTCCGCACTGCGGAGGGCCACGGCGGTTCCGATGGAAACTTGGCTGGTGTCGGCATCTTCAAAATTGGTTCCACGGGCCAGCCCCAAATCACGTTCGCCTTCGGCCCGCCGCCGTTGGAGGACGCGTTGTTGTTCCTTGGCGGCTTTGAAACCGAAATTCTCTCGGAGATCGCCTTCTTCTTTGGCGATGGTGATGTCGCGAAGATTCTCGGGGATTTGTCGGCCAATGAGGTCTTCAAACTCTTCCTTGCGTTTTCCGAGGCTGGCCCAGGAGACCGTCAGGGTCTCGGCTTGGCTGGTGCTGTCGCCGCTGACAAGGCTTTGCATCTCGGGATGGAGTTTGATGATCCGGGCGAGGAGCGAGCGTTTGCTCAATTCTTCGAAGACCGGGCTCATGATGAGGCGGCGGGTGAGGTCGCGCACTTCGTCGGGTTTGGCGCCCTTGATGAAATCACTGATAAGCTCACGATCATCGAAGAGAAGGTCCTGCAGTCGGGTGCCGCGTTTTTCGTTGAGTTGATCGAGCTCGAGAGCGCTGAAGACGGCACTGAGCAAATCGGGACCGAAGATGTTTTCGAAGCCGGCACCGCGTTCCTTGCAGAGCCAGATGAGGATTTCGGAGGAAGCGGAACGCTCGCTGATCCAGCGTGCCAGAGCGGCGGAGAATTCGACTTCGTGCCCTTCTTTCTTGGCCACGCGGGCGATATCGACCACGAGGCGGGCGGGAGCTTCTTTGGCCAGGCGGAAGAGAATCCTCAGCCAGTCGTCACCGAAGGCGACGGGAAATTGTTCGACCGCCCGGCGTTGTTTCGACGCGGGGAGGGCGGAGAAGAGTTCAGGCAAGCGGCTTTGTTCGCCGACGAGAATGTCGGCCACAGCCGGGGCATTTTCGGAGGGTTGGAGCGAGTCGTGGCGGGCGTGAATTTCGTCCCGGGCGAGGAGGAGTTCCAACGCCTGGGCGGGTTGAAGCTTGCGTCCTTTGTGGGCGGCTTCTTCGATTTGCGCGGCCAGCGAGCGGAGTTCTTCCACTTCGTCGGCAAAATCCCCCAGAGCCTTCGTGACTTGATCGAGGGCGGCCACTTGATCTTTGAGGTGGCGGGCACCGCGGAATTTTTCCAGCAAGCTGCTGCCGGGCGCGACCGCTTCGTCGAGCAGGACGATCGGGTCGGTCTTCTTAATCGGAAGTTGAAAGTGGCCGTCGGATTTGAGTTTTTTCTTCGTGGCATCCCACCATTTTTTATAGGCGGGAGTGGTGAAGATGGCCGGGCTGAGCACGTTGGTGATTTGTGTGAGGGTCGCGGAGCCTCCATGATCGCGAAGGATGTCGCGGACGAGCCCGACCGGGTCTTCCTTGGCGCTGGCTGCGACAGCGGCAGAGTCGGAGGCGATCCGGGCGAGGATGTGCTCGTTGGGAATCGGACGCAGGGTCTCTGCGGCGTAGTCGGCCTGCATCGGGTGTTTTTTGCGGGAATCAAAATCGATCAGGATCTGACCGGTGACGAGCGTCCACTCGGCCACCTGTCCGAATCCCCAGCTCTTATGCAGGCAAAATGCGCCCGGTGTGAGCAGGGCAATGGTTTCGGCGGCTTGAGGGGAGAGTTTTCCGGTTTCGATGGCTTGTTGGATTTCTTCAGTCATTGTGTCTGCGCATTTTCAGATGAAATTCGCCGATCTGCAAGGGCCAAGAGCAGTTGCGGGACCGAAAGGATCATGTTTTATTGAGCGCCCATGCCAGCAACCCCTCCCGAACCCCTCGAAAATGAGCGTTTGACGGTGACTTTAAAACGCTTGCTGACCGTGGCTGACGGGAGGGCCTTGGCCGTCCATGAGATGGTGGCGGTGATGCAGGGCCGCGGTTTGCACGTCCTGATCATGTTGTTGTGCCTGCCATTTTTGTCTCCGGTGACGATTCCCGGGCTTTCCCTTCCCTTTGGGTTCGCCATTTTCGTTTGCGGATTTCGAATTGGATTTGGTCATCAACCCTGGTTGCCCGGATTTATCATGCGGCATCAGGTTTCGAACAAAGCCCTCGAACGCTTGGTCCGGGTGGGCCAGGCCGTCTATGCCCGGTTGGAAAAAATCATCCGCGCGCGTTGGGGATTTGTTTTTGAAGGCCCGGGGATGCAGATGCTGATCGGACTGAATGTCGCCTGGGCGGGATTGCTTTTGAGTTTGCCCATTCCGCCGCCCTTTCCGCTCACCAATACGATTCCGGGATTTGCGATCGTGTTTTTTTCTCTCGGGTTGAGTGAGCGAGATGGGGTCCTGATCCTGATCGGCTATGGACTGACGCTGCTGGCGACTGCCTATTTTGCCCTCATCGCCTTTGCCGGGAAAGCCGGATTAGAAAGCCTCTGGGGACTTTTGACCGGAGGTTGAGGCGGCGCGCGCTTTGCCGCGAGTGAAAGGGGAAAGTGAAAGGGGAGGCGAGTGGCGTCCTGAATGCGTGGAATTGGGAGAAGTCGATGTTATAGGGGTAGGGACGAGGATACTACTCCCCGCCCCTCCCTCCGAACCGGACTGGCAGATTTCCCGCATCCGGCTCTCCAGTTGGAGATTTCCCGCATCAAGGTTTCCCTTCATGTCGCGGGACTTTCGGCTAAACGATGGGTTATGTCTTTCAGGTTGATCAACCCTCGCTCAGCGAACCAAGCGTTCTGATAGCGGTAGTGGTCTCTTCCACGCCCTCGGCCTTTCCTTTTGTTCCTTCTTCGCAGGATGCTTCTCAGCCTCATCCGCATCCAACCTTGTAGCTTCTTAGGCACGTATGCCACTCCCCCTTGGAAGTAATTGCCCCAGCCTCTCACGGTTCGATTTATTTCCACGATAATCGCTTCCATACTCTTGCCGTTATTTCGTGCGGTTTTGGCTCGGATGGATTCTTTGAACTTCTTCTGACTCTTTTCCCTCGGCCATCTCAGACCTCGCTCGAAGTGCCATCCAAGGAACTCAAATCCTCCTCCTTCTCTTGCGTCCACGATCCGCGTTTTCTCGGGATGTCGGGTCAGTCCAGCTTTTCCCGTCCATTGTCTCACTTCTTCCAGAGTGGCTTCCGCTTCTTCTCGGCTCTCGCATAGGATCACGAAGTCGTCGGCATACCGGATCATTTCTTTTCCTCCCGCCGCCATTTTATGGTCGAGCGGATCGAGGTAGATATTGGCCAGTAATGGACTGATCACCGCTCCCTGCGGTGTTCCGCCGGTCGTCGGTTCCCAGTCCTTGCCGCTTTCCATCACTCCTGCTTTGAGGAACTTCTCTATCATCCCTTTCACTCGGCTGTCGGCGATTTTCTCGCCCACTCGCTCCATGAGTGCTTCATGCGGAATGTTGTCGAAGTAGCCTTTGATGTCGGCGTCCACCACCCAGACCTTTCCTTCTTTGAGCAGGCTTTCCACCCGCTCCACAGCTTGCCTTGCATTGCGTCCGGGTCGGAACCCATAGCTCTGTTCGGCAAAGTCCCGCTCGAAGATTGGTTCTAGGACAATGTGCAATGCTTTCTGCACAATGCGATCTCTCACGGTGGGTAGTCCCAACGGTCGCTTTTGATTCGCTCCGCTCTCCCCTCCAGCCTTGCTTGTTACCGCTTGTAACGCAGCTTCCAAGGTCTTGGGTAACCAGACTTTGTCCGCCAGCGTATGCCATTTTCGCTTGTCGTTCCCCCTTTCGAGGGCCTCTAGCATCCGTGCGCTCCACACAAGGAGGGATTCATGCGAAAGGCTCAGTGTACCCCACTTCACGTCACACCAACTTCCAACCATCCTGCCCCCAAACATCCCAAAGCCTCCCCTTCGCGCTCTTGCTGGCGGCACGTGGGTCTGGTGTCTTTCGTCCCCTCCCTTTTCGGAAGAATACGACACTTCTTGGGCTTCGCCTTTACTCCAATGGCTCGCCTGACTTTCAGACTGAATCGGGTTCATCATTGTTTTGATTGCGGGCTGGTTGTTCGCTTCCGGTTGCTCCCCACCCCATCTCTCGATGACGCAGTTTCCTTCCACTATCGAGAGTCAGCTCCTCTCGTATCAGGACTTTCACCCGATTGTTGATGTGCGCCCATGGGCGCACGGAGTTCACGCTTTAGCGTGTTCCGGGCAGCCTAAAGGCTGGACTCCAACATCGACTCATGGCGATTCCTCGGGATCAGGAGGTCTGAAAGAAGGTTCTTTTTCATAATCCTAGGTCAATTTATCACTCACTCCTTACCGCCGATGAAAGCTAATTTTCCACGCATCGCGGCAGTCTGCAGCGAGTTCCCTATTGCTTCTCATGCAGACGTTATTGTTTCGCGATGGCTTGAGCCTTTTCCGACCGACTACCGCTACGGTTTTGCACCCTGATCCCAGTCCCGCTCGTGAGAGCGTCTTGAGCGAGAGCGAATAGTTTTTCCTTCTCAACCTTTTCATCGTTGAAAGCCTGGCCGTTTCTGCGAATCCGTTGCAGTGCGTGAGGAACTTTCTGGAGGCTGGCTATCCCTTGCCTACTTCAATCTCCGCCACTTTCCCCAACCGCCGCAAGTGCCGCGGCTCGGTGCTATAAACCGTCTCAACGTAAGTGCTGACCAAATCCCAGGCCACCTCGGGTCCGACGGTGCGCCCCCCCATACAAAGAATATTCATGTGGTCGTCTTCGACGCCTTGTTTGGCGGAGAAGTGGTCATGGATGAGGGCGGCGCGGATGCCGTGGACTTTATTGGCGCAGACGGAAGCGCCCACCCCGCTGCCGCAGATAGCGATGCCGCGTTCGACTTCGCCCGCGCTGACGGCTTTGGCGAGGGGGAAGACGTAGTCCGGGTAATCGTCGCCGGAGTTGAGGCTATGAGCCCCGAAATCGACGACCTCATGGCCGGCAGATTTGAGGCGGCCGACGAGTTCTTCCTTGAGGCCGAAGCCTCCGTGGTCTGTGGCGATACCGATTTTCATTTTAAAGACAGAGTTTCACGCGGAGGCGCGGAGACGCGGAGGGGGAGGAGGGGGAGGAGGTGGAAGAGGTGGAAGACTGAAGATAGGGTCTCACGCAAAGGGTGGGAAGGATGGGACGGAGGAGATTGTAGAAGACAGCAGTCATAAAATCAGTGGAGAGGTTTTGGATTTTGTTTTTCCCTGTTCTTTCCTTTTTAACCTTCCCATCCTTTGCGTGAGGTAATTCTTTTGGCTTTCTCTGCGTCTCCGCGCCTCCGCGTGAGCCCTGCCTTTATCCCTTCATTTTGCGGTAGCGCTTGATGAGGGCGTTGGTCGAGCTGTCGTGTTTGAGTTTGGGCGGGGTTTTGCTTTCCAACTCGGGGATGATGGCTTGGGCCAAGGCCTTGCCGAGTTCGACGCCCCATTGGTCGAAGCTGTTGATTTGCCAGATGGCACCCTGGGTGAAGACGCTGTGTTCGTAGAGGGCAATGAGGGAGCCGAGGACCTCGGGGGTGAGCTTGTCGGCCATGATCGTGTTGGACGGGCGGTTGCCTTCGAAAACCCGATGGGGGACGAGCTTGGCGGGGGTGCCTTCGGCTTTGACCTGCGCGGCGGTTTTCCCGAAGGCGAGGGCCTCGGTTTGGGCGAGGACGTTGGCGATGAGGATGTCGTGATGGCGACCGAGGGGGACCAGGGCCTTGGCAAAGGCAATGAAGTCGCAGGGGATGAGACGGGTCCCTTGGTGGATGAGTTGGTAGAAGGAATGCTGGCCATTGGTGCCGGGTTCGCCCCAGTAGATCGGGCCGGTTTCGGTGTCCACGCGTTTGCCATCGAGGGTGATGTGCTTTCCATTGCTCTCCATCGTGAGCTGCTGGAGGTAGGCCGGAAAGCGTTTGAGGTATTGCTCGTAGGGCAGGACGGCCACGGTCTGGGCATTGAAGAAGTCGGTGTACCACACGGTGATCAGGCCCATGAGGACGGGGAGGTTTTTCTCCAAGGGCGCGGTCCGGAAATGTTTGTCCATGGCGTGGAAGCCGGAAAGCATCTTGCCGAAATTCTCCGGTCCCACCGCCAGCATGGTGGAGAGTCCAATCGCGGAATCCATCGAGTAGCGTCCGCCGACCCAATCCCAAAACCCGAACATGTTTTTGGTGTCGATGCCGAAGGCGGAAACTTTTTCGGCGTTGGTGGAGACGGCCACGAAATGTTTGGCCACTGCTTTTTCATTGCCGCCAAGACCATTGAGGAGCCAGTCGCGGGCGCTGCCGGCATTGGTCATGGTCTCGAGAGTGGTGAAGGTCTTCGACGAAACGATGAAGAGGGTTTCGGCCGGATCGAGGTCCTGAGTGGCTTCGGCAAAATCCATCCCGTCCACATTGGAGACAAAGCGGAAGGTCATGTCGCGCTTGCTGTAATGCTTGAGCGCCTCGTAGGCCATGACGGGGCCGAGGTCCGAGCCGCCGATGCCGATATTGATGACGTTCTTGATCTTTTTGCCGGTGTGACCTTTCCATTTTCCGCTCCGCACCCGGTCGGCGAATTTGCCCGTTTTCTCGAGGACTTCGTGGACGGCAGGCACGACATTTTCGCCATCGACCATGATCTTGGCGTTCTTGGGTGCTCGGAGGGCGGTGTGGAGAACCGCGCGATTCTCGGTGATATTGATCTTCTCCCCGGTGAACATGGCTTCGATGCGCTCTTTGAGTCCGGATTCCCTGGCCAGGCGAAGGAGGAGATTGAGGGTTTCGTCGGTGACGCGGTTTTTCGAGTAGTCGAGGAAGAGTCCAGCCGCGCTGGCGTTGAGGCGGGTGCCGCGTTTGGCGTCCTTGGCAAAGAGGTTACGCAGGGTGACGTCTTTGACTTTTTTGTGATGGGCGGTGAGGGCTTTCCAGGCGGGAAGTTGGGCGAGAGGTTTCATAGGAGAGTGGTGGGTGGGGAGTGAAGGGTTGCGGGTTACGAGTTTTGGGTGAAGAGGTCTTGCTTACAATGCCGGGAGGAATTTTAAAAGTTATTCTGGTGGGGGAAGGAACGCGGGGGGCGCGAAGAGGAAAGAGAAGGTGAGAAGGTGAGAAGGTGAGAAGATGATGTGCGAAACCCATTCAGGGTTTAGAATTGAAAAATCATAGACCCCGGGTAGTCCCGCAGTCGCGGGACAACCCGGGGCTGGTGGACGATGCCCCGTTGGGGCATGAGCGCGGTTTCAAGCGGCGCGTTTTTGTAAAGCTATGGAGGCCTTGGCGAGGTCATGGTCCATTTGAAGTCCGAGAAAAAACGCTGGTGAAACATCAAGGGCTCGGCCCATGAGGATGGAAGTTTCTGCCGTGATGGAGCGTTTTCCACGGACGATCTCAGACACACGCATGGGCCCACACCCCATCCGGCGAGCGAGTTCACGAAGAGAGATCGCGAGGGGGACGAGGAACTCTTCACGCAAAATGTCACCTGGCGTATTGGCTGCGGGACCGAGGGGAATCTCTGGGCTCTTTTTCATGGTGTTAATGATAATCGGCGATTTCTACTTCCGACGGGCCTTCATGGGTCCAGCGGAAGCAGATGCGCCATTGTTGGTTGATGCGGATTGAGTATTGCCCGGCACGATCTCCGCGCAGAGCCTCCAACCGGTTTCCCGGCGGTACTCGGAGATCCTTCAAATCCGCCGCCCGGTTCAGCATTTGCAATTTTGAGAGCGCGGATTTCGCGATGGCCGCGTGTCTCCGATTGCTCCCCTTCATCCAAAGCTCAGCCGTGTGCTTGCAGCGGAAATCAAGAATCACAAATTGAACTGTATCGAGGTTCGATACATCGTCAAGCCTTCCTTGTCTGCGGGACAACCTGAGGCTGGTGGACGATGCCCCTCGAGGGAATTTGGGAGGAGCGCATACGGCTCGCCGGACGGCTTGGGACCTGCAACGCAGACTGCGAAGCGGTCGCGGCTAGGCTTTCAACCGCCCCGCCCGACTCTAACCAACAATCAAGACGGCGAGGACGGATTGGGGTTCGTTTAAAACTACGCAGCCGGAGGTGAGTTTTCCTTTCCGTCCGAGGACAGACGGATTAGCGGATTCGAGGGATTGGATTTTTTCTGTGGGGTGGTCGGCGCGGATGAGTTCGAAGCGTACGCGGCGCCCCGGAGTAACTCTCCGCATCAATTCCCAGGTGAGGCGGCCCATGGTGAAACGAGGGTTCATTTCCACCACCGTTCGGAGGCGGAGTTGGCCGTCCGGGCTGCGGAAAACGAAGGTGTCGATGCCGATCGGGCCCCGGTAGTTGGCGGCTTGGAGAAGAGGTTGGAGCTTCGCGGGGATTTCATTTTCATAGACCGCGAGGGCCCCTCCGATGAGGAATCGGGTGACCTCAGGATCGACGCCTCGGCAGAATTTCGGTTGGGCGACGCAGGCTTGGAATTGTCCGCGGCGGTCGGTGATGAGCTGCACATAGGCGAGGCGGTCCAGGGTGGTGCCATCGAAATCATAGTGGACGGAGAACTCAAAGACTTTGGGCAACCAGGGCTCGACGACGACGGCACCTTGTTGGGCCAGGACCCGATCGAGCCAAGGTTGGAGGGCAATCGGCGGAGCGGTAGGGAATTTGCGGTTTTTTTGACCGGCGGCTCCAAAGGGGGATTTGGCCACGGCCTCCGGGAAGCCATCGGCCTGAAGGGCGCGGGCGGCGGCTTGGACATCGTCCGGGGTGCGGCAAATCGCGCGTTCGAGTCCAAAGGCCTCGACTTGTCGGTCCTTGGCGAAGAGGTCGCGGATGGCGGGGTTCCACCGGGCGGCGACGCCTTCGGGATCGAGGGACTGGAGGAGGGCGGCGCTCTGCGGGCCCCAGGCCCAAGGGCGGAGGTGATTGAGTTTGCGGGTGCGTTGGAGGCTGGCCGGGGCGATGCGGCCGGTGGCGTCGAGGGCCTCGAATTCGGGAACTTCAAAACCCAGGTGGTGGAGTTTTTCTCGATGGGTCTGGGTGGGCGGCTGGCGCATGAGGACGACGTCGTCGCGGTGACAAAGGAAAGCGGGGAGAATTTCCAGATCTTGCGCCAGGGTGCGGACCTCTTCCCGGGGATGAAATCCTTTGCCGTCGAGTCCGTGGGCCATGGCGGCTTCGGCGTCGGGGGTGAACCAAAAAATATTGGGTGTGCGCCCTTTCGAGCGGCTGAAGATTTCCATCTCGCGGATGAAGGGTTCGGCCAGTCCGGCCTGGCGGCGTCCCTCGGAATTGAAGGGGACATGGCCCCGGCCGCGGGCGGGGGAGAGGGGGAAATGGAGTTGGTGACGGTAGGCGTCCCAGTCGGAGTCGTTTTTCGATTTCCAGCGCCGGAACCACTTGAGGCCATAGCCGACGTGGCCGATTTCATCGCGGTAGATTTGGGTGAGAATTTTTGAGGTTTTCTCATCACCCGCTTCGCGCAGGACGGTGGCATAGTGGCGGGCATAGTCGAGGTTGGCCTGCTCGAAAGTGAGGCTGAGGCGGGTGACATAGTCGAGGGGCGTTTCCATTGGCGCGATCGAGTCCCAAAAAAACCGATTGAGGGGAAAGTCGCCAAAGGTGACCCCGCATTCCGCCATCCGGCGGAGATACCATTTGGTGTGTTCTTGTTCTTCTTCGAGGGTGTGGACGATGCCGCGGCGAAACTCGGTCGGCGCGTCGGGGAACTTGAGGAGAACGAGCGCCATCAATTCGGTGGCGAGGAGTTCGTGGTTGGCGAAAAAGTGGAGGAGGAGTCCGCGGTGTTCCTCGTTGATGAGGTGGGTCTCGGCGGGGAATTTTGCGCGAACCCCATCGGTGCGGAGGCGCAAACCAACAGGCCGTCCGGGCGCTCCCGGAGTGCCCAGAGCTGGTCCGGGGGTGGTGTCGGTGAGGTCCCGCCCGGGGGTCAGTTTTTCGTCCAGCGAGGTGGCAAAAAGAACGCGTTGGGCGAATTCGCGGGTTTCCATTTTTCCTCAATCCAATGAAAAGCTGTCTTCGATGAGGTTGAGGATTTCCTTCCGGCCCTCCCGGGTGACGGAGGAACTAACGAGGTATTCGGGGGTGCCTTCGCAGACGGTGGCGAGGCTTTCCAGAAAGGTCGCGATATTGCGTTCGAGCGCCTTGGGTTTGAGTTTATCGGTTTTGGTGAAAATGAGGACAAAGGGGACGCCGCGCTCGGCGGTCCATTGGAGGAATTCGAGATCAATCGCCTGGGGGCTGAGCCGGGAATCGATGAGGACAAAGACGCCGCGCAGATTTGGGCGATGTTCGAGATAACCGGCGATGGCTTTGCTGAATTCGCGGCGATCGCGTTGCGAGACCTTGGCGTAGCCGTAGCCGGGAAGATCGACGAGGTTCCAGTTTCCATTGATGAGGAAAAAGTTGATCAACTTTGTCTTCCCGGGGGTGGCAGAAACTTTGGCGAGGCCTTTTTGGTTGGTGAGGAGATTGATGAGGGAAGATTTTCCCACATTGGAGCGTCCGATGAAGGCGACCTCGGGGCGATCAGTTTCCGGGCACGATTTGAGGTCGGGCGCGCTGATTTCAAAAACTGCGGAGTGGATATTCACAAGGCGAGAGAGGAGCCGATGGCGGGAAGATGGAGGGTGATTCCTTCGTCCGCGAAGGTCTGGCGGGCGGCGGCCTGATCGATAGTGATCCACGGGAAGGTGTCGTAGTGAACGCCGACCACGGTGTCGCAGTGGAGGAGTTTGGCCGCGCGGACGGCGTCCGAGGCTCCCATGGTGAAATTATCGCCGATGGGGAGAACGGCAAAATCGAGGTCGAACTCTTCCGCAATCAAAGTCATGTCGAGGGTGAGGGCGGTGTCGCCGGCGAAGTAGAAACACCCTTCGTCATTGCTGACGACAAACCCGCCGGGGTTGCCGCCATTGCTGCCATCGGGAAGTTGGCTGGAATGGAGGGCCGGCACGTATTTGACCCGCCCGAAATCAAAAGTCCAGGCGCCGCCGAGATTCATGGGGTGAGTTTTTTTCAGTCCCTCTTTGGTCAACCAGGTGATGATTTCAAAATTCGAGATGACGGTGGCGCCGGTGCGTTGGGCGAGGGCGACGGCATCGGCGATGTGGTCATCATGCCCGTGGCTGATGAGAATGGCGTCGGCGCGGATCCGGTCAAAGTCCACCCCCGCCGCCAGCGGGTTGGGGGTGATGTAGGGATCGAAAACAAGGGTCTTTTTTGTGGATTCGAAATTGACGGCGAAACAGGAATGACCGTAGGAGGTGAATTTCATGAGATGGAAAAGTGAGAATTGGGAACGAGTGGGAAAAAAATACCGATTCCCCGATTTTGACAAAAATCGCCCCGGATGGAGAGCTGTTTTTGTGGGCCACAAACCGACATTGACAGAATTCTGTCAATATGGGAATCATTTTACATGCAAACGATCAATTATACCGATGCGAGAAACCAGCTTGCCGGGTTAATGGAGACCGCGAGCCGGGATCGCGAACCCATCACCATCACCCGCAATGGGGCGGGCAAGGTCGTTTTGCTCGCCATTGAGGAATATGAAGCCATGGAAACAACTCTTCATCTTCATTCGACGCGTGCGAATGCCGCGCAGATCCAGCAAAGCCTGACGGACTATGAAGCGGGGCGGATTCAGGCGGGAGATTTATGCGACTGACTTGGTTGCCGAATGGCTGGAAGGACTATCTCTACTGGCAGGAGCACGATAAAAAAATACTTCAGCGAGTCAATGATCTCATCAAAGAAGCCCAGAGGAATCCATTTTTGGGGATTGGGAAACCCGAACCGCTGAAAAATAACCTCAAGGGTTGGTGGTCTCGGCGAATCACGCAGGAACATCGCCTCGTTTATAAAGTGGAGGCCGAGAGCCTTCTCATCATGCAGTGCAGATTCCACTACGATTGATCGGATCGAGAGGGGACCAGAAGGTCGCCTTCACGCCCATTCGCCATCCGCGAGCGCGTCGGCGATGGTGGGGTAGGTATTGAAAACGGTGAGCAGCCCAGCGACTTCGAACAACTGTCGGACCTGCGGGCTCAAACCGGTCAGCCCGAAGCGTCCACCCACGCGGGAGACTTCCTGGGCCGGAACGATGATGGCGCGAATCCCCATGCTGGCGACAAAGGAGGTCTTCGAAAAATCAATCACCAGGGAGCGAACGCCTTCGTTGATCCGGCGAACCGTGTATTCCTGAAAAGCGCCGGCGCCGGTATGGTCGATGCGGCCTTCGACGGCCACGACGAGAATGGAGCCTTCTTGGTGTTCGGTGATTTCCATGGGGCCCAAATAATCAGGACAGCTCGGCGACGGCAAGGATGCGCTCAGAGGTTTTTTGTCACCGTGACGATATTTTTGCCTTCGCTCCATTCGTGGCTGCAGGAATCGAGCATGTTGCGGACGAAATGAATGCCCAATCCGCCGATCTCCCGTTCCGCGGCGGGGAGGGTGGTGTCGGGAGGAGGCTGATCGAAGGGATTGAAGCGGTGGCCGTCGTCGCAAATCCGGATGGCGAAGTGGTCTGGATGTTTGGCTAGATGGATGGTGATCTCGTGTTCGTTGGCATCGTCGTAGCCGTACTTAATGATGTTGGTGACCAATTCCTCAATCGCGAGATTGGCGGCGAAAACGATGTCCGGCCCACTGCCATTGGCTTCCAGGAATTCCGTCGTGGAATCAGCCACGGCAGACAATTCGCTGAAGTCGTTGCGCAGACGCAAGGTGGTTTCGGCAGCCATGCCTGCAGGTTGGCTGGGGAAAGGATTCAGATCAATCTGATTGTCGGGATGAAGGCGAGGAGAGGAAGGATCTCACGCGGAGACACGGGGATGGGGAGATGGGACGGCAACGGATCGGGCGCAGTTCGAACGGTCGGCCGTCTCTTCTTTAACCTTATTCTGCTCTGCGCCTCTGCGTGAGATGATTTTCATCAAAACTCTCATTTCCGAGGCAAGATGTCGTGACCGTCGGGGTGGCCTGTGTCATAAGGATGTCATGAGTTTGGCGCGGAAAAAATTCTCTCGGGTGGTTACGGAATTGAAACGGCGACTGGGCGCGAAGGCCGTTGTGACCGATCCGGACCGTCTGGCAGAATTGGGGAGCGACAAATGGTTTGCCCACCATCCGCCGGACGTGGGTGTTTTTCCCCAAACCGCGGAGGACGTTTCTGCGGTGATGAAAGTCGCGGCCAAGTACCAGGTCCCCGTGACGACGCGGGGTGCCGGTTGGGGCCAGGTCGGGAGCTGTGTCCCGATGCAGGGCGGGATTGTGCTCGCGACCAGCGCGATGAATCGGATCCTCGAGATCCATCAAACCGACTTTGTCGCCGTGGTCCAGCCCGGCGTGATCACCGGGGTTCTCCAGGAGGCGGCGCGGAAAAAGAACCTCTTTTACCCGCCTGATCCGGCCAGCCTGAAAGACTGCAGTCTGGGCGGGAACATCGCCACCAATGCCGGCGGCCCCCGCTGCCTGAAATATGGCGTGACTCGCCCCTACGTGCTGGGGCTTGAAGTCGTTCTGGCCAATGGGGATATCGTTCGTTGTGGCGGTCGGACCCATAAAAACAAGACGGGTTTCGATTTGGTCGGGCTCTTCACCGGCTCGGAGGGAATGTTGGGGGTCGTCACTGAGGCAACCTTGCGCCTTCTCCCTTTGCCGCCTGCGCGGGCAGTGGTCTCGGCCGGGTTTCGCACCATGGCGGCAGCGACCCGGGCCATTCGGGCCGTGTTTGCGGAGGGATTTCTTCCGGCCGCTTTGGAAGTGGCGGACCGGTTCACCCTCGAAGCCGCCCGGGATTTTAAACCCGGAGCTAAATTTCCTCCCGGCCACGCCCACATCTTAATTGAAATCGATGGCCAGGCGGCCAGCGTGCGGAGTGAGGTGCGGGCGTTGACCAAATTGCTGAGGGATCAAAAGGCGACCGCGGTGGAGGCCGCCACGACTGAAGCGGCTTGCGAAAAACTCTGGGATTTGCGGCGGGCATTTTCCGCCTCGCTCAAAGCCACCGGCTTGCGGAAGCTCAATGAAGACATCGTGGTGCCGCGGGGCAAACTCGTCGCCTTGATGGATTTCACCCGCAAGCTGCAACAACGCTGCGGGTTTCCCATCGCTTGTTTTGGACATGCCGGGGATGGAAATATCCACGTCAATATCATGGTCGGTGACTATGAAGATCCGGCGATTCGGAAGCGGGCGGATGCGGCCCTGAATGAACTTTTTGCCCAAGTGGTGGCCTGGGATGGCGCCATCACCGGGGAACATGGGATTGGCTTGGCCAAGATGCCGTGGTGGGAACTGGCCCTGTCGCCGGCGAATCGGGCTCTGCATGCCACCATTAAGCAGGCCTTGGATCCGCAGAACGCTCTCAATCCAGGTAAGTTTTTGTCTTAAAAAAGTGTCACCAAAGACGTGTCATCCTGAGCAAACGCGAAGGAACTCTCATTCGGCGATCCCGGCAGCGGCGTGAAAGGGAGCGATGCTTCGGCGAGCTCAGCATGACAAATAAGAGAAATTATTTTTAAAAGCATCGTCCTCCCGATGAAAACAGGAAGCTGAATTCCTTCGATCAAATCACCGACGCGCCCCTTCGTGGTTTCCCCATCGAGACGATCCGCGGACGGTGTCTCCATCCACCCAGCTGCTGCCGATGAGAGTGGCGCGGGGAAATTCTGGAATCCCGCGTTCATTGTTTTGGATCATGCCGACGAGCATTTCGATGGCCGTGGCGCCGACGACGTCATTGTGTTGATTCATTCCCGCCCAGTCCGGGGAGGTCGCGCGCCATTCGAGTTGGACCAGCCCGATGTCGTTCGGCACTGCCCAGCCATCTTGTTCCAGCCAATGGCGGATGGTGTTGTAGAGGGTCAGGATGACATCAGGCTTCTCCCGGCGCAGCCACTTTCGGAAGACGGTCGAACCTGTCCCGGGCGAGGCGGCGGGATAAAGGGCCTTCGTTCTCCGGGCGCGGGGGAGGTCGAGTTGAGCGGACTGGACACCAGCGCTAAAGCGGCCGTCCACCAAGCGATCGATGTCGGGATCGAGGACGAGGGCCGGGCGGGTGTATCCCAGTTCGAGGCATTTCCGAAATGTCGCCAAAGCGAGGAGATAGTGATCCGTGCTCGCAAAGGAGAGGGCGGGGTTCTGGGTGCGGACTCCGGTGACCACGGTGGGAAATTCCTCCCACAGTGATGCAAAACAATCAGGCAGGCGATTGTCGCGCATGAGGCCAATTAAGACGAGTCCCTGAATGCCCCGGGCTCGGAGAACTTGGGTCAGGCGAGGAGCGGTGAGCGTTGGGTCGTGCAACCAAAATTCGTCGAGCACATACCCGAGGTCATCGGCCCGTCGCCGACACCCTTCGACATAGGTCGGGATGGTGGGATGCGCGTGGACGGCGGCGGGGTCCCGGTGCGCATTGACCAAGGCGAGGGTGGAATGGAAACGCGGCGTTCGGGCTCGTCGCAATTCGGTCATAAGATGGGCGACGACGGCATTTTTGCGGTAGCCGAATTTTTTGGCCAGAGCGGCGATCCGTTTGCGCGTGGCGGGGGGAATTTGCCGGTCGTTGCGCAGGGCGAGGGAAATCGTGTTTTTGGAAACGCCCGCCGCCCGGGCCAAATCCGACATCGAACACGTTTTCGCTTTCATTTTTACATTACTGTCAAGTAAGTCGGGACTTTTCCAGTTCCATTTCCGCGACCAGAGTCGGACTCATGCGATCGAGTCTCGGTGTTGATTTTGGAACGAATTCGGTCCGGGCCCTCATCGTGGACGTTTCCGACGGCCGGGAATTGGGGGTTTGTGTGGTCGATTACCCAAGCGGAACCCAGGGGGTTTTGCTCGATGCGAGGGATCATCATCTTGCCCGCCAGAATCCCGCCGATTATTTATTTGGTTTGGAGCGATCGATTCAGGGAGCCCTTGCGGCCGCCGCCGACCAGTCGGGGTTTTCTGCCGAGACCCTGGTGGGGATTGGAGTGGACACGACGGGATCGAGTCCCATTCCCGTCAATGTCCGGAATCAGGCCTTGGCCTTGGACCCCCGGTGGGAAAATGATCTCAATGCCCAATGTTGGTTGTGGAAAGATCACACCAGTCATGAGGAGGCGGCCGCGATTACGAAAATGGCCGAGGCCCATCGTCCTCAGTATATCGCCAAATGCGGGAACACCTATTCGTCGGAGTGGTTTTGGGCCAAGATTTGGCATTGTCTCAAAGTCGCTCCGGAGACGTTTGCGGCCGCCTCCAGTTGGGTCGAATTGGCTGACTGGGTGCCGTCTGTGCTGGCGGGAGTTACTGATCCAACGCGCATCCGGCGCGGGGTCTGCATGGCGGGCCATAAGGCCATGTACAGCGACGAATGGGGCGGATTACCGGATAAGGAATTTCTCATGCTTTTGGATCCGCAATTGGCGGCTCTGCGCGACCGGCTCTACGACGAAGCCTTTGATGCCTCCGAGGCGGCGGGGGAACTTTCGCCGGAATGGGCGGAGCGTTTGGGGCTTCCGGCTGGCATTCCCATTGCTATCGGGGAGATGGATGTTCATTACGGCGCCATTGGCAGCGGGGTGGTGGAAGGGACGTTAGTGAAAGTCATTGGGACTTCGACCTGCGATTGTTGTGTCGTTTCTGCCGATAAAATTGTTCCCGACATTCCCGGAATTTGCGGCATCGTCAAAGGCGCCATCCTGCCAGGATACTATGGGATCGAGGCGGGGCAGTCCGCGGTGGGAGATATTTTTAAATGGTGGGTCGAAGGAGTTTGTCAGGGCGACGCCAGTTTGCATGCGGATTTCACCCGGGAGGCGACTGCGCTCCGGCCGGGACAAAGCGGTCTTCTGGCCTTGGACTGGAATAATGGCAACCGGACCATTTTGGTTGACCCCATGTTGACCGGTCTTTTGCTGGGTCAGACGCTTTACACCAGCCGGGCAGAAATTTATCGCGCCCTCATCGAGGCGACGGCTTTTGGAGCGCGCACCATCATTGAGCGCATCCGGGAATATGGCGTTCCTGTGGACTCGGTGGTTTGCTCGGGAGGGATTGCCGAAAAAAATCCCCTCGCCATGCAAATCTACGCCGACATCACGGGCTGCGAGATCCGCATCGCCGGGTCGAGTCAGGCCTGCGCGCTGGGTGCGGCAGTCTCGGCGGCGGTTCTCGCCGGGGCGCATGCGGATTTTCCCATGGCTCAGAAAGCGATGACCTCGCTTAAGGACATTATCTACCAGCCGACGCCTGAACATACCGCGATTTACGATCAGCTTCATCGTCTCTACCGGGAGGTGCATGATGCCTTTGGCGGCGTCAACCGGGCCGCCGATCTCTCCCGGGTCATGAAGGAATTAATCGCTTTGAAATCCACACCCAAAAGCTTATGAAAAACCTCGCGGCCTCCGAAATCTGGTTCATCACCGGAGCCCAACATCTCTATGGTCCCGGCCCGCTCAAGCAAGTCGCAGCCAATTCCCGTCAGATCGTGGGAGCCCTCAATGAAAACTTGCCGCTGAAGCTTGTTTTCAAGCCAATTCTGACCACGGCCGAAGAGATTCGCAACTTGTGTCTGGAGGCTAATGCGAATCCCAAATGCGCCGGGCTGGTGCTTTGGATGCATACCTTTTCTCCCGCCAAGATGTGGATCGGAGGATTGGGGCTCCTGAAAAAGCCCTTTTTGCATCTCCACACCCAAAGCCATCGCGATTTGCCCTGGGGCGAGATCGATATGGATTTCATGAACCTCAATCAGGCCGCTCATGGCGACCGCGAAGCAGGATTTCTCCACACCCGGATGCGTCTCAACCGCAAGGTGGTGGTGGGGCATTGGTCCGATCCGGAGGTGCAGGATCGCATCGGCGCGTGGATGCGAACCGCCCGGGCCTGGCACGACTGGCAGGGAGCGAAGTTTGCCCGCTTCGGCGACAATATGCGCAATGTCGCCGTGACCGAGGGGAACAAAGTTTCTGCCGAGGCGAAATTTGGATTTTCGGTCAATGGCTATGGGATTGGAGATTTGGTCGAGCATGTCGATGCGGTCACGGAAGCTGCCGTCAACAAACTCTGTGCCGAATATGAATCCGTATACCAAGTGGCCAAGCCGCTCCGCAAAGCTGGCGACCGCCATGAGGCCCTGCGCGATGGGGCCCGGATCGAACTGGGACTGCGTTCCTTTCTCAAAGAAGGCGGGTTCAAAGGATTTACCACCACTTTCGAGGACCTGCGGGGGTTGACGCAATTGCCGGGCTTGGCCGTGCAGCGGTTGATGGCCGACGGTTATGGCTTCGGGGCCGAGGGGGATTGGAAGACCTGTGCCCTCCTCCGCGCGATGAAAGTCATCGCCGCCGACCTCCCAGGAGGCACGTCCTTCATGGAGGATTACACCTATCACTTGGACCCGAAGGGGCCCTTGGTCTTGGGATCGCATATGTTGGAAATTTGTCCCTCCATCGCTGCGGGGACACCTGCACTCGAAATTCACCCTCTGGGAATCGGAGGCAAAGACGATCCGGTTCGGCTCGTCTTTAATGCGCCCGCTGGTCCCGCCATCAATGCGTCGCTCGTCGATTTGGGCAATCGCTTCCGGCTTTTGGTCAACGAAGTTCAAGTCGTCCGCCCGCCCAAGCCGCTGCCGAAACTCCCGGTGGCCCGCGCCGTCTGGGAATGTCAGCCGGACTTCAAAACCGCCTGCGCCGCCTGGATCTATGCGGGAGGAGCCCATCACACCGGGTTTAGTTATCCGGTGACCACCGAACAGATGGAAAACCTGGCCGAGTTGGCGGGAATCGAATTGGTGGTCATTGATCGGGAGACCCGATTGCGTTCGTTCAAACAGGAACTGCGCCAGAGCGACTTTTGTTACCACCTGGGTTCGGGGCCGTCCGGCTTATGAATTTTCAAGCCCTTCGGGAAGAATGTTGCCTCGCCAATCGCAGTTTGCCTGCGACCGGTCTGGTCGATCTCACCTTTGGAAACGTCAGTGTCCTTGACCGGGAGCGCGGCGTCTTTGCGATCAAGCCGAGTGGCGTCGGGTATGATGCCCTTCGTCCCGAAGATATGGTTTTGGTGGCGCTCGAAGATGGGAAGTCGGTGGAAGGCGACCTGCGTCCCTCCTCGGACACCCCAACCCATCGGCATTTGTTTCAAACCCTCCCGGGTCTGCGGGCCATCGTCCACACCCACTCGCGTCATGCCGTTTCCTTTGCTCAGGCGGGCCTAGCGATTCCCTGTTTCGGGACGACCCATGCCGACTATTTCCATGGAGAGGTTCCGGTGACCCGGGCGATGACTCCAGAGGAAATTCAAGGCGAATACGAATGGAATACCGGCGGCGTCATTGCCGAATGTTTGCAGGGGCACGATCCCTTGCATCACCGCGCCGTATTGGTACGGGGTCATGGGCCCTTTGCCTGGGGGACGTCCGGACCCGAAGCGGTCGAGGTCGCCCACGCCTTGGAAATTGTTTCCGAGATGGCCTTGAAGACCCTGCAACTCAACCCGGAGTGCGGGGCTTTGCCACCAGCCCTCCTCGACAAGCACTTCTTCCGCAAACACGGCCCGACCGCCTATTATGGGCAGCCGAAAGCTGAGTAGGGGAGCCCTACCTCCTTGTTGTACCCGGACACGGTGAGGTCGGCGGGCATTGAAAGCATAGCCGATCTAAGGAATGCAGGAAAGGCCATCCGGTTTCCCGCCTTCTTGCTTTCCTTAGAGATCCTTGTCTCTTCAGCCACGCCCCCGTATGGCCCACAATTTATGCGGGCTAGCCATCTGAGCGACCGCTCGACGGTTCCGCGCACCGGAGTCAGCGTCCTCGGCTACAGTTGCGACTATTTCGCCTCGAAAATAGCCTCAACTTCGACCGCGACGCCGGTCGGAAGAGAAGCAAAACCCACGGCGGAACGTGCGTGGTAGCCGTCGCCTTCCTTGCCGAAGATCTCGTGGAAAAGGTCCGAGGCGCCATTGATGACGAGGTGTTGTTCGATGAAATCCGGGGTGCCATTGACGCATCCGAGCAACTTGACCACTCGGACGGAATCGAGCGAACCCGCGACTTGGCGGAGGCTTTGGAGGAGCTTGATCGCCACTTCACGCGCGGCGGCGTAGCCCTGCTCGACGCTGACATCGGCTCCGAGTTTTCCCTTGAGTGTGCTGACGTGTCCGGAGAGGAAAAACAGGTTGCCACTCCGATAGCACATCTTGAGGTAGGGCTTTTCGGCGGGAGCGGGTTGAAAGACGATTTCGAGATTCTTGGCTTGGGATTCAGCGGACATGGTCGAGCAGGGTGCCAGCGAAGAGAATGACCATCAATGATTTTCGTAGAGGAAATTCCAATCGACGGGGGCGGTGACTTGAAGACGGTTTTCCCCGAATAAAATGACGGCATCCTTTTGGCGTTCAATCCGGCGGACCGTTTCGAAACCCTTGGGGACGGCGGCCACCGCCATGATGAGATTCACGGTGGTGGGGCGTTTTGGGTTCAATTTCAGCGCGGTGGGGATGCCCCGAGCGGTAAGGGAATTGCTCGCCGCGGACTCTGCCAAACCATCGTGGAAATGGCTGGTGACTTCCTCCAAGGCTAGCACGCGGCGGTGACGACCATTCCACGGAGGGTAGTGGCGTCCGCCATGGGAGTGCCACATTACGGTGGAAGCAAGCACGCGGGGATCTTTGAGGGCAAACCAGACATAACCGGCCTGAGAGAAAACGGCGGAGGACCAGGCAAAATCTAATCCGGGCTTGGCGCTGACCATGACGAGGTCTTCATAGCCCTCGCGGGCGGGATAGCTGGTGAGGTCGGCCTGTCCCCCTTCCGCCAGGGGCACCCGTTTCAAGGACCGAAAAATCGCCCCGGCCTTGAGGCAGGAATACCCGCCTTCCACCGGATCTTCAAAGCGGCCCGGATAGACCTGGCCTCCCACGATAGGACTGGTGCTGATGCGCCCGCATTCCCTGGTGGGGAATTCCAGCATGGCATGATGGCCAAGATTCATTGGACCCGTGGCTCCGCTAATCGTATGACGGCAATAAACGGCGGGTTGACCAGTTCGCACTTCGATCCATTTATCCACTCGGGCTTTGCGAATGGTGGTCTCCATTCGCAGGTGGAGGGTGCTGGCGTTGGCGACCTTCGTAGCTTCGACAAATTGCCAAGGTTCGTTGGCCGTCTGCCCGTGGGCCGGATGCTGTTCTTTCCGCCAGGGGCTCGCATTGCCCCCAAACGGCATGCAAAAAAAATCGCCGCGAAGAACCTTGAGAAT
>Ga0209702_10003330_pt1 | contig 25554 bp, 14 predicted proteins | sample FRY01_FD_187210 | JGI IMG/M metagenome (GOLD analysis project Ga0209702, IMG submission 187210) | Freshwater microbial communities from Lake Fryxell liftoff mats and glacier meltwater in Antarctica - FRY-01 (SPAdes) (version 2) | ecosystem: Environmental > Aquatic > Freshwater > Ice > Glacier... | reverse complement strand
TGGGGTAGTAATCAAAGACGGCCGTCATCAATCGCTGTTTGGCAAGTGTCACTGCGACGCGTGAGGTATCACACGTGATCCATCGCCGTCCCCAAGTTTCTGCGACGAAGGCAGTTGTCCCTGATCCACAGGTTGGATCGAAGACGAGGTCGCCAGGGTCTGTTGTCATCAAAATGCATCGTTGAATGACAAGCGATGCTGTTTGAACCACATAGTCTCTTTCTTTGCCAATTTGCGTTGATTCCCAACGATCGCCGATTGGAATCACGCCAAAGTCATCCAGATACCGCACGTAACGAAGAGAACGCTTCATACGCATAATACGGTTTGCAATGGCCAACCGTTGAAGCCCGGTGACGCTGGTCTTCCAGTGATTGTTCGTCGGTGGAGCATAATTGTCGCCTTCGAATCGAAAGTCTTGCGGGCTACCGGAAGCGCCATCTGATATCAAACTCGTCAACTGAAATCGCCTACCTGCTGGTGGCGGGCTTTCTCCGTGGATTTCGGAAGGTGTCAGCCGGCGTTTCGAGCCATCAGTAACGGTGATCATATCGATCAAGCCCCGGTTCGCCTCGTCGGCGTTCAAGGTAGAGTTGTCGATACTTCGCACGTGGTTTGTCTTTCGCATACCACACTAAGAAGATTGAAAACTGACTTTCATTCAGAACAATCGTTCACCTGCTGCGTTTTGCCGAATGGATTACCGTAGTGCGAGCGAGAGATATTGAGTGCCGGAAAGTCTGTCAGAAATTGTCGACTTTCACACAAAACTTGCTAACAGATTGAGCCGCGCTGAATTACAAACAGTACCGTAACTCGGCACCTCAAGTGCGAATCGGCGGTCATTGTGTCGCCTGCAGTCCGATGGCTATTTCGGAGAGTAATTTTGGGACGCAAGACGGCATCGATTTGGTATGCAACAGCTTTGCTTGTCGTCCTGGGCTGGCAAGCTCTGACAAGTGCTCAGGTTCCGACAGCAGAGCAATCGGTGGCGGCGATGCATGCGGGCGATGGATTCACTGTCGAAGTCGTTGCGGCGGAACCAGTCGTGCGACAACCGGTCGCGATTGAGTTTGATGATCGTGGTCGGTTGTGGGTGATTCAGTATCTGCAGTATCCAAATCCGAACGGACTGAAACGCGTGTCCGTCGATCGGTTTTCACGGACGAAATATGACCGAGTACCGGAACCGCCTCCACATGGTCCGCGAGGTGATGACCGCATCACGATTCTGGAAGACTCCGACGGCGATGGCCGCATGGATCGTAGTCGCGATTTCATCAATGGTCTGAATCTGGCAACAGGTATCGCGTTTGGGCATGGCGGCGTCTTCGTGCTGAATGTGCCCTATTTGTTGTTCTACCCCGATCGTAATCGCGACGACGTTCCGGACGCAGATCCCGAAGTTCTGCTGACTGGATTCGGGATGGAGGATGCTCACAGCGTGGCCAATTCGCTGACGTTTGGCCCGGACGGCTGGCTTTATGGCTGCCAGGGAAGCACCGTGACAGCAAACATTCGCGGGATTGAATTTCAGCAGGGAGTCTGGCGCTATCATCCTGTCACGCGCGAGTTCGAGCTGTTCTGTGAAGGCGGCGGAAACTCGTGGGGACTTGATTTTGATCGTACCGGACGATTGTTCTACAGCACGAATTACGGCGGTTTTACACTGCTGCATGGCGTGCAGGGCGGCTATTATGTGAAGTCGTTCGGCAAACATGGAGGTCTGCACAACCCGCATGCCTACGGCTACTTCGAACATGCTCCCCACCAAAACTTTCGCGGCGGGCACGTGACGGTTGGCGGCATCGTGTATCAGGGCGATGCATTTCCCGCTTCGTTTTACGGCAAGTACATCGCTGGCGATCTGCTGGGACATGGCGTGTATTGGCACACGATCGAACCACTTGGTTCGACAGTGCAAACGTCCCACGGCGGCGAGCTGTTGACGTCTGATGATTCGCGGTTCGCGCCAACGGATCTCACCACCGGACCAGATGGCGCGATCTATGTGACGGATTGGAATGATGCTCGAACGGCTCATCCTGATCCGGATGCCGACTGGGATCGTTCGAATGGTCGTATCTATCGCATCGCGTCGAAGGGAACTGGCCGAGCCAACGCCATCGACTTCACGCAGTTCAGCGCGGATGAACTGGTCGGGCTGCATCAACATCGAAATCAGTGGTACGTTCGCCGCGCTCGACAGGAACTTGTTCGCCGATACGGGTTGAGCAACGGCGACAAACCAACGGACGCAGAGGCCGTTCGTCTGCGGGAGATCTTTCGTCAGACCGCGATGACACATGCAGACGAAATCGCAGCTCTTGAAGCACTCTGGTCGCTGAATGTCATGGGTGGATTTGACGAAACACTCGCCATGCAATTGTTGGAGAGTCGCCATCCGGCTGTGCGGGCATGGACGGTCCGATTGCTGGGTGACGGAAAGATTCTTTCTGAAGAGATGGCTCATCGGCTGGACGAGTTTGCTGAGCAGGAGTCTGACATCACGGTGCGGCAGCAGTTGGCATGCAGTACGGCCAGGTTTTCGGCCAGTCAGGCCGTACCGATGATCAATGCCAACATCAATCGCGACATTGATACGGATGATCCTTACCTCCCGTTGCTCTGGTGGTGGGCAGTTGAAAAGCACAGCGTGAGTGGTCGCGAAGAAGTGATGCAGCGGTTCGTGCGGCCATCGCTGTGGAAGTCGCGCCTTGGACGTGATGTCTTGCTGACTCGATTGATTCGTCGTTATGCTAGCGAGCGAACTCGGGAAGGATTGGATTCCGTTGTCCGATTGCTGAACGCGGCTTCGAATGACAACGCCAGACAGTTGCTGTGGCCGCACATATTGCTGGGCTGGAAGGAGCAACCGCATGACTTGCAGTCTGATGCATGGCTTGAGCTCGCTCAGCAGCATGAGTTTTCGCGACTGCTGTTGGCGGCGTGGCACGCCGCGCCGGAGACGCTGGCGTTGTCGGAGCTGGGTGTTGCATTGGGGCACGACGCTGTCGTTGCCGCAGTGACGCGGGAAGCGTTTAGTGCTGAGGCGGACACCATTCGTCGAGTTGCCATGCTGGGCATGCTGAGTTCAAATGGTGACGCCGCATTGATTGAGCCATCGCTGAAGTTGCTGGCGTCTGATCAGTCTGAAGCTGTGCGATCGGCCGCGCTGCAGGTGTTGGCGCAATTCGATGATGCGAAGATCACCGAGCAATTGATCTCCCTGCAGCGATCGCTCAATTCCAAGCCTTTGGCGTCGCAGACACTTGACGTGCTGTTGGCACGAGCCACATCGGCGAAAGTCTGGATCGAACGTGTTGACCGCGGAGACATTCCAGCAGCTGCGACGACAATCGAACAGATTCGCCGAGTCGCATTGTTGGGCAATCCGGAGCTGGATACTTTAGTCGCCAGGCACTGGGGAAAGTTGCAGGGAGGCACCCGCGAAGAAAAACTGGCTGAGGTGCGGCGGCTGAACAATGACCTGCGAGCAGCTCCGGGTCACCAGGCGATCGGACAGCAACTGTTCAAGAAACACTGTGCTGCGTGCCATCAGTTGTTCGGCGAAGGCGCGAAGGTTGGACCGGATCTGACAACAGCCAATCGACAGGACCGTGATTTCCTGCTGTTGAGCCTGGTGGATCCGAACAGCGTGATTCGCAAGGAATTCGTGAGCGTCATCGTTCAAACAACCAGCGGTCGAGTGCTGACCGGTTTGCCGATTGAACGCACCGACGCCTCCATCACGATTGCCGATGCTAAAGGCGACAAGCAAACGATCCTGACGTCCGACATCGATGAACTCTACGATTCCCCGATTTCGCTCATGCCCGAAAACCTCTACCTGCAATTCAAGCCTCAGGAGCTACGCGACTTGTTTGCGTACATTCAGGCGGCACAATAACGTGGTGTTTTGTTATCGCTGGATTTTTTTGTTGCCGTTCGTGGTCAGGAACGAGACTGAAAGTGCTATGCCTAAGACACGCACGCCTGATTTAGTGGGCAATGGACGGCGAAGTGATCCTGAACTGTTGTTTTGCAACCCATTTTTCCTTCCATGTTTTTGGGCGAGAATCGCGTTTCGTTGAGATCGGGCGACCGGTGAAAGTCCAATGGAATGGTTTGGCAAAAAAGAAGCAACAATCATGTGACCCCAGTTCGGGAGAATGCGCAATACTCACAGAATAGCGAAAGAATTTTACCCGCAGATTGCGGATAAATCACCCGTTCATTGACCATGGTTTCTGACTTGCGGGTCTAGTTTGCGAAACCGCGATGGCGATGTCCACAGTGCGGCGAATTTATCCCGAGTGGCCATTCATGGCGCATCCCGCGAGCCAAAGACCACAGTTCGCGGTTTCCTCACGATCCAGTCCGAAGCAGTCGCCGAGCAACCTGGCATCAAGCGAATCTCTCCGTCGTCGCAGTGTGAATCGCGGCCAATGTGCCCAGGCGTGTCGATTGTGTTACGTTGTATTGAACGAAACGCTTTCGCTTGTCTCCATTTCCGGTTTGCAGGTAGTCGTTGCCCTGATCGCCGAAGAGATCATCGCGAGTGTTATCGTCAGTGACGGTGCCGATCCAGCCGAGTGCTCCGTTCAGATCGTTAATGGTCCATGAGGCGAGTGCTTCGTCGAGCAGTGCAAGGTCTGCTTCGTTGGCCGTTGAGCCGCCGATCAGGAGATCATTGCCTCGACCACCTTTCAGCTTGTCCTTGCCGATGCCGCCGATGAGGATGTCAGCCCCACTGCCGCCCTGCAGGTCATCATTGCCAGCTCCGCCAACCAGGACATCGTTGCCACGTCCACCTTTGATGTGATCGTTGCCAGCACCACCGAAGACGAATTGGGAAATGGCTGCGTCGGAACCGCCATCAGACCCGCCATCGCTGCCACCCTGATTCAGCTTGACGTCAACTTTCAGTTCATTCTTCTTTTCGTTGAACTTCAGGTTGACGTGATCGCGACCATTCGTGCCGATGATGTACAGCGTGCCGTTGACGACACCCACGCCCTGCACGACGGCCGTCGTCGTCGTCGCAACGGCCGTTCCGCCATGACCATCATTCACGGTAACGGTGATCGTGTAGATTCCGCCGTTCGCGTAGTGATGGCTACCCGCCAGCGTATCGGCGAGTTGATTGACGCTGACAGCTGCAACAGCCGATCCGTCACCCCAATTCACAGTCACCGTATGAGTGTCTGAGAGATCAATATCCGCAAACGAACCGCCGATCGTGACAGCTCCATTTGTTGACACATTGGAAATGCTGTTGTGGTTTGAAGTCACACCGGTGATCGTTGGAGCATCATTCACTCCGTTGATGGTGATCGTAACCAACTGAGACGCCGTGCCATCGGCAGAGACAACAGTAAAGCTGTCCGCCAACACTTCGCCAGCAGCCATTGACTGCAGGTCGGAGGTGCGTGTGTAGGACCAGTTACCAGCCGCATTGATACTGAACTTGCCGTAGGTTCCAACCACATCTGTCTGAGGCTGAAAGACGGCTTGGCCGTTATCGACATCGCTCACTGCCAACACACCACCAGAGCCCACTTCGTCTTCAGTCATGCTGCCAGCGTTGTTGCCACTGATGGATGCAGCATCGTTGAGTCCGTCGATGGTGATCGTGACGGTCGCCGAGTCGGTTTCGCCGAACGAATCTTCGATCTGGTAATCAAAGCTGACCTGAGCCGTATCGCAGGCGGCCAGCGATTCGAACGCACCGTTCGGATCGTACGAGAACAAGCCACTGCCGTTGTCCGTCAGCACGCCCGCTGCCGGACTGCCGATTGCCGCAGTCAGACTCGCGACAATGTTGCCTTCAGCATCGGTGTCGTTGCCGAGTACGCTGAACGAGACAACATTGTCCTCGTCTGTAGAAACGTCGTCGTCATTCGCGGTCGGAGGCGTGTTGGGAGAGACGGCGATGAGAACCACCGCATTGGTCTGATAATCAATGCTCAGATTGATTGCGTCGCCACCGATCAGTGACGCGACAACATCGCCGTCCGTGAAGTTGCTGAATTCGCCGCTCAGCGGGTCGCTGGACTGGATGATCGTGAACGTGTCGCCGATACTGACTTCACCGGAGGTGATGCCGGAGACATCGACGGTGAGCGTGCCATCGAGTGTCGCTGTGCCTGTTACGGCGATCAGGTCGTGGCCGTTCGCGGTATTGCCCGCTCCCGCGACGCCATCAATCTCGATCTTCGTTGTTGAGGCAGAATTCAGCGTCAATGCGCCGGTGCGGATGATTCCTGTTGTCAGACCTGGAGCCAGGGTTCCGCCGCTGGCGAACGTCACGGTTCCGTGGATCGTGCCAATACCACCCAGCGTGCCGCCGTTGTCGGAAATCGTGTAGACGCTGCCGGAGTGGCTGATCGTCAGTTGGTCCGCCGAGACTCCGCCGTTCACGTCGGTGATCGACAGCATGCCGCCGGACAGGGTTACTTCCGATTCGGCAGAGATGCCGTTGTATCTTGCCACCAAGAAATCGCGATTTAGGAATTGATTGCCGTTCCCATTGTTCACGGTTCCCGCAACGACGATGCCGCCATTTGGTTGAATAACAACTTCGCTGCCGGAAGCCGAAGCCTGAATGGCAGTGGTCACCAAGCCAGCAGTGCCAAATGAGGCGTCCGGATTGCCGTCAGAATTGAAGCGAGCTACAGCCAGATTGTTGCCAACCGAACCGGTGACGACAATCATTCCGTCGGTTTGAATCTTCACATCATTTACAAAATCTCCGGTGCCACCGTAGTTAAGAATCAGCTTACCGTCGATCCGCCAAAATTCCTGGTTTCGACGCCCGCTTGAGAATTACTCTTGCCCGAATCTCACAACAGTATTGAGTCCAACGCCGAGAGTGATGACGCTGCGAGTTTCGACGCGGATGACCAGCAGGTCACGATGTGGCTGCGGAAACTGGAGGCAGGGGACGCTGATTCGGCAAACAATCTTTACCAGCATTTCTGTTCACGGCTGAAGACGCTGGTCAGAGGCCAGATTCCCGCACATGTTCGCGCGACTTATGATCAGGACGATGTGGCCGTCAGCGCCTTTCACAGCCTGTTTCTGGGTGTCCGCGAGCAACGGTATCAGTTTGACAATCGGGACGATTTCTGGCGTTTGCTGATGCTGATCGCCGAGCGAAAGATTGCCAAGCGGATTCGCTACGAAACGCAAGACAAACGAGACGTTCGCCGCCGGATGGAAAATTCCGTCTTTCTGCGGCTGTCGCCCAATCAGCAGGACGAAGAGCGTGCCGGAGTGAAATCCTTGCCGGGTTGCGAGCCGTCTCCAGAGTTTGCCACCGAAGTCGCAGAGACCTGCGAGAATCTTCTGGCAGCATTGCCGGATGATTCATGCCGCAAAATCGCATTATTGATGCTCGAGAACTACACGGCCGAACAGGTGGCCGAAAAAATGGGCTGCACTCGGCGCACCGTGCAGCGCAAGTTGTTGGTGATTCGCCGAACCTGGCAGGATGCAGGGAAGATAGAAATTTCTGGGGGGAAAATGTCTCAGTTGGACGAGGAAAGGGCATTGGATGGTGAGTGACAAGATGTCTTGTGGAGCCGTTTCATCAGGCCCGGATGGGCCGACACAGCCTCTGCCGGGGCCGTGAGGCCCCGGAATTGGACTAAAAAGAGCCAAAGGCCCGGAGGGCCGACACAGCAGAATAAGTGAAGAACATGTCGCCTGTGTCGGCCTTTCCGGCCTTTGGTTCACGATGATGCTACTCACCGGTGGCTCACGCCAACGGCAGAGGCTCTGTCGGCCCGCTGGGCCTGAACCCTATGGTGACCTCAATATTACTGCGTGCTTTTCGACAAGAAATCCTTTCACAGCTTTGCCTTTCAGGGCTCAGCCCACCCGGAGCATGTTTTGGACGAAATCGAACGCCAATGGGAGGAAATGCCGATCGCCGAGCTGCATCAGCTCGACGGCGTCTGCGACCGATTCGAACGTGCGTTGGCGCAAGATTCCGATACGCGCATTGAGTCGTGCATTGTCGATTTAAGCGAGTCCCAACAGCGGCTGATTGTGCGAGAGCTTGTGCCTCTGGAAATCGAACAGCGGCAGGCGGCTGGCGCGTCTCCGACACCCGATGATTTCGCGTCGCGATTTCCGCAGTGGGGAGAAGAACTACGGTCGCTGGCGACACAGTGTTTCGAGGATCTCGAACGAGCACGCATCCTCAACTCAGAAACGGACAGCGGGAAAACGAGTTTCGATAACACCGCCGCAGATTCATACGTCCAGTGGCGAAGTGAGCGGCGACGATCTAAGGACGTTGGACACGGTTCTGAACTTTCAGCCGACGGGATGTTGGGTCAATATCACCTGCAGTCTGAAATCGGGCGAGGTGGCATGGGGCAAGTGTGGCACGCACACGATACAAAACTCAGTCGCGACGTGGCGATCAAGGTCCTCCTTCGCACGAACTCTCACGACGAGAATACGCACGAACGATTTATGCGCGAGGCCAGAGCGATCGCCGCCATTCGACACAATCATGTCGTGACGATCTATGCCGTTGCAGAATTTAATAAGATTCCATTCCTTGTGATGGAATTAGTGGAAGGCACAACGCTGCAGGAATATCTGCGTGATCGTGGAAAGCTGGAACTAAATGAAATCATGAGCCTCGCCCGTCAGATCGCGGAAGGCTTGGCCGCCGCCCACAAGCAGGGGGTGATTCATCGAGACGTAAAACCAGCGAACATTCTGCTGGAAAAAGATGCACGAGACATCAACGGTTCGCGATCATTAACGCCATGGAACGTCAAGATTACTGATTTCGGGCTGGCTCGAATTACCGCCGAATCGCAACTGACTCACTCCGGTGTGGTTGCTGGCACGCCGCAATACATGTCGCCCGAACAAGCCAATGGGCAGGAATTGGATGCTCGATCAGATCTGTTCAGCCTCGGCAGTGTGATGTATGCGATGTGTGCCGGACGGGCTGCGTTCCATGCCGAATCTGCTCTTGGCGTCCTGCGTCAGGTTGCCGACAAGCCCGCTCGCTCGCTGCGTGAAGTCAGCCCGCAGATGCCTGGCTGGTTGATTGAGATCATTGAAAAACTGATGGCGAAATCGCCGGGCGAACGTTTCCGGTCGGCAGGCGAATTGGAGGAACTGCTCGACCAGCATCTGCACGATGTGCATACCAACTCATCCGGGGTCGTTGCGAAAATGATGGCGAAGGACCCAGCCAAGCAGTATCAGGCACCCGCCGATGTGGCGTTAGCGCCGCGGCCGTTCACGCAAGCCGAACTCGCGCAGCCGCCCATCACAGCCCTCCGGTTAATCCGCCAGCGGCCATTCGCAACCGGCCTGTTTGGCCTGGTGATGATTGCTCTCATCGGTTTTGGGATTGCGCAGATCGTGTTTCGCGTCGAGACCCCGCACGGGACGCTCATCGTCAAGACGGACGATCCGGACATACAAATCTCCGTTAAGTCGGGCGGTACAGAAGTGGCGTTATTCTTCCCCAGGGAAAAGAAGGAAATACCACTCAAGGTCGGCAAATATACGATCGAACTGGTCAAGGGCAAGAACGGCCTGAAGCTCTCCACGAACAAGTTCGAGATCCAGAACGGCCAGGACCATAAAACGGTGACGGTGGAGTTCGAGCCCGCGGTCGTGGCCGATACGGGTCCGCTGAAGGTCGAGGAGCAAGCAAAAGTCACGGGCGCAGCGAAGGCAGGCGTCGTCGTGAAGCCGTTTGCCTGGCCCGCAGAGGCTTTGTGGCATGGACGGATCGCGGCACCGGATTTGAGTCAGGCGAAGGAACTGTACCGCGATGACTTTGGCAGCCTCGATACCACCTGGCCAATCGCGAAGTCGGCTGGGAGTGAGCTTGGGCGTGAACAGGGCACGTATTTTATCACCGCCGGTCCGGGTCTCGTGGGGGGCGCCGGGCTCGAAGACAAAACGTACGCGAACTTTGCCTGTCAGGTCGTTGGCCGTGTTCGGGCGGAGAGCACCCAATGGTTCCTCAACTATACATCCGTGACCAACGACGTCACCGTCCGCTTCCATCTGAACGGCTTGCAGGGTTTGGAGGTATCTATCCTGAACGACGGCCCGCCGCGGGTCGCCCAGACGATCAGACATACCGCGATCAACCAAGGCGAAGAGTTTAACAAGCTTCTTGTCGTGGCCGTCGGCAATCGGTTCGAGATCTATGTGAACGACGTGGCCATTTGCGATCCGATTGTACTCGATGAAATTACACCGCCGGGGCGCTTTGCGCTGGGCGCGGTCGCCAATCACATTCCCGTTCGAGCCGAATTCAAGAGCTTCACAATCTGGTCTGCCGAGGGCCTGCCGACTTTGGAGGAGCGGCTGGCCAAAAGTGATGCCGTTGCCAAATCGGCCACCACGCCATTTGTACCCTAAGATTGGCCGCAGAATACGCCAGCTCCCGCCATCGTTCCGTTCACTCGAGCCGAAGCCTATCAAGCGGCGTGGGCTAAACATCTTGGCCTATCTGTCGAATTTGAAAATTCCATCGGCATGAAGTTTCGCGTGATTCCTCCCGGTCAGTTTCTTATGGGAAGCAGCAAGCAGGAAGTGGAAGCCGAGGCGAAGCTTGGGACAGACCGAAATCTGCCGATCTGGTAGTTCAACTTTCTGCAGTATGAAGCACCACAACATCAGGTAACGCTGACGAAACCATGCGGCATAGGCACTTACGAAGTCACGCGGGGTCAGTTCCGTAAGTTTTTTGACGAGACTGGTTACAAAACTGACGCTGAAAAAAATGGTGACGGTGGCGAAGGCTTCCGGAACGGCCAGGTTGTGAAGATGCCTGAATTGAACTGGAATTCCGATCTGGGATTTGAACCGCCGGAGACCGATAACAGTCCGGTTGTGAATGTCACGTGCAATGATGGGATGGAGTTCTGCAAATGGCTAAGCAAAAAAGAAGGAGTGACTTACCGATTGCCTACGGAAGCCGAATGGGCGTTTGCCTGTCGCGGTGGAAATCCACGGCGGTACTGCTTTGGAGATGATGATGCCATGCTCAAGCATTATGCGTGGGTGCTCGACGGAAACAGACGAGGTGCCAGTGAGGGCGGTTTCAAGCTGGCGAATGCGTTAGGCCTGTTTGACATGCACGGCAATGTCTGGGAATGGTGCCAGGACTGGCACGGTACGTATCCCAGCCACGCAGTGATCGATCCCACTGGGCCGGAATCCGGGGAATACCGGGGCAGCCGTGGCGGCCCATGGGGCGGCTCCCCCGAAATCTGCCGCACCGCGTACCGCTCATGGGGCATCAATGGAGCGTATTCAACGGGATTTCGAGTGGTGCGAACATTTTCAGCCGACGACGAAGACTCGCAAGCTGGCGAGCGTGAAGAATAGAACCGGCCTTGTTTCGCATCTTAGTATCACTGGCGTAAAGCTTGTCGGTGTGATCCGTTTAACCACAATACCGTTCAATTATTCATAGTCGCAGGCACATTCCATGTGCCGCAGCCGCAAGAAAAACAGTGTTTTCGCAGCTTGGCGGACGGCACACGGAGTGTGCCTGCTACTTTTTGTACGGTTGCACAAACGCGGCCCGATGGGCTCGCGGTTAAACTGGCAATCAAAAAGGACAGCCTCATTTCTGACCACGCGGAGCCTAAACCCGTTTCACTTTGAAAAGCGGAGTTTCGAACCAAAACGCACAAGCGAAGAGGCGATATGGCTTGGATCTGCGAATCTCTTTGATCTCATCGAAGCAACCAGTTTTGACCTGCACGGTCCGACGGTACCGGGCTCAGTCGCGAAACTGGATCGCAAACAGATCCGCCTCCTGCATGACGAACCGCAGCCGCACCGGCTGGCCAGCGAGTGACGAAACATCACTCCCTTTCTTCCAGCTGAACGGTTGCTCGATCGTGTCGCCAACGAGATTACGGCTATCGGCCAGCGTGAAGTCGGGGATCGGTTTGCCGGACTCATCCTGTACTTCCAATCGCACGCTGCCGCCGGCACTGGTCGAATAGTTGATCACCAGTTCTTTGCCTGTGAAATGCAGCGGGTGAGTCACCAGCTCGCCAACGTCGGCTCCGACATGCACCGATGCGAATCCGTCTGTTCGCAGAGTGAACCGGCGGAACGGTGTTGTGTAAATTGACATCTCGGTCGGGCCTGTCGGCACAATATTGAGCGCAGCGTAGTTGGAACGATCGCCCCAGCGTTCCGGGTCCAGCCCCGGTCGAATGAAAGCTTCGCGGAACGTGCGATCGTAAGGATGATCACCCCGAGCTGTCATGAACAGAATGTCGGTGCTCTCGCCTCGCTCAGGATGAAAACGCGTCGGCGTGGCGATGTAGATGTGCGGGGCTCGGAAGTAAGGATGAGTCAGCGAGGTGTAGATATGCTCGCCGGAAAAGTTAGGCTTCAGCGGCACAGGCTCAGACCACGTCACAAAGTCAGCCGAGGTGGTTCGACAGACCGATCGCAACTGCTTGTCGAGGAAGTGCCGGAAGAAACAGACATAGCAGCCTTCAGACTCCGACCAGAAGGACACGTTCTGAGAATCAAATGCATACTCCTTCGTGTAAGTGATGACAGGCTCGGGCCGCAGCTTGTTCCAGTGAATGCCATCGGCCGATACGAATGCCATCAATCCCGACTTCACGGTTCCCGCCAGCGCCTTAAAACGCTGCTCAGGCGGAACGTCAGGACGCTGATCAAGGAACGGTGAGAAGTTATGGCAAAACGGAGCCTCATGCAGGATCACATTGTTGTCTTTGGAACCATCGATTTCGAAGAGCCCGAGTTTCGGCTTCGTCCAATGAATGCCATCTCGACTTTCGCAGTAGCGAGTGACCTCGGTGGTATCGCCATCGAATTTCGCCCCGCGACCGTCTCGCGTGTAGAGCCGGAACAGATCACCGTCCTGGATGACCGTACCATATTCCAGGTTATCGGCGGGCTCCGTCATGGCTGGCGCGAGTCGCGGTTCATGCAACTTGAGCGTTGCGTTGTCCAGTCGATCAATCAGAAAGCGATCAACAAACAACTCACGCCTGGCTCCAACATCGCGAACGACGGGCTCTTTCAGATCAGGTTCTTGTGCCTGAACGATTGATGCGAACAATTTCAGGAACAAGATTAGCTGGCAGATCGGCGGTACGCGGGTCATTTCATGTCCTCTTGTTGACTGGTAGCATGCGCGGCAATCACCGCTTTAGTCTACCATGATTTGTATGCATTGAAATCCTGACATGTGCGCCAACTTGTACTGTTTTTGGATACATGTTTCCTCCGACATCGTTATGTTGCTCACCCTAGACATACGATGCGATACTGATGATTGACGCTGTCAATCGAACACGAACGGTGAACCGCACATCGTTTGAACAATGATAAAACATTCCGACCAGAATTTCCCTGTCAGGAGATTGTCTTCATGGGCGCTCTAAATCGTCGTGACATGCTTCAGTTGAGCGCCGCCTGTGGCGTGGGTGCCGCGATCAGTGAGGCTGCGTTTTCCAAACAGGCGATCGCCTGTGACTCTGCCTCTGCACCGGCGGTTCAAAACGAGTCGCCAATAAAGACGCGAATGTTCTGGACCTGGGATCATAGCACTGAATGCTTTCGATGCAGAGGGCAATTCGACAAACTTCAGCATTGATGCCTTCGGAACCAGAGTCCCGATCAGCAACACCAGCACACCTGGGCCGCGTGGGTTTTATCATGCTTGCCCCTCGCGGCCGGAGAACCAGGAATTCGTGGCGGAGTCTTTGACCTGGCTGTTCAAAAATCTGGAACTCGGTGGCGTTCAGATCGAGACTGGCGATACCGGTGTCTGTCTATGTTCGCTGTGCCGAGACCGCCGGAAGCATCCTGCGGATACTTTTTCCTGGGAAGACATGGCACTGATGTACCCGCTGGCCGCTGATGCGGTACGCTCCGTCGCGCCAGATGCCTGGATCGTGTGTGAGACCTATTCGCATCCCGAGCCATACGCAGGGCCGAAAGCGGCACCCGGCTTTGGCGACGGGAAGGCCGCCTGGGCTGATGAATCGCTGGAGAAATTTCCACGGGGAGTCTTCGTCCAGTGGGTTGCTGATCGATACTTAAGACAGGCCGACCCTGATCGAACATGGACTGACCAGGGGCGAGTCTCCGGCGCTGGACTGCGTCATGTGATGCGCGCCCATGTCGGGACCGATTGGGGCTGGGGAGCTTTTCGCGGCGAGGTGGCTCTGGAATGGATCGCCCAAATGGTGCAGCAGAGCGTGTCTTCGGGTTTTGATGGGATCTCGTTATTTGGCGAAGTGTCGCCGTTTCAGACCGGTGCTGAGTTGAATTATCTGGCCTTGTCGAATTTTGGAAGTGCCAACAATCCAACATCCGATCAGGACATCTTTGAAGAGCAAATCGCGGCCCCGCTTTTGGGCGGCCGATCCCACGCCCGCGATTTCATTCGTTTCGCGGGATTGCTGGACGCTCGGTATCCGGAGAAGCGAAAAGAGATCCCTGCAGCGATCACCAGCATCTACGGCCGTCTGCCCGCGTTACCTCCAGAGGCGGCACAGCGATGGTGCTGGCTCGCAAACAAACTGGCGTCATTTGCATACCTGTGATCGAAGCAGAATTTACCTTGCCGTGGTCTTGCAGCATCGACTATTTCGTTAGCAAGAATGGCTTGGTAAAGACTTGGGTGATGTACGGCCTCCCAGACCCGCCGGGCTGGTTTTGGATTTGGCCTGATCGTCTGTGCCGCTTTCGCGGCAAAACCGACCCGACACAGGACGACGACCTGGACTTTACACACTCAGGCACGCTCTGAGGTGCGCGACAAATAGCAGTTTCGAGGAAATTCGGAGATTTTTCAGAGGAGGATTTTGTTGTCAGCGGAAGACTTCGTTTGACCCGACTCGGAGAGGAGGACGGCTGCACAAAGTGCAGCCGTGAGAAAGCCTCCTCTCCGAGTCGGGTCAAACGATGCGTTCCCCTTCCGGAATAGAACTCACCTAAAATTTTTTGAGCCAGATTCCTCTTTGTCGCGCACCCCAGGCACGCTCTACGGAAACCGTTGTTGTTGTTACGGTTATCCGGCTGATTGTTGTTGCGGTTCGCCGAACGCACATTGGCTGCGGAGTTGATGAACGACCCGCCGCGCAACACGCGGCTCTGAGAATTTCCAATCTTTCCTGTTTGCTCCTTGTCGCCCATCCACTCACTGTCCGTATCGAACAATAACGCCTGATCCTGACACCACTCCGTTACGTTCCCCTGCATGTCAAATAAACCCGCTCCATTGGGCCTCAGAGTGCCCACGGGAAGCATCCACTTGTCGCCAGACGTCTTCGTGTACCAACCATATTCGCCCAGCAGCGTTTCTGTCTCCCCAAAGTAACGGGCCGTCGTGGTACTGGCGCGGCACGCATATTCCCATTCCGCTTCCGACGGTAAACGGTAACCCGTCCGCTGCAGGTAATCCGGCACCAGGGACATCCCTTCCTGAAACGGCTGATCAGGGTCGTAGCACCAATGCTCACGCGGAATGCCTTCCTGATCACTCAGCCAGTTGCAGTACGCGGCTGCGTCGTACCACGTGATCACGTTCGCAGGGGCGTCCAGTTCGCGAGCTTTCGTGCGGTCGAAATCGTGTTGTTTGCGGAAGGCTTGAAACTGAGCCACCGTGATCTCGTGCGTTCCGATGGCAAAGTTGCGGCCAATCCGGCGACGATGGCGAATATCGTACGTGCCGGTCGGACCGCCATATCGCTCGGCCTCAGATACAGGAGAGCCCATCAGGAATTCGTCGCTGGCGTCAAGGATCGCGAAGGTGAGGGCTGTATTGTTTTCCTTGGGCGACGCAGGGAGTTCAGCGGCGGTTGCATCACTCGGAGAGTGATGTCTACTTTGGCCTCTTTTTGTCAGATACCAGCGACGGTCGGCGATGACCGATGCCTGCTGGTCGGCGGTGAGCAGTTTCGCTTTCGCAAATTCGCCAAGGCCAAGGATCAGGGATCGACGACGGGTGACGTCGGATGAATCAACAGCCATCGCAAATGGTCGCCAACCAGCGGCCAGCAGCGGCTTGAGTTGTTCGACAACAGACGTCATCGGCACGGCCGCCAGCAGCTTCGATTCAAATTCCACGTCGGCTCGCCATAGGGCGGCGTATTTCGCGGGCGCTTCCATTGTCTCCAGCAATGCCAGGAACCGAGGATCCGCATGCAGGCTGGCGAAGTCAGCATCCGATTTCAGTTGCTGCACATTCTTGTAACCGTTTGCAACCATCTGCTGCAGCAGGGTGATCGTCCGGGCAGCAAGTTGCTGCGACTGAGCCACATCCTTCGCAACAAACGCCTGTGAACACAACGCCGCCGCATAGGCCACGTTGTACAGGTCATCGGCGCTCTGGCCGGAGGCGGTGATCGCCGATTCGAGTTGAGCAGAAGCTGGCTCGAATTCTCCCAGCCATGCCGGAACCTGAATCTGGACGTACAGCTTAAATGACGGCGGTGTCTCTGTGGCCATATATTGTTCAAGCGACGCTTTGGCTTCGTCCGCTTTTCCGAGACGTGCCAGGGTAAGCGTGCGGTATTGCAGGACAGAGGCCGTTGAGATCTCCTTGCCAATCAGAAAATCCAGATCAGCGAGGGCAGCGTCCAGTTTGCCAAGCTGGTAATGGGCGGCGGCCCGTATCTCACGCACCTGAGGTTCGTCCAGTCTCTCGGGCGGCAGCTTTTCGATCTGGGCCATCTGCTGCCGGAATTGTTCCAAAGGATCCGCCAGCTTTTCCGGCGGAGCAACGGCTACGTCCCATTGGGGTTGTTCCACCAGTTCGAACCCGGCGTAGGCCGGGCGAAGTTCCGACGGGGCTCCCTGATTGGAAATGATGGCCGTGTAAAGTCGCTGGCCGGCGTTGTCGGTGCGAACGCTGATGCAGGATTGGGAAGCGAAGCCCTGCTCTGTGAGTTGTGCCTGAGCGGCTGTGAGGTCAACTCCACTAAGATCGATCAGGACGCGGCATTGTTCATCGGCTGCCGTGGGTTCCGACCAGACAGCGACGAACTGCGGTTCGGCAGCGGGGTCGGCAGACGGGAGTGCGGCGAGATCCGAGAGCAACATGCCGTCTTTTGCACCGAGTGCGTCGGGAGCGGGCAGTTGGGCTGTGGTGACACTGGGTTGAAGCTGCCATTTGAGGCCGTCGCGGGTCCAGATGGCGGCAACCAAAGTAGCAGGCACACTCCGTGTGCCGTCCGCCGTATTCGCCGTTGATTCAGGAGAGGCTGCTTGTTGTTCGGGAACTGCTGAATTTGGGAGGGAGGCTGCGGCACTCGGAGAGTGCCTGCTCCTTTGAGGTCGCACTCTTGTGGGACGGTAGCCGGAAGCACGGAGGGTTTCGGCCACTTCCTGGAACGCGTTCCACTGCATGTCCTGGCAGAAGGCGTAACGTTCGCTGATGAGGCCATGGGCCGCTTCGATCTTCGCACGAATGGCTGCGGATGGTTCCGTCCAGGTGGGATCGAGAGGATCGTCTTTCCAGTCAGGTTCCAGCCGACGATCCAGCACCGCTTCCATGGTCTTCACGGCCGTCTGCTGGTGCTGCTGCTGCAGAATCGGGAACAGCGATTTATCGGCGATGGCATTGGCCACCAGTACCAATTCCGTCAGCGTCTCCGGATCGCTTGCGGCATAATCGGACAGCAGCGTGGTGGCCAGGGTTTTCGCCAGTTCGCCGCGTGCGGGATCTTTGAAGATCTCACCGAGCGGCGGCACAAGACTCCCCGAGACAGGCCGGAGTAGTTCCTGATACTGGCCGATGTAAACAGGGGTGACGGCGACCAGTTGTTCGGCCACGAACTTCCGGAAAGTTTCATCATTCCAGTTGGCATGCTCGGGGTCATAAGCAGCCAATGCACACGCCGCATGAAATCGCTGTGCTGCGGCGCGCTGGTCATCCATCGCGCGTTTCCAATACTCCGGAATCAGTTCTGCTTTGTGCGGCGCCAGCAATTCACGCACGGAGCCAAACTGTCCCGGCGTCACCGTCAACAACCGATCGCGGAGGAACTTCAGCGCTGTCGGATCGACGGTTTGACCTTCCGCCACCAGGGCCAGACCGGCGTGCAGTTTCGCATTGGAGTCGGCCGCAGAGTCCTCGAACGCCTGTTTCAGTTGCGGGTCGGCCCACGTCCGGAATTCTTTAAGATTTGCAATACTGGTACTCACCTCTCTGGTGTCCGTCGGCAGCAGGCCCTCCACAAGTCGCGTCGCTTCCGCCTGGTTCCGTTCTTCCTGCTTTTGTGCGATCAGTGTCTGCTGTCGTTCTTCGACCGCCTTGTTGATGGTGAAACCCGTGAAGACCAGTATAAACAGCAGTGCAGTTACCAATCCCGTTCGCAGTCCGTGAACTCGGAAACCGCGGTTCATCAATGTGCGCTGCGGCTCCGTCCAGTGCTTCGAATCAGTGAGCGTTCGAATACTGAGCCATTCCGTCGGCGACATTGACGACAAACCGCTGCTCGTCCGGCGACAGATTTCCTGCATTGGCTGGTAGTTTGCCAAACGCCTGACCGAACTTTGTCAGGACTTTTGCAGCATGATCCACATCGAACAGATCTATGGTGGCAAAGTTATGCCCTTCCAAAACGCGTGTATCCAATGCTCGCATGAACCGCGAGGCAGCCATCGCGAAGTCATCGCGCACCATCACGATCGCCTGAACCCTGCCGCCGTCACATTGCCGGAGCGCTATCACCAGTTCGGCGTCGGGTTCGGCCCGATGGGCATGCAGCCATTGTTCGAACTGGTCGATGATGATCACGACCTTTTGATGATGGCCACGTCGCAAGTGGATCAGCGTCTCCGTGAGCGGCAAGGCGCTAGCCGCCGGTGTCATTGACGATGGCTCCAACCCGCGGCTAGCGCCTTGCGGCTCACCATTTTTGTCCAGACCTGGAATTCGCTTGCGAAGACCGCGCAGGACGCGAGTCTCCGTATCGTCCGCGGTGGCTTCGACATAAACAGCGATGACATCTTTCGACAAATGTGGCAGCAGGCCGGCTTTCACGAGCGACGATTTGCCACAACCGCTGGGACCATAGATCAGACCCACACTAAAAGTCTGTTCGGCATCGGTCTGCTCAATTCGCTGTTTCCAGAACGCGATACTTTCCGGCAGGCCGTCGCGGTTGCGCGTGCCAGGCAGCAGGTCCAGGAAAAAGTCGGCATCATTGGCGTCAAAAGACCGCAGTCCTTTCGGCACAACCTGGACTGCAGCTTTGGGCTGAGTCGCACTTATTGCCACCGGTTTTAACCACTGTTGCAGGTCGTCAGCGAAGTCAGCGGCTGCCGCGTACCGATCCGACGCTCGCTTTGCCAAAGCCTTCAGACAGATGCGTTCCATTTCAGCCGCGATCGTCTCCAGCAGTTCCCGGGGCGGTCGCGGTTCCTGAGTCACGACAAGATGCAGAGTTTCCAACGTCGAACTTCCGCGGAACGGTTTCTGGCTGGTCAGCAGTTCGTACAGGATGACTCCCATGGAAAAAATGTCACTGCGACCGTCCAGGCGATGGCCTTCGCCGCGGGCCTGTTCGGGACTCATATACGCCGGAGTCCCGGCAACCGCATTTTCCTGCAGATAATCTTCTTCGCGAATCGCCAGCCCGAAGTCAGCCACGTACGGAGTGTTGGTCCGGTCTTCAATGAGGATATTCGCCGGCTTGATGTCCCGATGAATCAGACGCCGCTGATGGGCATGCTGTAAAGCCAAAGCTACCGTGGCCAGCAGTTGAGCGACCTCCCGTTCCGCCGATCGACCAGCCTTGATGCGGTCTTCCAGAGTGCTGCCTTCGATGAATTTGGAGACCACATAGATCGAACCATCCTGCGTGCGACCCATGTCATAAACCGGTACGATATGCGGATGATCCAGACTGGCGACCGTGCGGGCTTCGGCCAGATAGGCTTCCGCGTCTTCCGGCTTTTGAAACCGAGCTTTGGTCGGCACCTTGATCGCCACCTGCCGCCGCAGTTCCTCGTCATAGCCCAGGTAGACCCGTCCAAAACCGCCCTCCCCCAGCACACGGTCGAGGCGATACCGTCCCTTCTGCTCTACACCGATGCCAGTGTTGCTGATGTAGGTCACGGTGGACGTTCCGCCGTGCGGCAGTTTGATCTCAGTTGGCATCAGGTTATCGGGCACTTTGCCCGCTTCCAGCCCTTTCGGCTCTGAGGCCAGGTTCCTCAGTCGCTCACGCAATGTGTCGGTCAGATCCGGAAACCGCGAACTGATTTCCTCGATCCGCAGCGGCCGCTCCGTCTCCCGTCGCGCTTCAAATTCTCCAATGGCAAGCTGCAGTTTCCAGTCCACGTCTCCCGGCAGATTCCGCAGACCGGCAAGGCGATCGTGCCCTGTCGAATCTTTTTATGGGTAGGATGGGCATTTTTGCCCGTCGTTCACCAGTCGGACAGGAATCCAACCTACGATGCAGGGAGTGACGTGGCACTTGCGGCTGAGTTGCGGAATCTAACTCAAAAACGTCCGGCGGTTTTCGATCATCAGTCGGCCAGATGCCAGTTGTCGAATGGCCTCGGGGTAGGCGATCTTTTCCTGCTCAAACACCAACGCGGCCAATTCATCTGCGGTGCAGCGGTCAGGCACATGGACGATGTTCTGCAAAATAATCGGACCGTGATCGTATTCGTTATCAGCAAAGTGAACTGTGCAGCCGCTGACTTTCACACCACGTCGAACGGCAGCCTCGTGGACATGATGGCCGTAAAATCCGTGACCGCAAAAAGCAGGTATCAACGAAGGATGAATGTTGATGACTCGCGAGTGGAAGTCGTCCGGGACATGCAGCAGACTCAGGAAGCCAGCCATGGTCACCAGATCAATCCGAGCTTTTCGCAGTTCACCAAACACTGCATCGCTGAACTGCTCCACGCTGACAAAATCGCGTGGTCGAATTACTACGCATTCCAGCCCGGCATTACGTGCGCGTTCGACGCCTTTGCAATTCTTCTGGCTGGCGACGACCAACGGAACTTCAGCAGACAATTCTCCGCTGAGAATTTGGTCCAGAAAGTTCAACAGCGTTGTGCCACCGCCACTGATCAAAACGCCCAGGCGAATTGGACGATCAGTAATTGGAGGAAATGGCAAACGGGGTGTTGTGGGTTCGACGGCCGAAGAGTTCATCCGCGAGTAGGCTCATATCTGGATTCAGCGAAAGGTCCGGAGTACATGTCCTGAGAAGTCTGACGAAAGTCCGGTCGCTCGTCCACCAGCAACTTCAGTCTGTCACGTTCCCGTCGATCGCGTTGAACTCGGCCCCACACCGTCATCGTTGCCAACAGTGCAACAAAGCCAAAGATCAGCACCATGGTTTCACTGACAGGGTTGCCAGAGTTTGCTTTTGCGGTCGCCAGCAATAGCGATCCCTTGGCCATGTGGCCTCCTTCTCCCAGAGCAAGAATCTGATCGTTCGTCGGCTTCCAGTCAATGCGCCCCGCGAGCAACAAGGGCGCGATGCGACTCTCGTTCTGAGATCTGTAAACATACATCTTGAACAGACACCCCGTCACCGTGACAGAATCAATGTCGTCTGCATTGCGAGGGAACTCATCGGGCAAAGTTGGCGTTACAATCACGGTCGGATTGTGCTGGGAATCGTCCGTAAACAACCAGAGTTCGTGCAGCGGCTGACCACCGAACATTGCTGAATCTCCTTCGTGCGAAGTGACTCGCCGCACATGGCCGCGTAGTGTGACAAGGTGGCCCTGCCAACGATCCGGGTGCAGGAAGATGTCAACAAACATCGGAAACTTCTCCGGCTGTTGCTGATACTCGCGATACCGATTCAGCCCCTGTTTAACCTGACGGTCCAGCCGTGTGAGGCGCGTCTGATAGGTTTTATTCGTCTTTGGATCAGCCTCGCCCAGCGTGCCTTTTTTCAGTGCATCGTCCAGAAGCGAGCGGTCGGAAGCGGCTTTCGCTCGAAAATCACGCATTTCACTTTCGACACGCCGCTGCTGGTCGGCGAGGGCGATGCCGGCTTGAAGTTTTGAACTTGTGATCTGAAGCTGTCTCAGTGTTTCGTAATACAGCCAGCTTTCATCGTCAGATAATCGTCGACGGTTTTTAACGCTGTCACGGATGTATTCGTCATAAGGACGCGGCGTCAGAACTCGCACCACATTGCAATAAATCAACGGCTGGCCGCCGGTCAACTTGACGAACCAACCTTTGACCAGCACTGGGTAACTGATTCGCTGGTCCACTGGCCATGCTTCGATGGCGCGACTCTGCGAATCGAATTCGACGTAACTCTCCGCATCGACGAGGGCGATGTTCTCGGTGTTCGAGAGATTCCTGAGAAACCCTCGCTGCAGTTGATAGACGCCTTTTTCGTCTTCGTATTTCTTTGTCGCCTGCAGCTCATTGATGACGGATGGTGTAAACAAACCATACAACACAACGGGACGACCCACGAAATCCGAGGGATGGGACCGCATGTCCGCAGTCAGCGAATAAGACTTCAGTTCTGTAGGTTTCGGAATCTGGTCAGCCGCTGAAAGCACGGCACTGTCAAATGGATTTGACAAATCGCTGCGTGGCGGTTGCAGCAACAGAGCCCCGTTCATCCATGCCTGACGTCGCGCGTCTGCGTAGCGATAGAATGCTGATTCCCAGGCACTGGTGACGTTTACGTCTTCTGGTAAGAAGAGCCCCAGGGAAGTCTGACGATCTTTGACGGCTCGAATCAGAAGAATGTAGTCCTGTATTTCAGCGTCGGACAGATTTGGCTTCGTGTGATCAAACACCCAAGGATGTCCGACCTCCAGATCGGCCATGGTCACCGGCTGACGACTCCAGTCAAACCCCTCATTTTCGAGCTCGCCCGACATTTCAGCAGGTAAACCGGGATCGTTTAGGTCGTCAATGCGCGGCGTCGATCCAGATCTTCTCGGTGGAATCGGACGCAGGCGTGGATCGGAACTCCGCGACTCAAAGCCCCCGGCATCTGGAGTGCGGCGCGGAATCGGACGACTGTCAGCGTCATCAATGGGTGGCAACGCGGATCCAGAACTTCGGCCAGCTGGAAGCAGAGGCTTGAAATCGATGCTGGGAAAATCTTCCGATTCGCCTGCGCCCGACCGCAGACGCGTATTCCGTTCGTCCGCATGGATACTTATCTGCAGCGCCGCAATGACTGCGATCACGAGCGCGATAAGCCAAGGGACTTCCCGCCGCCGTGCCGATTCCGTTCGACGACTATTTGATTGATTCAATGGTACGTGCAAATTCATGGCTGAGGCCTTCCGTTCCGCAAAATGCCAGTTCTACGAAGTTTAGGAGCTTTGCACTGCCTATTGCCAGCGTGGAATCGAAGTTGCGTTTGAATTTCACGAAGACCGGGGGTTTCTGTGATTTCCCGGATCGCGAAGTCTAACGCGAAGAATACTGAGGACGTGTCGCGTCATTTCTCCTACACTGCTGATCTCAACTTCTGATTTCTAGAGCCCAAACCATCGTGCCGTCCGAAAGCCGCGAGAAAAGAACTGCGTCGAACTCCGCCGAAGTCCAGGCACTGCACCAGTCCTACTCGGCACTGTTGCTCCGCCATGGTCTGGACTGGACCTCGGAACGCACGTTCCTCAAACGTCTGGGAATTGGAGGGCAGGGCTCCGTGATGCTGGCCGAACGTCGTGGAGCGGCCTCATTCAGTATCCCAGTCGCGCTCAAGTTCTTTTCGCCGTCGGCATTTGATTCTCTTCACAAGTATGAGCAGGAAATGCACCGCCTGGCGGAAGTGTCCGCGATCGTCGCGCGAATCCAGGTCGATCATCTGGTTTCTGTTCACGCGTTTCAGGTGGATAGCGGAATTTATGTCCTTGAAATGGAATGGATCGATGGATTCGATCTGCTGCATATCCTGCGACGTGAAACTCTGGCGATCGTACACGAAGCCGTCAGTGAAACTCGTTTCGCCAACATCACAGAACGCGTCATTACCACGGGCGAAGTTGATTGCCGACTGAAGCCTGGCATGGCCGTTGCGATCCTGCGTGAGTGCCTTGTCGGTATCGCCGCGCTTCATCGAGGCGGAATTATTCACTGCGACCTGAAGCCATCCAACATCATGGTCAAACGCACCGGGCAAGTGAAGATTATTGATATCGGATCGGCCTATTGGGTTGGACGTCCGCCGCTGGGTCAGCCGTGTACTCTGGAATACGCGGCACCGGAAATTCTGGCGGGCCACCGGGCGACGCCTCAGTCAGACCTTGCCAGCCTTGGTTACATGCTGATTGAAATGCTGTCGGGGTCGCGCCCTTTTGCAGGCATGAATCTGGAGCAGTTGATTCAGGCCAAACTGAATATTCTTGATCGGCTTCCGGCGTTATTGCCACTGGAAGAGTTTCAGTTCAGTGAATCGCTGATTTATTTACTGCGTGGTCTGTTGCATCCAGATCCTCGACAACGTTTCACAACTGCTGAAGATGCGGAGTTGTCTGAAACAGGAGCGTCGGGCTTTCTTCGGGAACTCGTCAAAAGCGACATGGCCGACGAATACGGACTTGAACTTCGACGTTGGATTGCAGAACTCGAAGCCAAGCCGCGCAAGGACATTCAGAATGGCGAAGATGTCGTACCCGACGGCACCACGCGATTGGGCATTCATTAGAACTCAGAGCCGTCAATCTTCCGTAGTACGCCGTTTGAAACTCGCGCCATGCGGACTGTCCATTCGCCAAGGTAAGTATCAGATCGAAACTCGTAGTCGTGTATGCCAGGCGACAATGCATCAAACACGTTCGCTGCTGAATTTCCCGAGCCGAGCAACCAGACGGAATTGTTCGGTGAGGAATCCTTTTCAGGAATCCACCAGTCAGTGCTATTGACCAGATGAACAGCCGCTCCCGGTTGTTGATTTTCGCCAGTCCACAACCTCACGCGTCCTTCAGGCCAGCCAAGTTGCTTGGCATAGTAGCGAGCAATGATAAATTCGGTCGGTGAAATTACGATGACGCTGGCCGATGTGTTTTTGTCAGTTGCATTTTGGTCAGACTCATTGATCATGTTCATGGCACCTCGCATCGACTGACGGTTTGGAATGTCTCGCCAATCCCAGAACGCCACGCTGCCTGCGAGCGACACACTCAATGCCGCAAGACAAAGTACTGCCCGTAGTTTTGATCGCTGTGTGATCCTCCAAATAGACAATGCCAGGCAAATCAACAGAGCCACATGGCCAAAACGAAAGTAGCGCGACTCCCACAACGGAGTGCGTTGCGACACGATGGCAATCGCCAACAGCGGTCCGACGGCGAGCATCCACAGCAGGGCAACATTCGCACGCATGCGAGGTAGCAACCGAAGCATTAGGAATGCAACAACGATGAAAGCAATCAGCCCTGCATCGTGAAAATGCCACCGGCGGCCAGGTGGTGGCGAGAAGAAAAAGTCGAAACACGTTTCCAAGACGCTCCACCTCGTCATCGGCTCAATCCAGAAATCCCTATGAACGCGATTCAACTGAATCCACCACAGCAGCAAACCCG
>Ga0209702_10003329_pt1 | contig 25557 bp, 24 predicted proteins | sample FRY01_FD_187210 | JGI IMG/M metagenome (GOLD analysis project Ga0209702, IMG submission 187210) | Freshwater microbial communities from Lake Fryxell liftoff mats and glacier meltwater in Antarctica - FRY-01 (SPAdes) (version 2) | ecosystem: Environmental > Aquatic > Freshwater > Ice > Glacier... | reverse complement strand
AAGTCTAAAGTTCTATTATTATGAAATAAAAGATTTGAAGTAGAAACAATGTAATTGCAAGTATCTTTTATATTATCATTTAGAGTTGTTGAAATTTCATTTGATGTTCTTGAAATATAATTTGATGTATCTTGAATTATATCAATACCATTTATTGTATATTTATAATGTGATTCATTATCATCATCTGTATATATAATATTAATGTTACCATTAACTTCTAATTTATTATTAATTGGATTTGTAACTCCTATTCCTACATTACCATTGTTTAGTATTGTAAAAACTTCACCATTACCATTTGAAGCATTAAAAATATCAAAAATATCTCCCGTTTGTTTCAATATAAATGCTGTTCCATCTCCATTATTAATAACCTCTAATTGTTCTGTTGTATATACATCAGTATTAAATGTAGTAGTTTCACCTTGTACTATTAAATTAGATTCTATAGTTAATGTTCCTTTCAAAAGTAAATTATTATTATATATATTATTTTTAATAAACCTATTTCTAGAATTATTGTGTTCGAAAATATCATCAGTATCAAGATAATTTATCCTATTTGATATAAAATTAAAATTATTAAAAATTTTATTGTCAAGTATATTTGAAGAATTTTTTATATAATTAGAAGTATCTTGTACTTTAGAATTGAAAATATTAGAAGTATCTATTATAAAGTTAGAAGCATTTAATACATCATCAGTAACAGGTAATTTTGTAATCTCTCTATTTAAAAATCTAAACATAAAAAGACCATCACCACCAACAGCCCCAAAATTAGAAAATCCTCCACCACCTGACCCATGAGAACCATTATATGTAAGTGTTGTGTCAATATCTAAACTTCCATCTCCACCTCCACCCAGACCACCAATAGCATTATCTATATTACTACTACCACCTGCAGCAAAATATACAAGATCATGTAAACTGTAATATTCTCCAATACCAGAAGGTATATTGAATATTGTTTTAAAATTAATATCTAAAAAATTATCATTAATTACTGCTATACCATCCCCTCCATTAATTACATCCCCTTCTGTACCTGAACCACCTCCACCACCGCCTATTCCTATGAAACCATTATTACCTTTTTTGAATATATTACTTGTATTTAAAAATGGGTATTCGATATTAATATTATCAGTATGTAATCCATTATTTCCCGAACCACTACCTCCAATACCACTATCGATATTATAAGAACCTCCTCCATCAGATATAACTACCCCAAATGTTGTATTATTGCCTTTATTATTATTTTGAGTTATATCTTCGTTTGTATAACTTCCTGAACCACCACGTCCAACCTTAATAGTATATGTATTTTTTGATATTAATGCGTTATCTATATATATTAATTTACCTGCTCCACCACCTATACCACTACTACTTCCACCACCACCGCCAATAGACAAAATATCACATTTTGTCTTATTTTTAATATCGTTAAATGATAAAAAATATTGCGTATAATTATTTAAATTATAAAGTTCAAAAACATCAGTATAATTTAATTCTTTATTGTAAATTCTAATATCTGATAAAGAACATTTTAAATAATTATTTGTAGACCATCTCGACCTACCTATATATTTAAGATTATATTCAGCATCATTTTGTATTTTCAATTGTTCTTTATTCATATTTGATATATCGACATCTGTTAATACCTGTTCGCCTCTTTTTATAACTGCGTTTGTTATTTTTAATGCGTTTATATATATAGACCAATTACCGTTCGCTGATATAGACCATATTAAATGATTCCATTTATTATTAAATAAATTGTTATCTTGGATTGTATGACTGAAACTACCAAAGTTAAATAATTTAATTTCGATTGATATATTAAATATTGATATTTCAATATAATAATTTGTATTTCCCCCAAAAAATAAAAGTGATTTAGGTCTTTCTATTTCTGTTTGTGTGTCACATTTAAACCAAAATGCAAAAGTTATTCCAACGTATTCACCACCAATACCTCCTGTACCATATATTTTTTGTATTTCTACGTCATCTCCGAATATTGCGTGTGTTCCTTCGATATCGTCTGTTCCTTCGCTACCGTCTAAAAATAAATATTTTGTATTTAAAGGAGTATATTCAAATTTTAATTCATTTAAATTTGTAGGTTTTAATATAGATGTTCCTTTTAATATTATATTAGTATTTATTGGTGTTATCACATTTGTATTTCCACTATTAAATATGTTTGTTACTGTATTATTAATATTTGTAAAGTTATACCAAAATGGTAGTTGTTCTTTAATTTCGTTTGTATTGATATTAATATCATAAGTAGTTCCTCTAGACGGATTGTATGTTAATATGAAGGATTTATAATCAGTTCCTGGAATATTTGAATATTCTACATGTGGAAAAAACGATGGTTCATTTATTTCAATAACTTCAGGTAAAATACTAATTACACCTGTGCTACTGACAAATAATCCTTCCCCTATTTTAACAATACCCGCTCTTGTTGCAGTTGCTACAGGAATACCTGTAGTATTAGTATCATCAATACCTAATGTATTTTCTATATATGACTTAACATCAGATATTATTATATTAGAAGAACTTTCTATATTATTTATTAAAATATTTGATGTATTTAAAATTAGATTAGAGTTATCTCTTATAAAATCATTGTTATTAATGTATAATACATTATCTTGTTCGTCCCATCTCAACATTTTACTACTTTTTAATTTATCATTATTTAAACCATTAAATATTATACCACTTGGTTCATATACATTATTATTAGTTCCACCATATATTCTCGCCAATGGATTACCTCTTTTAATATTATCAATATTTAAATTTGTTATTTTTTCTCCTGAACCAATTAATCTTCCTGCTGTTACATCACCATTTATATTAAGGTCATTTGTTGAAATAGAGAACGCAGCACGGGTTGTACCTGACGCTGTTATACTGTCAGCCATTCTTTATTATATATAAAAATAAATTAATAAATGTGCTTAAATGATTTTTTATAAAGTTAATTATAAAAAGATATAAGTTGATATAAGTAACATGGAAGATAAAGTAATTACTATAGGGAATATATGTAATATGTTACTATCTATATTTAATCTATCTATTTTATTAGAAATAATATCTTCTAATATATCTAATTTATCATTTCCGATAGTATTATTTTTAAGTTCGTGTATATAATATTCAAAAGTCATTATTTATATAATATTATTATAATTATTATTTATATAGTTAATTATATAAGTAATGAAAAAAGGAGGTGAAGCATCTAATGATTTATATAATGAAAGAGTAACACAAAGATTATCACAAGATACAGATAATTCTATTATAAATTCAATACTTAATATTGATTCAGTAGATGTTATATCTTCAATTACTAATAATTGTAATGTAGGTTCTTATGATTCTATAAATTATTTATATGCTTTTAATAGAGGTGGTTCGTCATCAATGAAAAAAGAAGTGAAAAATATTCGTTGCGATTGCAAAAAAAATGTGAGTAAAGGTGGGTGTATGACATGTCCTAAAGGAGTTGAAAATATAAATGTATATTTTAAAACATTTCATATAATTATTCCACGATTACATAAGAATTATAAATCTTTACGAACAAAGAGGATAGGTGGAAATGAATCATCAGGTTATCTTGATATGACTTATTTAAACTTACAAGATAAAAGTGTTTATGAAAACAAAACATATAATGATAATGGTTCAAACTTTGTAAAATTTATATAGATTATGGTAAGTAATTTTCTTTATTTCTTTCAAAAGGTTTATATCTATCAATATTAATATACACATTATTTTTATTAACCTTACCATAATTTATTAAGACATTCAACATATATTTTATTTTTATTCTAAAGTCATCAAGAGATTTATCAATTTCAACTTGTGGGACAAAACCATACGTATGCTTGAACTTTTCAGGTATAACAAAAACAAGCGAATAAAATATTTCTATTATATTGTCCTTTGTATCTGTGAAAATAGGGAGATATGTATTTAAATCATATCTATCTGATAATATATATATATAAATTTTCATTAGTTCGTCCATAAATATAATCATTTTAGTATATCTCGAATTATCATATTTTTTTATAAATCTAATATTATATATTATATTAACAAATTCTTTGTTTTTTATTAAAAATTTTACTTTTTTATTGCTTTTATTAATATAGAAATTTTCTGTATCTACTTCTTTAACATCTTTTATCTCATTAACTAAACTTTCCTCTTTTATAATATCTTCGCTATTTTTACTTGATATGTTTTGTTTTATATTACTATCAATATATATATATATTGAAATAATTATAATAATAGATAACAATATAGATGTGTTATATTTACTTATAATATAAAAAATAAAAGATAAGAGTATTAATGAATAATAATAATTACCTGTTATATTTTGAATGATATTATACATTTATCTTTACTTATATTAATAATAAAAATTATATTGAAACACCATCTATAAAATAAATGATAAATGATAGAAACATTATAATTATACCTACATATATTTTACGGTCATCTTTTGTTAATATATTTAAGATTAAATAGTAATTATTATTAGTATTATAATCATTTTTGCTATAAATATCTGTAAAGTCATTTATTATATCTATAGTATTTTGTAAAGTATTCTTATATAATTCTTTAATACTTAATTCATAAATAGGTTTGACATTATATAGATTTGGTAATTTTCCAGGGAGAGTTTCTAATAAATTATTAAGTTTTTTTTCAATATGTTTTTCTATATATTCCTCAATATCTGATGATATTGACTTTTCTCTTTTATTGATATCTGTTCTATCTAATGTTTCCATTATATAAATAATTATACTATTCTTCTTTAATCGTATATGAGATTATTTATGTTTAAAATAACACATATCTATATTACATTCATCATATCAATATTTGCTATTAAATTACGACGACAACAATATCTTTTCAAACCTAAAGTATTCAAAATATCAGATGTATGTATTTTTTCAAAGTTTTTGTAGATAGGGTCTACCTCTTTTTTTTCATCAATATTTGCTTTTTCTTTCTCATAATAATCTGCAATATCAGCCATTACACGCCCACATGTAAAACATCTAATCGGAATAATCATTGTATATCTTCTAATTAATAAGATATAATCATTTTTTATATATTTATGTGTATATATCTAAAAATAAAATAAATTATTATAATAGAATAATAAAAATAATGTCATTAACAGGTTTGCATTTAAGATTAAAAAGAGTTGAAGAATTAGTATCATCCCCTGTTTCACAATTGTCTGAAGGTGTAGATGTCGGAGAAACTCTAACAAAAGCACTAAACACTCTTAAAGAAGCAAGTGATTTAAATATTACTAAAGTAACGGAAGCATTCGATAATGTTATTAAGGAAGCATTCGATAATGCTATTAAGGAAGTATCAGAAACAGTAAAAACTAATGATTTAAATATTAGTAAAGTAACAGAAGTGTTTAATAATGCTGTTAAAGAATTATCAGATACAGTAAAAACAAATGATATATTAGATAGTTTAGAACTTGTGAAAGAAAAGATAAGTGTATTTGAAAATGAATTAGTTATTATAAAAGATTCGTTCTCTTCTTCGGTAAAAAAAGATGAAATTGTTGACCTTTTTATGAAATTAGAAAAATTAGAGAAAGTAGTAGATAATATTACTATAACACAAGAAAGTATAATTGAAAGATTAGTATCGTTAGAATCTAAATAATTAGTATTTTGGTTCTGTTTTTAGACATTCTTCGAGATATTCTTGATCGAATTGATACATATTAATACAATTATTTAGTATATTACTATTTTTTTGAATATATCCTTTATTTTTTTTAAGATTATATAAAGCATCAGTTGTATATTTTTTAGCATTATTATAATCACAATATTTATAATATATAATTCCCATGATATTGAGAATATCAGCTGATTCAATATTTAAAGAACTTGTATAAATACGTTCAGCGGTTTTAATATCTTTATCTTCTATTATTTCTTTATTAGATATTGTAACTAATTCAATATAATGATTATTAAAATATAAATGATTATTTGGATTTGTAGTAGAAGGATATATTCCTATTTTTGAACCTTCACTAAATGTATTTTTATTATAAAAAAATGCTTTTATATTTTTATCTTTTATAAACTTTGATAAGAATAACTTAAAGTTAATTTTAAAAGTTTCCATTGAATCATATAATTCTAAACATATTTGTGGTTTTATGAAATAACAAGATTTTGATATTAATCTTTTATATATATAATTATAATTAATAAGTTTATTATCATCATTTATTGTATTTAGAGATGTAAAAAGAATATCCCAAATGTTATTTTCTGGATTATTTAGACTTTTTATCAATTCTTCAATATTTTCAATATAACTATTACAAATTAAAATATCATCTTCTATTATCATATGAAATGTTTCATCATTACATTTTAAATTGTCAGCTATAATTTTGAATACAATTCTATGTTTTTCATAATTAGAAATTTGATGAGAGTTTAAATTTATAATACTATCGTTATATTCTGTATTATCAGTATAATGAGAATAATCTACACGTTTATTATATTTTTCTATATTTTCATCAATATAGAACTTTGAAGGTTCGCTAATTATCTTTATTTCAATATTTATATTATTTTCATTACATATTTTTTTTATTAAGTTTAAGCAATTATTAATATTATCATGTCTATTTGTAGACTTTTCATTAAATATTAAATATAAGTTCAGAGTAACCATAATTAATATATTTATATTGTATTATTCATATATCCTTTATTATCTTTTATTAATATTATATAAGTTATATTATAGTTATATAATATAATATGATTTGTGATGATATTTTATATGAATATCCTTATCCTCCAAAATTAATTGTCATTGGAGATATACATGGAGATATAAAACGTTTTAAAAATATTTTATTAGATGCTAATATTATAAATAATAATATTGAATGGATTGCTGATCCACCAAATACAATTGTTATACAAATGGGGGATCAAATAGATAGTGCTAATAGGGATATTGATATTAAAGAATGGGAAATTCTTGCGGATACTGAAATGCTTTATTTTACAAACTTATTAGATAAACTCGCACAATCTAAGGGAGGTAGACTAATTTCTATAATTGGTAATCATGAGTTTATGAATGTTATTGGTAATTATAGTTATGTTTCACAAAAAAGTATAAATAATAATCATATTAAACGATACGAACAATTTAAACCTGGTGGATCATTATCTTCAATATTATCAAATAGACCTATTATTGTAAAAATAGGTAATATGCTTTTCAGTCATGCTGGTATTACATGGAATCATCTCAATATATTAAATAAATATAGTAAAGATATTTCTTATATTAATAGAATATGGAAAAAGTTCGTACAAACAAATACAGTTCTAAATGAAGATAGAGAATTGTTTAATACTATATTATTAGACGATCAAGGTATTTTATGGACTAGAAACTTAGATGAAATTGATAATATTAAAACTTTATTAAAAACATTAAATTGTAATCATATGTTTGTAGGACATACAGTTGTGGAAGGTATTAAAAATATTGAAGGTGTTTTATGGTATACTGATACTGGTATTTCTCGTGCTTTTGGAACTAACACTTATCAATATATTGTAATTATTCATGATACAATGTATATAAAGACAATTTAAAAAAAAATGATAGGTAAAATTAAATATAGATATTAAATGTCATCATTTATAAAGGATTATTTAAATAAATTACCTGAAGATTTACAATTGGATATATATAGTCGCATTAAATACCCACAAAATAAAAATCTTATTTTAGATATTAAAACCTTTTATATGGTAAAAAAATCCATTTATTCTGAATATTTAAGTAATGTATCATCTAATGACAATGAAGAAGATTATTATAATAATAATAATATTCATTCATGTATTGATAATGATTTGATGAGGTTTTTTAATGATAATATTAATTATTTTCATGAAAAAACTAGGATTAATGAAATAAGAATGAATAGGATTCTAGCTTATAGAATAAAATATAAACTTTATAATAACAAAGCAACTTTTAATTTTGATAGAAACACAAAAACTTGCCCTAAAACACATATCAACCGATATATTGGGTGTTTAAATGTTGATGAAAGAGGAGAGCTTTTAACATATTTAAATGTTTTGTGTATTTTAGATGAATAAATTAATTATTACAAATGAAGCATGGAAAAAAATGTTTGATATTTTGAAAAATAATATTAATAAAAACTTTATTTTATCTGCAACAAGTGGGGGATGTAATGGATTTAATTACAAATTTAAAATTATTGAAAATAGTAAATATGATAGTATTTTAAAGTCTAATAAGTTTAAATCAATTATTATAGATAATAATGGTGTAAATGTTATAATAGATCCAAGTTCTGAATTTTTATTATTAGGTACAAAAATAGATTATATTACAGAAGACTTTACGAAAGGTATTTTTTCAAATAAGTTTTCTTTTACACCTAATAAAGAATTAGCTTCTTCGTGTGGTTGTGGTATTTCATTTAATCCAAAATAAAAAATGATTATTTTTTTGAATTATATATATTATTATTTCTAATAATTGTAAAAGTGAAAACAGGATTATTGAAGAGGCTTGAGAAAAATATGTAAAAAAATAATGTTAAATATAATACATTAAATTATGATAAATGTAAAGAGAATGCCTTTTGAGTACATAATTAACTATTTAGAAAAGTTTTAGAGACTTCAAGAATATTGAGAGATTAAAAAGATTATGTACTCATTTCCTTAAGTAGTAGAATATACAATGTATTTTAAAAAGGATATAAGAGAAAATAAAATGAGTACATAATTAATTATTTAGAAAGTTTTAGAGGTTTCAAGAATATTTAGAGATTAAAAAGATTATGTACTCGTTTTTCCTTAAGTAGTAGAATATACAATATATTTTAAAAAGGATATAACATATTATATTATGAGTACATAATTATTTATATTGAAAAGTTTTAGAGACTTTAAGAATATTTAGAAAATAAAAAGATTATGTACTCTTTTCCTTAAGTAGTAGAATATACAATGTATTTTAAAAAGGATATAACATATTATATTATGAGTACATAATTAATTATTTAGAAAGTTTTAGAGGTTTCAAGAATATTTAGAGATTAAAAAGATTATGTACTCGTTTCGTTTCCTTAAGTAGTAGAATATACAATGTATTTTAAAAAGGATATAACATATTATATTATGAGTACATAATTAATTATTTAGAAAAGTTTTAGAGGTTTCAAGAATATTTAGAGATTAAAAAGATTATGTACTCGTTTCCTTAAGTAGTAGAATATACAATGTGATTAAGATGTATTTTTAATAAGTTATAAGAGAATATATTTTGAGTACATAATTAATTATATTGAAAAGTTTTAGAGACTTCAAGAATATTAAGAAAATAAAAAGATTATGTACTCGTTTTTTCTTAAGTAGCATAATATACAAAGTGATAACTATTCATTTTTAATAAGTTATAAGAGAATATATTTTGAGTACATAATTAATTATATTGAAAAGTTTTAGAGACTTCAAGAATATTAAGAAAATAAAAAGATTATGTACTCGTTTTTCCTTAAGTAGCATAATATACAAAGTGATAACTATTCATTTTTATTAAGTTATAACATATTATATTATGAGTACATAATTATTTATATTGAAAATTTTTAGAGACTTTAAGAATATTTAGAAAATAAAGAGATTATGTACTCGTTTCGTTTCCTTAAGTAGCAAAATATACAAAGTGATAACTATTCATTTTTATTAAGTTATAACATATTATATTATGAGTACATAATTATTTATATTGAAAATTTTTAGAGACTTTAAGAATATTTAGAAAATAAAGAGATTATGTACTCGTTTCGTTTCCTTAAGTAGCAAAATATACAAAGTGATAACTATTCATTTTTATTAAGTTATAACATATTATATTTTGAGTACATAATTAATTATATTGAAAAGTTTTAGAGACTTCAAGAATATTAAGAAAATAAAAAGATTATGTACTCGTTTTTTCCTTAAGTAGCAGAATATACTAAGAGATTACATTGTTATTTTTATTAAGTTATAACATATTATATTATGAGTACATAATTATTTATATTGAAAATTTTTAGAGACTTTAAGAATATTTAGAAAATAAAGAGATTATGTACTCGTTTCCTTAAGTAGCAAAATATACTAAGAGATTACATTGTTATTTTTATTAAGTTATAACATATTATATTATGAGTACATAATTATTTATATTGAAAATTTTTAGAGACTTTAAGAATATTTAGAAAATAAAGAGATTATGTACTCGTTTCCTTAAGTAGCAAAATATACTAAGAGATTACATTGTTATTTTTATTAAGTTATAACATAATATTTTTTGAGTACATAATTAATTATATTGAAAAATTTTAGAGACTTTAAGAATATTAAGAAAATAAAAAGATTATGTACTCGTTTCCTTAAGTAGCATAATATACTAAGATATTACATTGTTTTTTAATAAGATTATAAGACAATATAATATGAGTACATAATTAATTATTTAGAAAAGTTTTAGAGACTTTAAGAATATTAAGAAAATAAAAAGATTATGTACTCGTTTCCTTAAGTAGCAAAATATACTAAGAGATTACATTGTTATTTTTATTAAGTTATAACATAATATTTTTTGAGTACATAATTAATTATATTGAAAAGTTTTAGAGATTTCAATAATATTAGGAAAATAAAAAGATTATGTACTCGTTTCCTTAAGTAGCATAATATACTAAGATATTACATTGTTTTTTAATAAGATTATAAGACAATATAAAATGAGTACATAATTAATTATTTAGAAAAGTTTTAGAGATTTCAATAATATTAGGAAAATAGAAAGATTATGTACTCGTTTTTCATTAAGTAGCATAACATACAATGAGATTCATAATGTATTTTTAAAAGGATATAACATATTATATTTTGAGTACATAATTAATTATTTAGAAAGGTTTTAGAGACTTCAAGAATATTAAGAAAATAGAAAGATTATGTACTCGTTTTTCCTTAAGTAGCATAATATAGTAAGAGATCATATAGAATGCTTTTTTGAATACATAAGAGTTTTCAATAATTAGGAATAAAGTAATTTAATCAAAATTAATAAGTTTATCTAATATACTTCGAAATCCTTCTTTTGTAAAATTAAAATTATTAAGTATATAAAATATTGTTCTATACTCTACTTTTGTTATAGTTCCTCTATCAAATATTTTATTCAATAATTTATTTGAATCATCAAAAGATATTCTCCCATCTCCTTGTCCTTTTATTAAATTTTCAGCAAGGTTCAATAAATCATTATCAAATTTTAAACCATTAATATCTCTGTAATAAGTAATTTTATTATCCATTATTATATATAACTAATATAACTTAAATATAATAATAATGGATATAGATATTTTATTTTCACAAATGAAAATAAATAAACCGTGTAATATATGTGGAAAAAAAAATAATACAAATGATAAAAATATTTGCATAAGTTGTGTTAAAATATTAACTCCACATTTTTCTAATTGTAATTGTATATATTGTAAATAATCTTCATTTAATTAATAATCATCATAGTCATCATAATAACTATCGTAATAATCAACTAAATCAATATAATATTTATAATTGTAATATTTTTCCTCTATATTTAAATATTTTATCGAGTCAGACAAAATATTTGATGTTTGTTCGTCATTATTTTCATAATCCATTTGGGTATAATTGTTTAGAAATAAGGTTATCATTTTTTAATAAAAAATGATAACCTTATTATCATAATTCATAACATGGATATACGTATATATCGTCGTCAATCATATTGGGATAATATGAATAATGAAAACCTATTATTGAACCCTTTAACTAATAGGTTTGTATTAAAAAAAGGAAAAATTGGTAAAAAAATACTTGATATACTTAAACAAAAAGAGGAACAAGAAAATAAAAATTGCGATACTATAAAAAATGAAGATGTTGTCAAAAAAATAAATATTAATGAATTAAAAAAAGAATGGATAAAATTATATGAATTAAGCGAATCATCTGATATATTTGATATTATTGAATCAAAAGACAATTTACTCAATATTAAGTTATCTAAAACCGCAAAAATTATAGGATTAAGTGGTGAAGGTACATTGATTATTCGTAAAATAAAAGATATAGCACTTGCAAATAAAGAGTTTACTGAAATTTATTTACCTAAAAATTATACAGGAAAACATTATGCAAAACCTTTATATAATAGAGTTCATGGTTATATGTATTATATAAATGAAACCAATTATAAAAGAATATCAAGAATAGTCAATACTATAAATTTAATCAATAAAAAATATAATTCTTATAAATTGGTGGAAAGTTTTGATGATGAAGAAAAAGAAATCAAAACACATGGTATAATTGGTATTGATATACTTTATGTAGAACCTTCGTGGATTACTGAACTTGTAAAAGGAAATCCTTTACAAAATCCTATTTTAAATAAAGAAGGACAAATTATTTTTAGCAAATCTGCTATTTCAACTAATACAATTGAAAAAGCAAATATTTATTTACAAACAAAAATGCCGAAAGAGTTTATAATATTATATCCAAAATATATCATTTTGTCTTCAACTAAAACTATTTCCGTTCAATTAAAAACCTTTATAGAATCTGATTATACTATAGCAAATATAGCATATAATAAACATGCAAGAATTATTTTTAAAAATAATGGTAACTTATTTATTATTGATCCTTGGAAACAAGAACCTGATGCAGGAACTAAAGATTTAATGAAACTTATATCAAATTTACAATTTATAAAAAGAAAACCAGAACAAACAACTGAAGGTTCTTGTACTGCGGTTTCATATGCTAGAACATTACATATGGTTATGAATGGAGTTGATAATATAAATGATAAACTTTCATTTGATTACATTATATTAGCAAGTAGATTAATATCTAAATATCGTAGATAATATATATAATATATATAATAATTTATATTTTAAATACGACGTTTTATCAAATTATGACCGTTTTTTTTTAGTTCATCTACAGTACCAACTCCGAGTAATCCCATAGCCCTGTCAAGTTCTACTCTCAAGATATCTAATGCTTTTATTACCCCTTGTGTTCCTCCTGCAGCAAGTCCATATAGATATGGTTTTCCAACTCCAACTGAATCAGCACCAAGTGCTAATAGCACCTGAATCTAAATAATCGAAAACCATTTTATGAGATCTTTTTTTAGCACATATACGAAGATCGGCGATATTTACTGCATTATTTAAACGATTTTTAGAAAATGTATCGACTAAAGGATTGATTATTGGGCGAATATATTTAAGTATATGGTGAATACCTATATCGTGAGGCGATGGTATTTTTAAAGACATTTTTCTTATCTTGTTTGATATTTTTGTTGTATTTTTAAATATTGACGGTATTCTATTATATCTTGTATAAATCATAATTATGTTATTATTTAATAGTTTATGATAATATTTTTTTATATACTATTTCAATAAAAAATAAAAAAATTGATACTATTTTTTGTTTTTACTTATACATATAAATGAATGATTACGTATCGAAGTTTATTCTTTGCGTTCTTCGAACACAACATGGAAAAACATTTACAGCTATTGAAGAAATAGAGAGAGAGATTTCAAGCAATAATGGTCCAAATAAAAGTATTCATATAATATTTACAATGAATACATTATTGAATAATAGTCAATTCGTTAAAAGACTTGAAACTATAGAACAAAAATATGGAGAAGGTACTATATGTGTTTTATCTTCTAAAAAAATTAAAAAATATCGACACGTCAAAAATGATAAAGAATTATTGGGAGAGTTTTTTGATAAAACTACATGTCCGAGAATTGTTGTTATGTGTAGTAATAAACAAAGGTATTTAGATGGTGTAAATTTTATCGATAAAATAAGTCGTAATGATAATCATATTAGCGGAATATTTGTTTATTATGATGAACTTCATAATTATATTAATAAAAAATTAAGATCTCAAATAGAAATAATTCATGAATATGATATTGTTAAAAAAATTATGGCATTAACGGCAACACCTAATAAAATTTTCGATGGTACACCTTTCTGGTCAACAATACAACTTATACATTTGAATAATTTAAACTCTATAAATTATTCAGGATGTGCTGATATGGTTTTTCATAATATTGAAGATTATTATGAAAAACCATATCAGCGCCTATTAAATGGAGGAGTAGATAGAGAAAATTATGAATTTATAGATCATGTTTTAACTAAACACCCAGAAATATTAGGATATTATACTATATCATTTATTCCAGGACATATAAAAACTGTAACTCATAATAAAATAAGAGATTTGATATTTATTAAAAATGATAAATCTGTGGTTATTATGATAAATGGAACAGAAAAAAATATTACTTATAACGATTTATCAGGAAATAAAATAATATTAGATGTAAAGACCGAATATTCTGAAGAGGTTTCAGATACGTTTTCAAGATTAATTAAACAATATGATTTAGAAGATCGCCCAATTGTAATAACGGGTTATTATTGTGTTAGTATGGGACAAACATTAACGAATGAAACACTTGGAACATTTACATCAGCAATATTCGGACATATGGATATTTCAGAAGATAATATATATCAACTATTTGGTAGAATAACAGGTAGAAGTAAAGATTGGAAAAAATATACAAAAACAAATGTTTATTGTACTTCGGTTATACAAAATAAATGTATGTTAATGGAAGAATCAGCAAAAAATATGGCTTTAATCCATAATGGTAAAAAAGTAACACTAGAAATATCTAGAGAACCCATGCGTAATAATGAAGATATACTTCCTCAAAAAATTAAGAAAGAAAATAAAAAGGTAGATGAAGATAAAATTACTATAAAGTCTTTCGAAACACGGGATGAAGCTACCATATTCATTAAAGTTAAGTTTAATTCAAATGCAAGAATAGCCGATAAAGCTGCAAAAAAATTATTACAAGCAAATGGTGAAAATCCTACATACGAAAATATATTAGCCCACTGCAAAGGATGGGGTCTTGATATTAGAAGTAAATATAGAGCATGTCATAGTTTTGAAGATAAATGGTGTGTATGGTGGAAAGAAGAAACATTATTAATATAAAAATTGATAATGTTTTTTTATATTAATTAATAATGAATATTTTTGACAATTTACCTAATGATTTACAAATTAAAGTTTACAATAATATTAGGTTTCCTCAAAGTAAAGAACTTTTATATGATATTGAAAGTTATTTCAATATGAAAAAATTAATATATGTTAAATATTTACGTAGAGGTCTTATGTATAGCGATGATTATTTTGATGATTTAAATATTCATGCATGGGGATAGATTACGACTTAATTATATTTAGAGATAATAATAAGGATTTAAATAAAAAGGTTTTTGATAAAAATGATGAAAGATTAAAGCATTTTCTTTCTTATAAGACTATATCTAAAAATAATAATGATAATACAATATATACTTTTCGTAAAAACTTAAATATATCTTGTATATATCGTATTAATAGAAACCTAAGTATTTTAACTACACAAGAAAGATTAGACTTTCTAAATGATTAACAATTTACTTCAATAATTTGTAATATCTTAGTATATTCTGCTACTTAAGGAAAAACGAGTACATAATCTTTTTATTTTTTTAATATTCTTAAAATCTCTAAAACTTTTTCTAAATAAATAATTATGTACTCAAAAAATATTCACTTATAACCATTAAAAATATATAGTAATCACTTAATATATTCTGTTACTTAATGAAAATCGAGTACATAATCTTTTTATTCTCATTAAATTCTTGAAATCTCTAAAACCTTTATAAATAATTAATTATGTACTCAAATGTATTCTCATATAACTTTATTAAAATAAATAGTAATCACTTAGTATATTATGCTACTTAAGGAAAAACGAGTACATAATCTTTTAAATTTCTTAATATTCTTAAAACTTTTTAAATCTTTCTAAAAATAAAATTATGTACTCAAATGTATTCTCTTATAACTTTATTAAAATAAATAGTAATATCTTGGTATATTATGCTACTTAAGGAAAAATCGAGTACATAATCTTTTTATTTTCTTAAATTTATTAAAATCTCTAAAACTTTTCTAAATAATTAATTATGTACTCATTTTATATTATGTTATATCCTTTTTTAAATACATTATGAATCTCATTGTATTAATATACTACTTAAGGAAAAACGAGTACATAATCTTTCTATTTTCTTAATATTCTTTAAATCTCTAAAACTTCTCAAAATAATTAATTATGTACTCAAATGTATTCTCTTATAATATTTAAAATAAATAGTAATCACTTAGTATATTATGCTACTTAAGGAAAAACGAGTACATAATCTTTTTATTTTCTTAATATTCTTTAAATCTCTAAAACTTCTCAAAATAATTAATTATGTACTCAAAAAATATTCACTTATAATCTTATTAAAATAAATAGTAATATCATGGTATATTTTGCTACTTAAGGAAGTCTATTACATAATCTTTTTATTTTCTTAATATTCTTTAAATCTCTAAAACTTTTCAAAATAATTAATTATGTACTCGTTTTATATTCTATTATAACTTATTAAAATATATAGTAATATCATGGTATATTCTGCTACTTAAGGAAAATGAGTACATAATCTTTCTATTTTCTTAATATTCTTTAAATCTCTAAAACTTTTCAAAATAATTAATTATGTACTCAAAATATAATCTCTTATAATCTTTAAAAAACAATTTAATTACTTTGTATATTCTGCTACTTAAGGAAAATGAGTACATAATCTTTTTATTTTCCTAATTTTATTAAAACTTCTAAAACTTTTCTATAAAATAAATTATGTACTCAAATGTATTCTCTTATAACTTTATTAAAATAAATAGTAATATCTTGGTATATTCTGCTACTTAAGGAAAAACGAGTACATAATCTTTTAAATTTCTTAATATTCTTAAAACTTTTTAAATCTTTCTAAAAATAAAATTATGTACTCAAATGTATTCTCTTATAACTTTATTAAAATAAATAGTAATATCTTGGTATATTCTGCTACTTAAGGAAGTCTATTACATAATCTTTTTTTTTTCTTAATATTCTTAAAACTTTTTAAATCTTTCTAAAAATAAAATTATGTACTCAAATGTATTCTATTATAACTTTATTAAAATAAATAGTAATATCTTGGTATATTCTGCTACTTAAGGAAAAACGAGTACATAATCTTTTAAATTTCTTAATATTCTTAAAACTTTTTAAATCTTTCTAAAAATAAAATTATGTACTCAAAATATATTCACTTATAACTTTATAATATATATTGCAATTATTATATGTAATTATGTTATTTTGTATAAATTTGTTCTAATAATATTATATATATATAAAAAATGATCTTGTGATACTATATTATTATTACCCTGAAAGACGGGGAAAAAACAAAAGTTTATTGCGCTAAAAGGATTAAACACATTGACAAACAGAGACAATATGTCAAGAACCGCAAGGGGAAATCGCTGTTATCATAGTGTTCCTAAGTAACAATATAAATCGGAGTTTTTTGGGAGTAGATAAATATTAATACCATTTATTGAAAACTTTTTTATTTCTGGAAAATGAATACATAATCTTTCATGACTTGATGTTATTAAATGAAAAAATATAAACATTTTATGTAATTTTATTTATAACTATTAATAAAGTATAATCTTTCATGATTTTTTAAAGATCCAATATAAGTATTAATATTAAATTTGCAAGAAATCGTTAAATTATTAGAATAATTATATATAGTTTGATCGTTGCTATTTTTATATTCAATCTTATAAGCAAGAAGTTTATTAAATTTAGATTTGTTATTTTTTGCTATTTTTTTATTAAAAGGTTTATTGTTATTCCAATATATCCTTAGATCGTAATTTATCCAAACGTGAATATTTAGATATTCAGAATAATCATCATTATATATAAGCCCTTTACATAAATATTTAATATATAATAGTTTTTTTATATTGTAATAACTCTTAATATCGTCTAAAAGTTCTTTATTTTGTGGATAAATAATATAACTATAAACTTTTAACTGTAAATCATAAGGTAATTTTTCAAAAATATTCATTATTTTTTATTATATATAATACTTGATTATTTTTTTAAAAATTGAGTACATAATCTTTTTATTTCATTAATTTTATAGAAAAGTTTTAGAGGTTTCAATAAAATTAATTATGTACTCAAAATATATTATCTTATAAAAAAAGAATATTCTTTATGAATCTATTTATATATTATTCTACTTAAGGAAAATCGAGTACATAATCTTTTTATTTTCTTAATATTTTTGAAATCTCTAAAACTTTTCTAAATATATAATATGATTTCATTGTATATTCTGCTACTTAAGGAAAATCGAGTACATAATCTTTTTATTTTCTTAATATTCTTCAAATCTCTAAAACTTTTCTAGAAAATAAATTATGTACTCAAAATATATTCACTTATAACAAAAGAATATTATTTACGAATCACTTAGTATATTATGCTACTTAAGGAAAATGAGTACATAATCTTTTTAATATCTCAATATTCTTAAAACTTTTTAAATCTTTCTAAAAATTAAATTATGTACTCAAATTATATTCACTTATAAAAAAGAATATTATTTACGAATCACTTAGTATATTATGCTACTTAAGGAAAAACGAGTACATAATCTTTTTATTTTCTTGAATTTCTTTAAATCTCTAAAACCTTTCTAAATAAATAATTATGTACTCAAAATATATTCTGTATAACTTATTAAAATAAATCATAATCTCTTAGTATATTCTGCTACTTAAGGAAAAACGAGTACATAATCTTTTTATTTTCTTGAATTTCTTTAAATCTCTAAAACTTTTCTAAAAAATAAATTATGTACTCAAAATATATTCTGTATAACTTATTAAAATAAATCATAATCTCTTAGTATATTCTGCTACTTAAGGAAAAACGAGTACATAATCTTTTTATTTTCTTGAATTTCTTTAAATCTCTAAAACTTTTCTAAAAATTAAATTATGTACTCAAATTATATTCACTTATAAAAAAGAATATTATTTACGAATCACTTAGTATATTATGCTACTTAAGGAAAAACGAGTACATAATCTTTTTATTTTCTTAATATTCTTAAAACTTTTTAAATCTTTCTAAATAAATAATTATGTACTCAAATGAATTCTCTTATAACTTATTAAAATAAATAGTAATAACTTAGCATATTATGCTACTTAATGCAATCGAGTACATAATCTTTTTATTTTCTTAATATTCTTAAAATCTCTAAAACCTTTCTAAATAAATAATTATGTACTCAAATGAATTCTCTTATAACTTATTAAAATAAATAGTAATAACTTAGCATATTATGCTACTTAATGCAATCGAGTACATAATCTTTTTATTTTCTTAATATTCTTAAAATCTCTAAAACCTTTCTAAATAAATAATTATGTACTCAAATGAATTCTCTTATAACTTATTAAAATAAATAGTAATAACTTAGCATATTATGCTACTTAATGCAATCGAGTACATAATCTTTTTATTTTCTTAATATTCTTAAAATCTCTAAAACCTTTCTAAATAAATAATTATGTACTCAAATGTATTCTCTTATAACTTATTAAAAATAAATTGTTATCTCTTTGTATATTCTGCTACTTAAGGAAAATCGAGTACATAATCTTTTTATTTTCTTAATATTTTTAAAGTCTCTGAAACCTTTCTAAAAATTATATTATGTACTCAATATATATAATGAAATATAAAGATTATCCTGACTTTACCCCAAATATTACACCTAAACAAATGTTTAAAATAGGAATAATGGGAGGTTTTTATTTTAGAACAATAAAGTCACCAAAAACAAATCAAGTTTATCAATATCATTATAAAAGATTTAATTTTTTAAAAGATATTGATGATAATAAAGTCTTTAGTGAAAAATATGATAAAAATATTAATTATTATAAAGTTGAAGTAGGAACATCTTATGAGTTTTGGATGAGTAAAAATTGGATAAATGAAAATGTAGATCCTTATGGATGGATAGAATGGTACTGTAATTTTTACAATGGGAGAAGAACAAATGACGATTTAAGACAAATAAATAGATGGAAGAAGTCAGCAGGACCTAATGGACGATTCAGAAATCAATTGCAGAATAAAATAAATGAAGTAGGAAATAATAATGAAAAAATATATCCAAGATTAAGACAAACATTACTACATTGGGGATTTGATAGTAGAAAACTTGAAATTACTATATAAAAATTGATTAATATTATAAATATATATATAGTATAATATGGACACATTATCATTTGATAAATTGATTACTGATAAAAATAAAGAATTGTTAGAGATTTATGATAGAAAGACAAAAAATAAAAAAATGATATCAGACCCTTCTACGATTGACTTTAATAGTAAGAAATTATATAATCTTATAAATGCTACATTCGATAAAAAACTTAAAACCTCGAAAGCTTATCTTAAAAAATGTGAGAAAGAATTATCAAATTAAATATTTTAAAGTTTCTTTTATTACATATTGTATAAAAGTATATAAATATATATTGATATATAATAAATATATGTTATCACAACGCAGTAATAAAATAATAGATGACGAAGTATTAAAAATTATAAAGAATAATAATGAGTTTAAAGTTGAAGAAGCTACTCAATTTATTATATCAAATTGTAAAGATATAAATATTGATTTAATAACATCTCGAGTTCAAGAAATTTATAATAATAGAAAAATATTAACAGAATTAATTAAAATACCTGAAATCAAACAACGAACTGAAGAATGGTTTGAAGCACGTAAAACTCGTCTTACAGCAAGTGATTTATATGATGCTATTAAAAAAAGTAATGTAAGTAATGTTTTAGCTAAGAAAAAAGCAAAAATTGTTGTTGATAATATTAATTATAATGCTATTCCTGCTTTAAAATGGGGGACAATGTTTGAATCAATGGCATCGAGATGTTATTCTCATGTTAATAATAATATAAATATATATGATTTTGGTCTTATTTGTGACAAAAAAAACGAACATTTCGGAGCATCTCCAGATGGTATAAATGAATTAGGGATTATGATTGAAATAAAATGTCCGTATTCTCGTAAAATTATAGACGGTTTTATTCCTGAGAAATATAAATTACAAATTCAAGGACAATTAGCAGTATGTAATTTATCTGAATGTGATTATGTCGAATGTCAATTCAAAACATTTGATAGTGAAGAATTATATTTAGAAGAATTAGATAAAGATATTCAATATAATCATGGTATAATAGCCGAATATATTAATAAAAACGGAGAATATTATTATATTTACAGTGATGAAAATATGAAACCAATCGATTGTATTGAAAATATTAATATTCTAAAAAATAATTTTAATTTATCTAATGATTTCGACATTAGACTAAAATTTAATAAATTTATATATTGGAAACTTGTAGAAATAAATACACAAAGAGTTAAGTTTGATATCCAAGAATGGGAAATAATTGTACCTAAAATAAATGAGTTTTGGGATAAAGTAGAACAATATAAACTTATGCCTGTTGAGAATATAATTAAAAAGTTTAAGTTTATCGATGATAACGACGATTAATTTTGAGGTTTAGGTTGAGGGTATTCCCAACTCGATATAATATTATGATTATTTTTCATATATGGATTTATAAAATAAATAATACTATAGTCTGTTATACCAGGTGTATTATTTTTTTCAGTATCTGAAGGAACACATATAGATTTATAATCTATACCGTCTTTTGTACCATCTTGTGTCAAACATCCACATCCATATATTTTATCACTATTGCAATTGAGCCAACATAAAGAACTATTAGACTTATTTTCTTTTATTATATCTATGAAAGGTTTTATTTTTCCAACAGCATTGTTTTTATTTGGATATATTAAAATAAATTCTAAATATAAGTTTTTATTACATTCTTTTCCATCTTCATAACATGATTTTTCGTGTTTAGTTACAGCAAAGGTTATATTCATATTTTTTTTATTTTCATATATATGAGGAGATTGTGATATACAAATATAAACAGGACCATTTACTTTATCGATATTGTTTTTTTCCTTGATTATATTACTTATAATATATTTTTCTAATTCATTATAATTTCCATTTTTTATATCTCCCTTATAATCTTGAGGATTAGAACCAGACTTTAATATATAAGATATAACACTTGAATTATAAATATTATTATCGTTTAATATTTTGTGCAAATCTTTAGGACTTTTAGAAATACACATATATGCTAATAGCATTTCATTGTTTGATATATCATAAGTATTACTCATCCCATCTGAATACTTACTATTTTCATTATTTCCGAAAAAATTATTTTGACACGTATAATCTGTATGATAATCTGTATGATATTCTCCATTTATATAACCTATAGTATCATTTCTTAGAGAATCATAAGTTGTTTTTTTATTCGTATTTATAACAGGATTTTTCACTAAATATTTAGGACAAGTATCATCAAAATTATTGCCACCTATTGTAAGAAAGTTTTCTCGTATGGGTATTTTATATATTCCTAAAACACTCATAATATATAAAACACTAATTATTACAAATGTTATAATCAATAGTAAAAATATATATTCTTCTATTTTATAATTATCTGAAGAAAATGTATTTATAACTATAAAATAAACTCCTAAAATAATATATGTTAATATTATTAATAATAACAATATATTATTATAGTTCATATTATACTCTATATTAATTAATTATTTTTATTATAATATAATAGCTATTATGACTTATTTTATTTAAAAAAAAAAGGTTTTCAATGTAATGGTTTTGCTTTTATGGAAGAGGTAGTGGTGCAGGAGGTAGTTGTACAGGAGGTAGTGGTGCAGGAGGTAGTGGTGCAGGAGGTAGTGGTACAGGAGGTAGTGGTGCAGGAGTTACCATATTTAATGGTTTACCATCCCACATCAATGAATTTTTATTAATACTGAGTTTTCCAATCTTTATATCTTTTGTATCATCAGTATTATTAATAGATATTGTGTTATCAAGACTAGTATCTATAAGTAAAGATCCTATTTCAACCTTTGTAGGAGAAGCTACTGAGTTTTTATTTTTTATTTTTAAAATATTATTAGTATAATCAATCTTATAACAATTATTACCACCTGATAAATCACATACATTTAAACTTTTGTTATTATTGTCAGTATTTATTGTCAATCCAGATGTTATTGATGTTGACTTAATCAATGAAATTTTATCATAATCAATAGTTGAAACAGGTACATTATCCCATTTATTTGTTATTTTATTAGCACTATTATTAGTTCCAAATTGAAAATATCTATCAAGATTATCATGTAAGTTTGTTATCTTATTATTATAAAAGTTTGAAGTATTAAAATTCAAATTACTACTATAATTATTTAAACTATTTGAAGTATTAAAATTCAAATTACTACTATAATTAATTAAACTATTTGAAGTATTAAAATTCAAATTACTACTATAATTAATTAAACTATTTGAAGTATTACCTATATAATTAGAAGTATAAATATTTAAATTACTACTATTATTAAATAACATATTTTCAGTATTTATAATACTCGTTCTATTATCTTTCATCTTATCTACTAATGAATCATCCCTCGCTTTGTTTATTGCAAAAGTACTAGTAAGTCGTGTATCTAAATCTGACTTATAAGTATAATAATCATAAGATAGATATCCAACAAAAACCGATAATACTATAAAAACCATCGATAAAATACAATATATTACAGCATCAACAACATCCATTGTATTTTATCTATCTATTTTCTTATAAATAGATTATATATTTATTTATCAATATAAAATAAGATATGTTTTACAATTACAAATAATCTTCATTGTTATCACTACTATTATTACTATCACTAATATATTCATTATTTATAATATATCCTCCTTCGTATAAAGTATTATTTCCAAAAGGTTCTTTATTTACACCAACACCATCACCATCAACATCAACATCAACATCAACATCAACATCAACATCAACATCAACATCAACATCAACATCAACATCACCATCACCATCAACATCAACATCACCAACACCATCAATTACACCAACACCATCAATTACATCAACACTTTCACCACCATATTGATTTATAATATAATCCCCTCCTATTATTTTTTCAAAATTATCATTATATGTATCTTCCCAAACCTTTTCATCTTTAATCATGTCAGGATTATCAAAATTATCTACAATATCGTCATAATAATCTAATGTATCGATTATATCTTCGTTATTATTTATTTCGTCATCATCCCCATCATATCTTTGTATTTCTATCTGTTCGGGCGGAAGATCTATATTTTCAGTATTAATACGTAATTGTATTCCCATAGTTTCTAATTCTTGAATTAAAAGTTTGAAAGCGTAAGGGGTTTGTATAACTGCTACATCATCATTATTACAATTTCTACAAGTGTTTATATTTGCTTTTATATTAAATGCTACAAGTGTTCCACATCTTTTACAAGCACACCAAGAATATTTATCTGACCTTTCCATCATACTTTCTTTTATAAATAATGAAATACCATGACTTAATACAGTATCTCTTTCCATCTCACCAATACGTAATCCTCCACCACGTCGTCTACCTTCTGTGGGTTGTCTTGTTAATCCTGTTAACTTACCGATACCACGTGCATTAATTTTTTCAGCAACCATATGTTTTAACCTAAAATAATATGTAGGACCAATAAATATTTCACTTTCTATTTGTGCACCTGTAAATCCATTATATAAAATTTCATTACCATGTTTGTTATAACCATTATCTTCTAATCTTTTATATATTGCTTCATTTTCAACAGGGATAAAAACAGTAGCATCTCCTAATAATCCATCAAGACAACATACTTTAGCAAATATACATTCAACAAGATGACCTATTGTCATACGTGAAGGAATAGCATGAGGGTTAATTATAATATCAGGACGTACACCATCTTTAGTATATGGCATATTTTCTTCAGATATTATAATTCCAATCACTCCTTTTTGTCCGTGTCTTGACGAATGCTTATCTCCATATTCTGGTTTTTTGATTTTTAAGAATCTAACCTTGCATATAATAGAATCTTCACCAGCTAATTTATTTGAAATATATACTTTATCTACAGTACCATAAAGAGAATTATCAGTACTTATTG
>Ga0209702_10003328_pt1 | contig 25564 bp, 27 predicted proteins | sample FRY01_FD_187210 | JGI IMG/M metagenome (GOLD analysis project Ga0209702, IMG submission 187210) | Freshwater microbial communities from Lake Fryxell liftoff mats and glacier meltwater in Antarctica - FRY-01 (SPAdes) (version 2) | ecosystem: Environmental > Aquatic > Freshwater > Ice > Glacier... | reverse complement strand
AGCTTATTGGACTTAGTACGTGGCAGTTCAGGTGCCGCAAAAATCAGATCTGGCACATGTCTCGGGCTTGCTTGATTTCTAAGTGCGCTCTTAATTTCTTTTGTCAGCGATTCATTAAATACTTGACCCGCTTTCATAACTACAAACAAAATAACCCGAGTGTCATTATCCCAATCTTGCGACACCGCCATTGCTTCTTGCACTTGCCGGAAAGTTTCAACAACATGATAAATTTCAGCGGTGCCAATGCGCACTCCTTTAGAGTTTAAGGTGGCATCGCTTCTGCCATACAAAGTAAATCCACCTGTTGCCGATTTTGCGGCAAAGTCTCCCTGCGTCCATACGCCTGGAAAACTCTCGAAGTAGGCGGCCTGGTACTTTTCCTGGTTTACATCATTCCAAAAACCTAAAGGCTTTGATGGAAATGGAACGGTGCACACGAGTTCACCTTTTTCATCCCAAACTGCACTCTTACCTTCGACATTGAAGATATCGACCGCCATACCAAGGCAAGCTCCTTGTAGCTCGCCTCGGTAAACCGGTTGGGTGGGTACGCCGGCTAAAAAGCAGCCACAGATATCGGTTCCACCTGACATAGACACTAAATGCACATCAGATTTGATTGAAGCATAAACATAATCAAAACTCTCTGGAACTAAAACTGAACCGGTCGAGCCAATTATTTTCACAGTTGAAAGATCATGGGTCTTTATTGGTTCCAACCCCTCCTTGCGTGCTGAGTCAATGAACTTTGCCGATACGCCAAAGAAATCCAACTTTTCATGTTGGGCAATATCAAATAGGCGGGCCGGGGTAGGGCTCATCGGTGCCCCGTCATAAAGGACAATTGTGGCGCCCCGACCTAACGCCATTACTAACCAGTTCCACATCATCCAGCCACATGTGGTGAAAAAGAAAACCTTATTATCTTTAACTATATTAAATTGATACAGCATTTCTGCTTGAACTTTGAGCATCACACCCGCACCGCTATGTGTAATACATTTTGGCTTCCCAGTTGTTCCCGAGGTAAAGAGTACGAAACCAGGGTGATCAAAGGCTAGTTGTTCAAAATGAGCAGTACTTCCGAAAAATGGTTTTATCCACGCGTCAAATTGACTAATGCGAATTGTTCTAATCAAGGAGGGCAGAAGTTTTTCAATCTCCTGCGATTTTTCACCACAATCGATGTACTTACCGTTGTATTGATAGCCATCTGCTGCAAGTAGCAACTTTGGTGCGATCTGTCCAAAACGATCTTCAACGGCATGTGGCGCGAAATCTGGTGAAGCGGTCGACACAACTGCACCAATACTTAGTGCACCTAGGGTATAAATAATTACTTCGGTAATGTTTGGCACCCAGGCTACTACTCGGTCGCCAGTAACGATACCTTCGGCCCACATCGCCGCAGCGGTTGCCGCAACTTTTATCCGTAATTCTTCCCAGGTAATTTCTGAGCGCGTGCCATCTTCGGCAATTGAAACGATCGCAACACTCTTGTTTTCACCTTTGGCAAGAAGATTTTGCGCAACATTTAACTTTCCGTCAGGAAAAAACTTACTAGAAATAAAATCTTTACCTTTACTATAAAACTGTTCACCTTTAACCCCAAGAACTCCACAATCATCCCAAGCCTTTGCCCAGAACTCCCCTGGATTTTTTATGCTCCAGTCATGAAGCTCGGAGTATGATTCAAAACCATGCTCCCGCTGCAACTTCTCAATGGCAGTTGTGCCACTTAAAGAAGGCTGCCAGAGTCTTTGACTCATTGATTGTTCTCCTCATAGAGTTGTTAGGCCTAGCTTTGTCACTCCAACTTGCGCGCCAGGTTGAAGGCTAGACCCTTGGATCCCATATCTACTAGCTGCTTAAAAAGCTAAACAACTTATCTAAAATCCTTGACGAGTAGGCATATCCGATGATGGGGTTGGCGCAATTAGCCGATTATAATCACTGGGAAATGTTCCTTTCGGCAACTGGTTCGGACAAAGTTGTCCAAATTATTTATGGAGATCGATTATGAGCCTTACAGGAAAACGAGCTTTTATAACTGGATCTTTCCAGGGAATTGGTCTTGGGATTGCCACTGCCCTAGCGGCGGAAGGGGTGGAAATAGTTCTTCACGGATTAGCTGATGCGGAAACTATTGCCGTGGCCGAAAAGGCGGTGATGGAAGCGGGGGCGGTAAGAGTCGAATCCCAGGTATCCGATCTTCGAGACGCAAATGCAACTAAAGATCTAATTGCAAGGATCCTTACTGGCGGGCCAGTAGATATTTTGTGTAACAACGCCGGTATCCAATACATAGCAACGATCGAAGATATGCCCCAAGAAAAGTGGAATGACATTATTGCCATTAATCTAACCTCCTACTTCGACACCATGCGCTTACTGTTACCACAAATGAAAGCACGCGGATATGGTCGAGTGATAAATACTGCGTCAGTTCATGGTTTGATTGCATCTAGCGCAAAGGCCCCTTACGTCTCGGCAAAACATGGTGTTGTTGGTTTAACAAAAGTTGCCGCCCTTGAATACGCTCATGTTGGAACCGCCAAAAGTGGTGGCGTCACGATTAATGCAATCTGTCCAGGTTGGGTGGAGACGGCGTTGATCGAACCTCAAATTCAGGCAAAAGTAGATATCCACAATGGTGATCGGGCGGCCGGCATTGCGGATTTGTTGTCTGAAAAACAACCGTCGAGGCGCATGTCTTCGCCAGCTGACATTGGCGCGGTTGCAGTTTTTCTATGTTCCAGAGCTGCGCACAACATTACCGGTGCCGCAATTCCGGTAGATGGTGGTTGGACCGCACAGTAGTTTTAAATAAAAAAGAGGGCCCAGTTTCCCGGGCCCTCTTTTTCTTTAACTCGATCTGTTAATTGTCGCCATAGAACTTCATCCAAGGGAAATAAATTCCCTTATCAATCGAGAGATTGCCAGCCTTTCGAACACCGGTGTACATAGCTCCACCCGATGGAAGCTTTCCGGTGTTTGCTGCATGTACCAAGGACTTAGCAACTAACAACAGTTGTGCTGTTGTGAAGTTACAGTGGTTTGTACCTGGTGCGGCTGGAGTTGTCGTGATCGGAGCTCCCAATTCACTAAACTTTGTATAGCTAGCTGGAGTTGTATTCCAGAGCATTAAAAGATTATTTTTTGGGTTCTTGTATTCGCGAGTTGTTCGGTACTCCTTAACCGCAGCAGCTTTTTCAGCTGCATACTGATCCACGTAGAGATCAACCAAGCGCTGTGATGCACCTGCTGGTGTAATTGGATCTGCAACTCCCACCATCAAGATCGTAGGAACATTGATCTTTCCGGTGTTCATGTGAAGTGCCTTCATCTTTGCAACTGCTACTGGATTTGCAGCGGCACGTGGTGCACCAGGGTTAGCCGCACTAAGTGCGCCCAGTAATGCATCAATTACCGTGTTTCCAGATAGAGCTGCGTTAAAGATCACTCGCTCGCCATCAATCCGTGCTGCGTAATCGGTCTTTGTGTTATCAAAGACCGCGCCGCCAGTTTGGTTCTCCACATCTTGGGTGGCAAGGACGGCCAAAGCTGCTGCATTTGTGCCATTTTCTAGGATTGCCAGCGCTGGACTGACCGCTAATGGGAATGACAGTGCGAGCGCACCTGGCGGACCTGAGATTGAATCAAAGTGGGCAGATTGCGTTGGCAGTCCGGCCATGAGACCAAGTAGCAGCAAGGCACTGCGTGATGGAACGCCGGCAGCGGCAAGTGCTTTGCCAGTTGCCGATGAAGTATCTGGCCAGGCACCAGATGGGATGCCCGCTTGCAACTTACCCATAACGGTAAATACCTTAACTAGATCCGAGTATGACTCGGCCACGCCAGCGGCACCGGCCGAGTAGTTTCCGCCCTTAATGGTTGGATCAAAGAGAACTTTAAGTCCCCAGAGGAAATCTCCAGCACCAGTTAATTGTGGCTGCACATTATCGGCCAGACACATTGGCGCGACCGCCGAGAGGAGTGAAGGATACTTTTCCGCCATCCCTTGAGTAATGGCGCCACCCAGGGATGCTCCCCAGGCAATTACATCTTTAGTCTTAGGGAAGGCTTTCTTGAAGATACCAATTAGCTCAACGTTTGTCTTAATCGCCGAATCTGGGTTCCAGCCTTGCCGAGCAAAACCTGAACCCAGGATTGCGATACCTTGGCTAAAGAAGTACTTTGCCACTTCAGCATTTCCATTTGGAACTGGCTCTGGTGTATTCGTGACCTTGTATCCACCAATTAGCGGAATTCCGGCCGGAATATCTACGTTATAGCGATAGCCATGTGAGTACAACGCAACAGTTCCGTTGAAGTTTGCTGGAACCTGCATTGCATAAGGTGCGCCATCTGAGGTAACTCCAACACAGGACTGAATTGGACTCTTACCATCACAAGCAGGTGCAGCATTTGCAACTGTTGGTGCGGTAACAAGCACGGTAGTAATCAGAGCTGTTACGGAAATAAGCGAGAGAATTCTTACTTTTTTCATTAGTTTGGTAATCCCTTCGCTGGCATTGCCGGACGCTTGTAGTTTGACTTAACTACTGGGCCAGATCCGGAGTCGGTGGTATAGGCAACATATGTGCCACCAATTGGTGCAAGATCACCAGTTGGTGAATACTTTCCAACCCAGTAACCGGTTAGGCCAACGTGGTTGTTCTTTGAATAGTTGGTAGGAACCAAAGCCGAGTTTTGAAAACTCGCACCCTTGGTATTAATTGCTGCGATCAATGATTTACGAGTTGGATTTGGACCGGCAGCTTTAAGCGCTTGCGCCGCCATAAATGCAGTGTTCATACCAAGTAGAACGTTTAGGTCAAATGGTGAACCAGGTACTGCCTTCGCGTAGATATCTGAGAAGAGCTTAACGTACTCATCCTTCATATCTGTGGTCGCTGGAACTGGTGAGAAACCAATTGCGTTGAACAGAACTCCGGCGGGAACTCCGGTCAACTTAATTGTGGTGGCATCGCCGCCAACGGAGCCAAGCATCCACTGTGGTTTGTACTGAAGTTGGGCGGAAACTCCTAGCATCGCAGATGTGGCACTTGAAACACCAAAGAGAATTACTACATCGGCTTCGGCTGCCTTGAACTTAGTAATCCACCCAGCTGCTGCGGCAGCAGTTTGGGAACCGGCTGCATAAGGCACTCTGACCGCAAAGTTAATGCCGGCGGTTTTAAATCCCGCTAGAGCATCGGAACCGAAATCATCATCTTGATAGAGCAGTCCAATCTTCTTTCCAGCAAAGTTATCTTTAATGTACTCACCCATGATCTTTGCTTCCATAATGTAGGAAGGCAAAACTGGGTAGGTGGTTGGATACTTTTTGGCATCAGCAAATCCGCTAAATCCAGTATTGATAAATAATACTGGCACGCCGCGACGAGCTGGATTCACAACTGCAGCAACCGCTTTAACATTTGCAGTTCCTAGAGGTGCTAGAAGTGCCATGACCTTGTCTTTGAGGATAAGTTCATTTGTCTTTGCTACTGCTTCCGTTGGAACATAACGATCATCCTTCACAATTAGTGTGACCTGACGGCCATTGATTCCACCATTTGCATTGAGATAATCGAAGTACGCCTTTGCTGCACCTGGAATCTTGTTGTAACCAAGTGATGCGGCACCTGTCATTGGCAAAGTCATTCCCAACTTGATTTGGGTTGGACTTACTCCAACTTCACGCGCTTGAGCTGGAATCGCTGTTGCAGCTAATCCAACTACGGCTAGTACGGCTGAAGCTGTTAGCAGCTTGCGCCGATTCATTGCTTTCATTTTGTTCCTTCCATCGAGGGTTTATTACGAGAGTAAAACTTTTAGATCTTCTTACTTGCCAAGTGTTTCGCGGTACGGGCCCGATGCTGCTCTACCGGTCCATTTGGGACAAACAGAACGGTAAGAATCAGCAACCCACTAACGATCAAACCTGGCAGGTTTGTGGTCACACTTTCTGAGGTACCTAGCCTATGCGCAATTACATCGGCTAGTTCAGGAATCGCGACCAGAATCACCGCACCAATCATGACCCCGGAAAGGGTAGAAATACCCGAGAGAACGGCACCAGTAAGCAGAGAAAATGAGAGCGCCAGCGGGAATGCGCTCGGAGAAACAGTGCCAATCGTCATAGATAGCAGAGCTCCGGCAAGACCAGCGATCCCAGCGCTCACAGTAAAGGCCAGGATCTTGCTGCGGGCGGTATTGACCCCGCACAGTTGAGCGGCGACTTCATTGCCGCGGCCCGCCCGCCAGGTACGCCCATATCTAGACCGCAACACATTTTGCAGCAACCACATTGAAATCAGCGCAGCTAGCGCGGCTATCCAAAAGAACCATTTGTATTGAGTGAAATCTTCGCCAAGAGAAAGTGGCGGAAAACCGACATCAAAGAAGATTCCTTGCTCCCCGCCTAAGATCGAAAATTGATTGGCTAAAGAGGGTAAGCCAATTGCCAATGCCAGCGTTGTTCCAGCTAGGTAAGGCCCCGATAAACGTGCGGCCGCCGCGCCTAAGAGTGCGCCGCCAATGGCTGCGGCAAGTACTGCGATAAAAAAAGTTAAAACAATGGGAATCCCGAATTCGATTCGTGAGACCGCAGCGGCGTAGGCACCAACTGCCATCAGCGCGCCGTGTCCAAGGGACACTTGCCCCGAGTAACCGGTTAGCAAAATGATTGATGCAATTGCGATCACATAAACCGCGATTAATGCGCCTTGGTAAACCCGAAGTTCATCAACCATTCCACTCAAAAAGTAGAGAACTACTCCGCCAATGAGGAAGGGGATTAAATGGGAGGAGTCTTTGCGCTTATGCACGTCGAGCCGCCTTTGTACCAATGATTCCTTGTGGTCGAATTAACAAAACCACTAACAAAATAATAAATGGCGCAATAAAAAATAAGCCAGAGTTGATGTAGATCAAAATAAATGAGATAACAATACCCAAGAACATTCCGCCGATGACTGCTCCTAAAAGACTTTCTAGACCACCTATGACCGCTGCAATAAATCCGGCCAGAAGAAGTAGCGAGAACTCGATTGAGTCTGGCGATATGGTGCCACTGCCGTTGACTGTTTGAAACATTCCGGCAACTGCGCCGGCGGCGCCGGCGAGCGCCCAACCCAAAGTCCGAACCGCATCTACTCGAATTCCAGACAACCGAGCAATTTCTGGTGCGTAAGCCGAAGCCCGCAGCGCTAAACCTAAATTTGTTTTTTGGAAAAGGATCGATAATAGAATCATCAAGCCCAGAACAGTCAGCAAGGTCAATAGTTTCATTGGTGAAAAGACTAGAACCTCACCGGCAAGGGTAAAGCCATCATTTGAAAGCGGAGCTTCGATGCGCAAATCCTGGCCGCCCCAAATCATGGAAACCACTGCCCGGATAACACCTAATAAGCCAAGGGTTGCAATGATCGGAGCCACACTTGCGATCGGCCCAGATGAACTGTGCTTGACCAATAATCTCATAAAGACAACTTCAATGAACGCGGCAAATAGCGCACCACCAATCATCGCTACCGGTAAGGCAATCCAAAATGAGTTGAAGTTAGCCATTACTTCATAGCCAAAGTAGGTAGATAACAGCGCCATTCCGGCTTGGGCAAAGTTGATGACACGGGTGCTTCGCCAGACCAGTACCATCGCAATTGCCATCAGCGCATAAATTGCGCCAGAAGTGATTCCGATCAGAAGCGTATTGATAAATTGAAACATAATTAATACCCCAAATACGCAGCACGCACTGCGGGATCAGCCATCAAAGCTTGCGCGTGATTTACGGCAACTACCTTACCTAAGTTCAAAACAACCCCAAGATCCGCAATTTTTAAGGCTCCAACCGCATTTTGTTCAACTAGCAAAACGGTCAATCGCATTGATGTCGTCAGGTCGCGAATTGATTGGAAAATTTGTTCAATCACTAATGGTGCTAAACCAAGTGATGGTTCATCCAGTAAAAGTAATTTAGGTTTAGCCATGATTGCCCGGCCGATGGCTAACATTTGGCGTTCCCCGCCAGAAAGCGTATCTGCGCGTTGTTGAAGACGTTCTCCTAGTCTAGGAAAAATCGTAACTACCTGTTCTAGTGACTGCGTCGCCTCTTTCTTATTCCTGCGCCAAATTGCGCCAAGTTCTAGGTTTTCCTGGACATTTAATTCTGGAATAACTGATTTACCTTCTGAGACATGGGAAATTCCAAGCCGCACTAACTTCTCCGGTTTCATGCCAGTGATGTTTTGCCCCATCCAATTAACATTTCCGTGGGTCGGTTTGTTCAGCCCCGATAAAGCGCGCATCAGCGTAGTTTTGCCAGCACCATTTGAACCAATAATTGCCGCTAGTTTTCCGGTAGGTACGGCAAGTGAAACCTGGTTGATTGCACAAATTGCACCGTGATGCACGGTTAAGTTAGAAACGTTGAGTGACACCTATGCACCCGTTCCTAAGTATGCAGCCATCACCGCAGGGTCTCGACGCACTGTTTCGGCAGCTCCGCTGGCAATTACTTCGCCGAAGTTGAGCACATACAATTTGCTACAGACCGACATAACAACATCCATGTGATGCTCAACTAAAAGTACCGACATGGTTGCACTCAAGTTTTTGATCAGCAAGTTCATCCACTCAATATCTGAAACACCTAACCCGCCGGCGGGTTCATCTAACAGCAAAATACTTGGTTCGCTAACTAAGGCACGCGCAATCGCTACTCGTTTTGTATCTGGATATGACAACGTATCTGCGCGCCGGTGCGCTAGTTGACCTGCGTAAACTCGCTCCAGTGCAATAACTGCTTTTTCGCGAATTTTGCGCTCATCCGTTTTATTGCGACCGAAAGCTGCCGAAATTAATCCTGAGTTAGCCAGGTGTTGTGCACCCATCATGACATTTTCCAAAACCGTAAGGTCACTAAACAAACCAACACCTTGCAACGTCCGAGCGACCCCTAAATCAACTAGTTCAAATGGTTTTGGAAACTCGCGCTGCTTTCCATAAAGATGGAACTCGCCAGAATCTGGCGTAACCAAACCGCACAGTGCATTAAATAAAGTTGTCTTGCCAGCACCGTTGGGGCCAATTAATCCAACAACCTCATTCTTGCCAATTTCAAGATATACATCATTGAGAGCGCGAAGCCCGCCGAAGGAGACATTGACCCGTTCGACTCGCAGCGCGGCAGAGTTAATAGACATGAGGTGTGTAAATTCTAGGCACTCGCGGACCAATTCGGGTAACTATCTCGTAACTTATACTGCCGGCTGCTTTCGCCCAATCATCGGCGGTGTACTCGCCATGTGATCCATCACCGAAAACAATCACCCAGTCCCCAGATTTGGCCAGCGATTCTGCACCGAGGTCAACGACAAATTGATCCATCGAGACTCTGCCAATAATCGGGGCCCGCAACCCATTAATAAAGACCCCCGCCTTGCGCGCAATCCGTGGAATCCCATCGGCGTATCCCATTGCAACAACTCCAAGCTTGGTTGCCGAAAGCGTGTGTGCCGTGGCACCATAACCAACGCTAGCTCCAGCTGGAACCTGCTTTACCAGATGTAGTTTAGCTCGCAGTTGCATCACCGGCTTTAAAAAAAGCTGATCGCTCTTTCCTAACGTATTTACATCTGGTGACAAACCATAGATTGCAATTCCGGTTCGAACTAAATCAAAAGTAGCATCGGCATTTATTAGGGTTGCCGCTGAATTCGATAAGTGTTTGAAGATCGGATTAACTCCAATACTTGCCAACTCGGTGACCATTTCCTTAAATCTGGTCAATTGGTCAATGTTTTGTTGCTCACCTGGTTCATCAGCTCGGGCAAAATGGGAGAAGATGCCGACCACATTCACCGTGGAAAAATCAGATTTTAAGAACTGTTGCCACTCATCCAGAAAGCCACCACGTGTCATTCCAGTATCAACTTCAATATGAATTCGAGGTTTATTTGCTAAGGCAGAGACTTTCTTAAAAGCTGCAATCGAGGCCACCGCGACATCAATGTTATGGTCTACCGCAGATTTAAAATCTGCATCTGGTGAAAGCAGCCAGGCCAAAATCGGAATTTGTACGCCATGTCTTCGCAGTTGAATCGCCTCTTCCAAAAGTGCAACTCCTAGCCAATCCGCCCCAGCTCTTTCTGCGGCTAAACCTATTTCAACTAAACCATGTCCATAAGCATCTGCTTTAACGACCGCAAGTAATGGGGTGTGGCTAATTGCTTTCAATCGCGTGATGTTGCTAGCTAGATGCGCCAGATCAATTCGGGTTTCGGCCTGGTGCGCCATCAGTTGCGCTCCAGGATAACCATGGCAGTTGCAATTCCGGCATCGTGTGAAAGCGACAAGTGCACCTGTGCGCTATCAACTAGAGCTGCAACCTCGCCAAAAAAAACAAAGGTAGGTTTTCCACTTTCCAAATTTTTAACTTCCGCCTCTTGCCAAGACAAACCTTTGCCGGCATTGAGCGCCTTGGCTAACGCCTCCTTTGCCGCAAAACGTGCCGCAAGGGATGGGATTGGCTCGGTTCGTTCAGCAACGGTGAATAGTTTTTCCATTAAACCTGGAGTGCGCTCGAGTGAACTTTGGAAACGGGAAATATCCACCACATCAATCCCGATACCTGCAATCATCGCGTAACCCTAATGCAACTGGCTTTTTGAGGGAACGTACCTGTCTATGGCAATTACCGCTACTAATAGCGCACTTCCGATAAATAACCCACCTAATAGATCACTAAACCAGTGTGTGTGCCGAATCAAGGAAACGGTACAAATTGTCAAGCTAATTAATACAACGCCGGCACTTGCCAATCGGCCTTGATACCGATCAACCTTTGCGTATCGATAAATTAGGTAAGCCAGAATTCCCCATGACAGAACGGCATTTGATGCGTGCCCGCTTGGATATGACATTCCTCCCGCATGCAATAAATCAAAGCCATCGCGCGGCTTTGTTCGTCCTAACGATAATTTAAAACCTCCCACAACTAGGTTAAGCGAGAGCAAGGAGATGAATGCCAAATTTAATGGGCGCCATGTCTTGAACTTGTAAGCGATAAATGCTGCAGCTAACAACAAAACTGTTGCTGTTAATCCTCTGAGACCTAAGTTATCTAGCCGACGCAGAATGAAACCAGCTAAACCAGCAAACTGTGGTTTTGGTTGGCTATTAATTTCCTTGTCATAACCAACAAGTGGCCCGTTGCTATAAACTTGCTGGGTAACGATTAGGAATCCGAAAAACAATAAACCCGACCAGCGCAAAGCTCGAAACATTTGCTTACGGCGTACTTGTGGTGCTTGCTCCATTACTCCACCGTTACTGATTTGGCCAAATTTCGCGGTTGATCTACATCATTTCCACGCACGACCGCCATTTCATAAGCAAATACTTGCAGCGGCACAGTTGCAAGTATTGGCTGGAAAAGTGCTGGTGCAATTGGAATTCGAATTACATGCTCGGCACCTTCTACACGTGCCCCTTCTTCGGCAATCACTATCACTCGCGCACCGCGCGCCTTAACCTCTTGAATATTGCTTAACATCTTTTCATCCAGTGCATGTTCGTGCCCGGCCGGCAAAATTGCGATCACTGGAGTCCCTTGATCGATTAAAGCGATTGGGCCGTGCTTGAGCTCGCCCCCAGCAAAACCTTCAGCGTGAATGTAGGCCAGCTCCTTTAACTTTAATGCCCCTTCTAGCGCTACTGGATAGCCAATATTTCGCCCAAGAAAAAGAACGGTGTCACTTTGCGCAAAAGTTCGAGTTAGTTCGCGCAGCGGTTCTACGGTTTCTAGAATCTGTTCAATCTTTCCGGGTAGTTCGAGTAACTCTTGATACAGATCACGCACCTCAAGATCGGTTAAAGCGCCATTAACCTGCGCTAAGTGCAGACCAATCAAATACGCGGCAATGATTTGGGTCAGTAACGCTTTTGTGGACGCAACTGCAATTTCTGGTCCGGCATGGGTATATAAAACGGCATCAGATTCGCGCGGAATCGAAGAACTATTGGTGTTGCAAATTGTCAGAACTCGGCCGCCGGCAGCTTTTGCGTGGCGAACCGCCATCAACGTATCCATAGTTTCACCAGATTGCGAGATGGCAATAATTAAAGTACTTGGGTCAATGATGGGATCGCGGTATCTAAATTCGCTGGCAATTTCAACATCCACCGGAATCTTGGCCCACTTCTCAATGGCATACTTTGCGATCATTCCTGCGTGGTATGCGGTGCCACAGGCAATAACGGTGATTCTTTTCAAGGAACGAATTTCAGCAACGCTCATATGCAGTTCATCTAAAAGAATTTGATTGTTATCACTTAAGCGCCCAATCAAGGTGTCGGCCACCGCTTTGGGCTGTTCAAAGATCTCCTTCAGCATAAAGTGAGCAAAACCGCCTTTCTGGGCGGCACTGGCATCCCAAGAAATGTCATACTCTTTTGGGGCAACAATTTTTCCAGCCAGGTCTGAGATCTCAACCGATGTGGGCGTCATGGTGACAATCTCGTCTTGCCCTAACTCAATAGCGCGCTTGGTGTAATCAATAAAAGCGGCAACATCAGATGCCATGAAGTTTTCGCCCTTACCAAGACCTACGACTAATGGCGAGTTTCGGCGGACACCGACAACTACTTCAGGTGAATCAGCATGAATCGCAAGTAGCGTAAATGAACCACGCAGTGCTTTGACGCCATCTCGCATAGCCGCGGTCAAATCCCCGTTGTGTTGCTTGCGTAGATCACTAAGCAGATGTGCCACTGATTCGGTATCAGTTTCAGATGAGAAAATATGACCTTTCGCTTCTAACTTGGCGCGAAGTTCGGTGTAATTTTCAATAATTCCATTGTGAATAACAGCTAGCTTCCCTTCATTATCTACATGGGGGTGTGCGTTTTTATCGGTCGGCCCGCCATGGGTTGCCCAGCGGGTATGGCCAATTCCGGAATGCACATTAGGCAAGGAGGCATCTAATGAATTTTCTAGGTTCGAAAGTTTTCCGGCTTTCTTCTCAATAAAGAGTTTGCCGGGTGTTCCGAGCGCAATTCCGGCGGAGTCATATCCGCGGTACTCCAGATGTCGAAGTCCGGCAATCAAAGGCACTGCTGCAGATTGTGGTCCAGTGTATCCCACAATTCCACACATATCGGTTTACCCCTAGCTCTGTTTTAAGACAGGTCGCTCTTAACAATATCTGCAAGTTGCTGTGCAATTTCTTGGGCAAGGCTATCACTCGAGGCTTCCACCATGACCCTAACTAGGGCTTCGGTGCCGGATGCTCGAAGTAAAATCCGACCAGAATTACCTAAGCGATCCTGCGCTTTTTGTACCGCCGCGGCGATGACCGCAGAGTTCGACAACTTATCTTTCGCAACTTCTTTTACATTTATAAGTACTTGCGGGAATCGCACCATTGCTGCGCTCAGTTCTTGCAAAGTTTTCCCGGTACGAACCAGTTCTTGCAATAGTTGTAACGCGGTCAGGATTCCATCACCAGTACTAGCAAAATCACGCATAATAATATGGCCCGATTGCTCACCACCTAAAGAAAAGTCATTAGCAATCATGTTCTCTAAAACATAACGATCGCCAACTGGAGTTGTTACCACTTTGACACCAGCCGCTTTCATTGCATGCATAAAACCTAAGTTACTCATTACGGTACCAACTACGGTGTCACCCCTTAGCACTCCACGAGCCTTAAAACCTCGCGCTAAAATTGTCAGAATGTGATCGCCATCAATTTCATTTCCGACGGCATCAATTGCTAGGCAGCGATCGGCATCACCATCATGTGCAATTCCGACATCCGCGCCTTCACTAATTACGGCAGCGCGAAGTTGATGAAGATAGGTGGAACCACAATCATCATTGATGTTCCAACCATCTGGTTGATTAAAGATCGCCACAACTTCAGCCCCTGCCCGGCGGTAGGCCTCGGGGGCAACGTAAGATGCGGCACCATTGGCGCAATCAACCACAATTTTTAATCCTTTGAGTGGCGTGTCAACTGATGCCAATAGGTGCTTTAAGTAGCGCTCTGATGCCGTTTCATCATTGATTACTCGACCAACATTTCGACCCGTTGGCCGTTCCCAGTCCTCGCCCATTCGGGCTTCGATTCGAGCTTCAATTGCATCAGCTAACTTTCCGCCACCACGAGCAAATAATTTAATTCCGTTATCTGGCATTGGATTATGAGAGGCCGAGATCATGACGCCAAGATCACACTTACCTGCAGCAACCAAATGTGCGATTGCAGGTGTTGGAAGTACTCCCACCCGAAACACATTGACACCGGCGCTAGTTAAGCCAGCGACAACAGCAGCTTCTAAAAACTCACCAGATGCGCGGGAATCTTGGCCAACGATTGCAGTCGGTTGATGATCCTGATTTGACGGGCTTTCCACCAGAATATGCGCGGCAGCAACTGAAACATCTAGTGCGAGTTCTGCGGTTAAATCGCGATTGGCTAAGCCACGGATTCCATCGGTGCCAAAAAGCGCCATTGGAACTCCTTTAGGAAAAGTGAATTAACGCTTTGAGTATTGAGAACGCTTACGAGCCTTCTTGAGACCGTACTTCTTGCGCTCAATAACACGTGCATCACGCTTCAAGAATCCAGCCTTCTTAAGGGCTGGCCGGTTTGCTTCTTCATCAATTTGGTTAAGTGATCGTGCAACACCTAAACGAAGTGCGCCGGCTTGACCCGAAACTCCACCACCGTGGATTCGTGCGAAAACGTCGTATTGATTTTCGGCACCAACTGTGCGAAACGGTTCCGAAACTAACTGTTGGTGAACTTTATTTGGAAAGTAATTTTCAAGGGTCTTACCGTTAACAACCCAGCGACCGGTTCCGGGAACCAAACGAACGCGTGCAACAGCTTCTTTACGGCGCCCAGTGCCGGCACCCGGTGCCTTGATTGCTGGACGGTTAGTTGCTGGTGCCGGTGTGGCAGATGAGTAAGAGGTAGGAGCTTCTTCGTTTTCGATCAAAGTTGTGTTATCTGACATTTACTTTTCCCTTACTTCACGATTTGTGAAACTTGATTGAATACATATGGTTTCGGTGCCTGTGCTGCATGAGGATGCTCTGGTCCGGCATAAACCTTTAACTTTCCAGCGATGTCGCGACCAAGGCGATTCTTTGGCAGCATTCCTTTGATTGCCTTTTCTACTGCGCGGGTTGGGTGCTTTACAAGAAGCTCGCCATACACAGTTGAAGTTAAACCACCTGGGAAACCAGAGTGTTGATGGGACCACTTTTGTAATGCTTTGTTACCTGACAACGCAATTTTTTCGGCGTTAATAACAATTACGAAATCGCCCATGTCCATGTGGGGGGCGAAGGTTGGCTTGTGCTTTCCACGAAGTAGAACTGCAGCATGTGTTGCAAGACGGCCTAAGACCACATCTTGGGCATCGATGATGTGCCAGTTACGGACCGCATCACCAGCTTTTGGACTATATGTACGCACGCTATTGCCTACCTTCTTTTTCTTGGATTAATGACGGCGCTTTTTCAAGCGCAGAGGGGTAAGGGTACCTGCCTCTGGCGCAGGGGTCAAAATCAGGTAGAAATACCTGATTTTGCTTTGATTATTGATCAAATATCGCGGTCGGGCTCTCAAAAACTTGCCCTGCTGCGCCAAAAACTAAAAATCGGGTAAATCCGCGGGCGAACCAACGATCGTGAGTCACAGATATGACCGTACCTTCGTATCTCTGGATGGCCTGCTCCAAGGACTCGGCGCTGGCCAAATCCAGATTGTCAGTTGGCTCATCCAGCAGCAGCGAGGTGTCACCCGCCAGTTCAAGAAGCAGGATTTGAAAACGTGCCTGCTGGCCACCAGAAAGGGAAGTGAACTCTTGCTCTGCTTGTTGATCAATTTCATATCTTCTTAACGCACTTTTAGCTGGACCCAACTGAAGTGAATGAAACTCCCATAGTAATTCCAACAAAGTTTTTTCTTCAAATTTCCTAAGTCGTGTTTGCATTGCCCGATATTTGCTTGCCATATCTGCTGAAATTGCTGCTTGAGCTTGCAATGTTTTTACCAGATTTACTAGTCGATCATGTTCTTCTTCCCAACGTAACAACATTTCGGCAAATCTTTCATTACGAGCGGTTCTGGCCCCATGCCAAGTAGAGAACTTTCCACCATGGGTCCAAGTCGTATTGCCATACATTCCTTCGAGAAGGGCACGAAGAGCCAACTCTAAAGTTCACATCGCTTAACAGTTGTCGGCCATCGGAGAGCGAATATTCAACTGCCGAAACATCAATGTGCCCCATTTTCTCTTTTCCTGGTCGTTAATTTTGCCCGCTCAATCATTTCCTGATCTGATGGATATTCAACTTTTACGAGTGTAAGTCCACAAGCGGGGAAAACCAATGAATCACTGACACGTTCTTTATTGAGCAATAATTGCCAAACCCAAGTTTTATCTTTTCGACCCTCGGCAACACATACAACTGCGCCGATTAAATTACGAACCATTTGATAACAGAAAGCATCGGCAACGACCTCAGCAAGTAAATATCCATCTGCATCACGTACCCATTGAAACCGCTGTAATTCGCGGGTAGTTGTGGCTCCTTCCCGAAACTTAGCGAATGCAACAAAGTCGTGCCGTCCTAATAGAAGTGCGCTGGTTTGGTTCAGAAGATCTACATCTAATTTCCGATACCAGGGTGCGACATCAAAGCGATGAAGCGGTGAAACAACTTGGTTAGCGTCCAGAATCTTGTAGGTGTAATACCGACGCAATGCCGAAAAACGTGCGTGAAACGCCGCTGGTGCGATCGAAATTTTCAATATTCGAATATCCGGATCAAGGATTCGATTTAATTTGTAAGGTAATTGCGTTAAATTCATACGCTCCGGGACATCAACATGTATCACCTGTCCACTTGCATGTACGCCAGCATCGGTACGTCCGGCCACAATGCTTTCAATTTTCGTCTGTGAAATCTGAGCGAGTGATTTTTCAACTTCACCTTGCACGGTTCTACGATCTGGTTGGATCGCCCACCCGGAAAAGTTGGTGCCATCGTAAGCAAGATCGATCCGCAAACGACGGAACCCACGCTCTGGGTAGAGCGTGGGTTCCGTCATGAGCGTATTTTCTAAGAGTTAAAACTTAGTTATCTTTCTCAGTTAATAGTTCAATTACCGCCATAGGTGCGTTGTCACCTTTGCGGGGGCCGACCTTAGTGATGCGGGTATATCCGCCTTCACGTGTTGCAAAGCGTGGGCCAATTTCAGTAAAGAGAGCATGTACAACACTCTTATTTGCAATCTGCGCCATGACCCGACGACGGGCAGCTAGATCACCTTTCTTTGCGAAAGTAACTAACTTCTCTGCTAACGGGCGCAACCGCTTAGCCTTTGCCTCTGTCGTGGTGATCTTGCCATGCTCGAACAACTGTTCTGCCAGCGTGCGTAGAAGTAGTCGCTCATGTGATGGGCCAGAGCCCAAACGAGGACCTTTACTTGGTTTTGGCATGTGCTTATCTCCTAGGCCTGCTCTGCATCGACGAATTCATCGTCGAGTGCTGCGTTGTAATTTTGATGAAGGGTCGGATCGAAACCAATTGGGCTGTCCTTGAGCGACATTCCCATTGAGACCAGCTTTGACTTGACCTCATCAATTGATTTTGAACCAAAGTTGCGGATATCAAGCAGGTCAGCCTCGGAACGGTTAACAAGTTCGCCAACGGTATGAATGCCTTCGCGCTTCAAGCAGTTGTATGAACGAACGGTTAGATCGAGCTCTTCAATTGGAAGTGCAAGATCTGCAGCTAGGGCAACATCCATAACAGATGGCCCCATCTCAATACCTTCGGCACTAAGGTTTAGTTCGCGAGCCAGGCCGAAGAGTTCCACCAAAGTACGTCCGGCTGATGCAACCGCATCGCGTGGCTTCATTGATGGCTTTGTCTCAACATCAACAACTAGACGATCAAAGTCTGTGCGCTGTTCAACGCGAGTTGCTTCTACCTGGTAGGTAACCTTTAAAACTGGCGAATAGATTGAGTCAACTGGAATACGACCAATTTCGGCGCCAGCTTGCTTGTTTTGGACAGCGGTTACGTAACCACGGCCACGCTCAACTGTAAGTTCAATCTCAAGATTGCCCTTGCCATTGAGGGTTGCAATGTGAAGCTCCGGGTTATGAACTTCTACACCTGCTGGAACTGCAATATCGGCACCAGTAACTACACCTGCACCTGATTTGCGGATATAAACCACAGCTGGTTCGTCGTTATCTGCCGAAAGCACCAAGTTCTTGATATTTAGCACAATATCGGTGAGATCTTCTTTTACGCCTTCAAGGGTGGTGAACTCGTGAAGTGCACCCGCAACGCGAATGCTAGTAACTGCTGCACCTGGAATAGATGAAAGCAAGGTACGACGCATGCTGTTGCCAAGGGTGTAACCAAAGCCTGGCTCTAGCGGTTCAATGATGAACCGTGAGCGATGCTCAGAAACTACTTCTTCACTTAGAGTTGGACGTTGTGCAATTAGCACTGCTGCTCCTCTTCATTTCGGGGAAATCCACTATTTGATTTCCGCTCTGTCCCTTTTTCTTTCGATCCAGGGCCTTGCTTGGTACTGCTCGCATGCCGCTAGCTAACTAGCGGCTTTTAAAAATTACTTAGAATAAAGTTCAACGATTAGCTGCTCTTGCACCAAAGTGTCAATAACAGCACGAGCTGGAACTGAGTGAATGATGATTCGCATCTGGGAACCAACAACCTCCATCCATGCTGGAACTGACTTCTCGCCTAGCTCTGCGCTAGCAACGATGAATGGTGTTAGATCCAATGATTTTGGCAGCACATCGATGATGTCCATGGAAGTCACACGGAAGGAAGGAATATTTACCTTCTTACCATTTACCAAGAAGTGACCGTGACGAACCAACTGGCGTGCCATGTCGCGACTTTTTGCAAAGCCGGCGCGGAACACTACGTTGTCTAGCCGGGTCTCAAGAATGACAAGTAGGTTTTCACCAGTCTTGCCCTGCTTGCGGTTAGCCTCTTCGTAGTAGCCACGGAACTGCTTCTCTAGAACACCATAAATACGTGCGCACTTTTGTTTTTCACGCATCTGCAATAGGTACTCAGACTCCTTTGAACGGCCGCGGCCGTGCTGACCTGGTGGATATGGACGTGATTCGATCGGACACTTTGGTCCATCGCACTTTGAGCCCTTAAGGAAGAGCTTTACTTTTTCGCGACGACAACGCTTGCAGTCTGCTCCGGTATAACGAGCCATTTATTCTCTTCCTTCCTTAAACTCGACGTGGTTTCGGTGGACGGCAGCCATTGTGTGGAGCAGGAGTTACATCAGAGATGGCTCCAACTTCTAGGCCTGCTGCTTGCAATGAACGGATTGCGGTTTCGCGACCAGAACCTGGTCCCTTTACAAAAACATCTACCTTCTTTAAGCCATGCTCCTGGGCGCGACGAGCTGCGGCTTCTGCGGCAAGCTGTGCTGCGAATGGAGTTGACTTGCGTGAGCCCTTGTAACCAACCTGACCTGATGAAGACCAAGAGATAACAGCGCCGGTTGGATCTGTGATAGAAATAATTGTGTTGTTGAAGGTGCTCTTAATGAACGCCTTTCCAACTGCAACATTTTTCTTTTCTTTCTTGCGAATTTTAACTTTGCCCTTAGCTGCCGATGCAGTCTTTGATTTTGGAGCGGCCATTACTTAGTCACCTTCTTCTTACCTGCAATTGCCTTACGAGGACCCTTGCGTGTGCGCGCGTTTGTATGAGTGCGCTGACCACGAACAGGAAGTCCCTTACGGTGACGAATGCCTTGGTAGCTTTGGATTTCAACTTTGCGACGAATGTCGCCCGAAATTTCACGACGAAGATCACCTTCGATTTTGAAGTTTGCTTCGATGTATTCACGAAGTTTTGCGAGCTCTGGCTCCTGCAAATCCTTAACGCGAGTATCTGGACTAATGCCAGTTGCTACTAATGTTTTTTGAGAACGGGTAAGACCCATTCCAAAAATGTAAGTGAGTGCGATTTCTACGCGCTTTTCGCGTGGAAGATCGACACCGACGAGACGTGCCATGTATCTACCTATCTATATCTGGAGGTCCTCCGCAACACACCTCATTTTTTAATGAGCCCTGGCCTACCAGTCCGGGGGTCTTCTAAAATTAATTCTCTCGAATTTCTTAAAGAAGTCGTGTTACGCGTTATTTACTGCTTCAATCGCGCTTTGGCGTTTGAATATTAAGTTGTTGTTTATCCTTGGCGTTGCTTGTGGCGAAGGTTTTCGCAAATGACCATGACGCGACCCTTGCGGCGAATGACTTTGCACTTATCGCAAATCTTCTTAACGCTTGGATTAACCTTCATGTTTTTGCTCCTTCGTTACTTATAACGATAAATAATTCGACCTTTGGTTAGGTCGTACGGACTCATTTCCACGATCACACGATCAGCCGGAAGAATACGAATATAGTTCTTTCGCATCTTGCCGCTAATGTGAGCGAGGACTTTATGTCCGTTAGTTAGCTCCACGCGAAACATTGCGTTAGGTAAAGCTTCAGCAACGGTGCCTTCCATTTCGATGGCGCCATCTTTTTTAGCCAAGCTGTACCCACATTTCTGTTTAAGCGTGAAACAAGCGAAGTCGTAGTTTAGAGGGCGGGGTCTAAATAGGGAAATCGGCCTAGTCACACCAGTTCCATGTAACCCAGGCCACATATTACTTTCGTTTTACGCTGAAAATCGAAGTAGCCAACAGCACTGCGAGACCGATAAAGACCGCTCCCGCCCCGGATGCCGCGGCCACGGCGCCGGCAGCTGCGGGAACTAGAAACTGGCCAAATCGATTACCCATTAAACGGGCTGAAACGGCCAAGGCGCGCTCGGAGCTCTCAGTTTTTTGCGCAACTAAGGACATGGTCAGCGGTTGTCCGACACCTAGTGAAAATCCCGCTACAAAGACGATTGCACCTAATGCGATCGGGGTATCGGCAAAGGCCATGGCAACACATGAGATGACCGAAATTATGGTGCTCCACCACAGCAATTGAAAGGTTGAAAAAAGTTGGCGCAATCGCCCTAAAAAAAATCGTGACAACATAGTTGTGCCAGCACGAATAGCGAGAATGGCACCGACTGCATAAGGCGAAAAATTATTCTCAGTTCCAAAAAGGGGTAAGAAAACAACTAGAACATCAGCAACTGAAGAAATGGCAAGTGAAATATAAATGGCCGCAAAAATACCGGGACGTTTAACTAAATTAAACGCTGCTTTATATGTGCCTTCTGCTTGCACCTTGGCGGCGATGGTTGGCCGTTGTTTGCGCCAACTTATTACCGGTGTAATTGCAATGATCGTTAACACGACTCCCAATAAAAATGCATTAGAGGTGGATTTGGGTAGGGTTCCATTTGAACCGGCGACAATAGTTGCCAAAATTGGACCAAGCATGTGTCCAACCGATGCACTAAAGGTGTAGAAACCAAAGTACCTGTCATAACTTTCCCGAGGTGCGCGTAAGGCAACCATGGATTGCCCACCTACCATGCAGGCCAAGTGCGCTAACCCCGCCGCGGCGGCCGCGATGCTCAAAGTAAAAAGTGTGTTGGAAAAGATCAATGCCGCAGATGTCACCGTCATGGCTAATGTGCCGTAAATGACAAACTTAGCTTCGCCAATTTTTCCTACCCAAGCCCCAAATTGCAGCGCCAGCAAAACCGGAAATAAGGCGTACAGCGCCGCGATCAAACCAATTTGAGCACTGCTGGCATCTAGTTCGATCGCCCGATAAGTAATCATCGGACGTAGAACGTAAATAGTTGCTTGGGTAAGTGTCGATGAAAGCAGTAAAGGCTTAGCCCAAGGCAACAGCTTTTCTGAGCTCATTTATTTGTTGGTTGCGAACTTCTTTTTAAAGTTCCAAACTAGCGGCCCAATAATCACCAATATCAGCAGGGCATAAATTATCTTTGGAAAGTTGCCAGCAACAAGTATGTGCCAGTCACCCTGAGAAATTTGAAGTGAGCGCTTGAAGTAGAGCTCGGCAAGTGGTCCTAGAATCACGCCAATAATCAAGGGCGTGATAGGTACACCAAAGCGGCGGAACAAAAAGCCAATCACTCCGATTCCGAGCGCAACTTGCAGATCAAAGGTTGAGTTATTCAAAGCATATGCACCCAATAAGGCGAAGGTGGTAATACCTGCATATAGGTAGTGACTAGGAATTTTTAGTAGCAGCACCCAGAATCGAATCAGCGGTAGGTTCAATACCAATAGCAATGCATTGCCAATGAATAATGAAGCAATCAAGCCCCAAACGATCTCTGGATTTGTTTGGAACAACATTGGACCAGGTTGAATATTAAATGACTGGAACGCAACTAACACCACCGCTGCCGTTGCCGATGTTGGCAAACCAAGTGCCAGCATTGGCACCAATACACCTGCCGCATTTGCATTGTTGGCCGCTTCCGGGCCGGCAACACCTTCGATCGCACCTTTGCCAAACTCATCTTTATTTTTTGATAACGCTTTTTCAACGCCATATGATAAAAACGTTGGAACTTCCGAGCCACCAGCTGGAATTACCCCTAACGGAAATCCAATCGCAGTGCCACGAAGCCATGGCTTCCAGGAACGTTTGAAATCTTCCCGGGTCATCCACGCCTTACCGGTCACTTTCAAAACGCTCAGATCAACTAATTGGTGGCGAGAAGCCAGATACAACGCCTCACCCAAAGCAAAGATCGCAACGATAACCGTAACTGTTTCGATTCCATCGATCGCATTTAAACTTCCGAAGGTTAACCGCAACGCACCAGATTGCAGATCTGCGCCAATTAATCCCACCACCAGTCCAACCGACAACGCGACCAAGCCACGGATTCGAGAGGCTCCCAGCAAGGTACCAACTGTTGCAAAAGCTAGAATTATCAGCGCTAAGTAACCGGCGGGCTGAATCTTTAAGGCAAACTCAGCTAAAACCGGGGCGCCAAATGCCAGCAAAAGCGTTGCAATACTGCCGGCAACAAATGAGCCAATAGCTGCGGTAGCAAGGGCGGCGCCGGCTCGACCCGCCTTGGCCATCTTGTTACCTTCCAGGGCGGTAATAACCGATCCACTTTCGCCAGGGGTGTTAAGTAAAATAGAGGTGGTCGAACCTCCATACATCGCACCGTAATAAATTGCGGCAAACATAATAAGTGCGGATGTTGGGTTAACGCTCAAAGTGATTGGTAGCAAAAGGCCAATTGCAAGTGCTGGCCCAATACCTGGAAGAACGCCAACTAGGGTTCCTAGAAAAGTGCCGAGTAAGCCAAACATTAAGTTAGTTGGGGTGAAGGCGGTCTGAAAACCTTCCATCAACATAGAAAAACTATTTCCCATTTCCAAGAATCCCTTCAAAGAAACCGGAAGGCAAATTAATATTTAAACCTTTGGTGAACGCAAAATAAACAACCACTGAAAAAATTAAACTAATTGCAAAATCTTTGACTGGCCTTCGAGATCCAAATCCATAGGCAACGCCCCAGAAGCAGATCGTCGCCGCAACGATGTAACCCGCGATTTCCAACAAAATCACATTCAAACTAATAGCGGCGGCAACAATTAGTAAGGTTTTGAAATTAACCGGGATTAATGGGTCTCCTGGTTGATCTCCTTCGGGAGTTCCATGATTGCCACGCAATACATTTGCCATTAACCCGAGACCAACAATTGAGGTGAACGCTGCCACCATGTACGGGAAGGTTTGCGGACTTACGATCGATGAACCCTGCGGGATCACCATACGCGAGGTATCCCAGGCTACAAAAATCCCAAGTAAGAAGAGAGAGCTGGCAAATACCAGCTCTCTCTTTCCATGCTTAGTAACCTTGGCAAGGATCAATTAAATGCCAAGACCCTTCATGACTTTGTTGATTTCTGGAATATGCTTTTCCAGGAATGTTTTGAAAGCCATTCCGGCAGCAAACTCGTTGTCCCAGTTGTTTTTCTTCAACTGTTCCTTCCAAGCAGGTGAGATATGCATGATGTCTATTACCTTGATGAAATTGGTGTAATCAGCCTTTGAGAGATCAGCTGGGGCCATTACGCCACGCCAGTTTCCGTAGACCAGATCATATCCTTGCGAGACAAAGGTCTTGCCCTTGAAGCCAGATAACTTCTTTGCTGATGAAACTCCTAAAACGCGAAGCTTTCCAGATGATACAAAGGCGTTGAACTCAGATGAACCTGAGACACCTACCTGAGTTGATCCGCTCAATAGCGAAGTAATGACTTCTGGCCCACCCGAGAAGACAACATAGTTCAACTTAGTCGGATCAATATCGGCAGATTGTGCCAGCAGTCCGATTACTTGATGATCAATACCACCCTTGCTACCACCAGCGATGGAAACACCGTTTGGCTTTGCCTTTAGATCATCCATCAATTCCTTGAGAGTGCGGTACTTAGATGACGTTGGAACAACAATTGCATTATATTCGCGAAGTACTTTTGCAATTGGGGTTGAGTTAAGCAAGTTAAGGGTTGACTTATTTGAGTAAAGACCGCCAGTCATTGCGATTCCGGTGACTAAGGCAGCTTCTGGCTTGCCTTTAATCTCTTGAAAAGCTCCGAGTCCAACTGATCCACCTGCGCCTGGCTTAAAGGCTGAAGTGTAATTACTAAGCAAGCCTTCCGCCTTTAGTGTGTCACTGATCGCATTTGCGGTAAGTGAGTAGCCACCTGGATTTGCTGGAATTGTCCAATCTATATTTTTAAGTGGCGTAACATCTTTGTACCACCATTTTAATTCTCCTTTATAGGAGCCGGTAGCTACAACCATGCAAGTTAAATCTGATCCATCTACACCACGACCCTTAGCAACTTTTTTTGTCGCAGCTGATGCTGCAGTGCAGTCATCGCCAACAATTGCCTTTTGGGCAGGCTTAATTGCAGCCTGTGCTGGAAGTGTTGCGCCCGCCAAAACAGCAACTGCAGTGGCTGCTATTGCCAGGCGAAGTAAAGAGTTCTTTCTCATCAATGAGTTCTCCATTTTTAATGCCCTCGAGGGTGAGGGATACCGCAAAAATACTGGTTTTATGGAGGTTTTATAAGCATTTATGGGTACCAAAAAGGTAACGAATTCTCCTAAATTTATAGCAGATCGGAGATTTCAACGCCGAGTCGACCCAACTGTTCCCGGCCGCCATCGATCGCGCTTAATACATAAGGTTTTCCATCGGGCAAGATCGCATAAGAGTTTTCAAAGTGTGACCCACGCGACTTATCGGCTGATACGACGGTCCAATCATCTGACAAAACCTTTGTGCGGGCTGAGCCCCTTGTAATCATTGGCTCAATGGCAAGCACAAAACCTGGAAGTATTTCTGGGCCATTTCCGGGCTTGCCAAAGTTTAGTACATGCGGCTCCTGGTGCATCTCGGTGCCGATCCCGTGCCCGCCGTACTCCTGCAAAATTCCATATTTGCCTTGGCTGTTTGTGTACTGCTCTATTGCATGTCCAATATCTG
>Ga0209702_10003327_pt1 | contig 25565 bp, 16 predicted proteins | sample FRY01_FD_187210 | JGI IMG/M metagenome (GOLD analysis project Ga0209702, IMG submission 187210) | Freshwater microbial communities from Lake Fryxell liftoff mats and glacier meltwater in Antarctica - FRY-01 (SPAdes) (version 2) | ecosystem: Environmental > Aquatic > Freshwater > Ice > Glacier... | reverse complement strand
TGGCATATCGAAGGTGTCTTTTACATATACAACCACTGCATAAACATCCATTTGTGACATAGCACGACTTTCATCGTTAAACTTGTGCCCGTTCCAACCAACGTCAATGTCATTCGATTCGAAAATCAACTCGCCCCAACGTGTATAGATTTCCATTCTAAAGTCTTCAACATTAAGTCCGTAGCACTTGAAAATCTCGTTAGTCCCGTTTCCTTCAGGTGTAAACGCATTCGGAATGAAGAACGTCATTACTGGTTCTACCTTTAACTGGTAAATAGCAATGTCTGAGCATCCATATTGGTTTGTGACACGCTGTGTGATCGTGTAATCGCCATCGACCAAATAATTATGTGCGAAGTTTCGCTCGTAAACAGTATTGCCGTCGCCCAATGAGTAAATCCATGAAATAGCACCTTGCGATTCATCTGTAATCACTGCCTTTGGAAACGCCGTGGTTAATACATGCGGATTTACACTAAAGCCAGCTTGTGGCTGAGGATAAACTGTTACTGCCGAGTGTGCAGTGTATTGACTAACGCAGCCTTGCGCTGTTGTTACGGTAAGGTTTACGCTGAAATTTCCTGATTCGTTATAAGCATGCACTGGAATAAAGCCATTCATCTGAAATCCATCGCCCATATCCCAACCATACGTTGGATTACCGATATCGGAAGAAAGATTTGTGAAGGTAACATTCAAGGGAGGACAACCTTCCACATTTTGAGCTGTGAAGTTTGCCACGGGCATCGGAAAAAGCTCTATAGAATCGGTGTAGATGGGACTATTACATCCCCAATCGCTCAGTTGCATTGTTATAATGTGCACGCCAATAGTACTAAAACTCACATCCTGTGGTGAAGGTAAATTGGACGTATTAGGACTTCCAAATTGACCAAAATTCCAATTGATGTTTGCGCCTGCACCAAAGTTTCCACTGAGGTTAAAATCAAAACTATTTCCTTGAAGACATTGTCCTTCTGGTGAATCCCAAGATGCTTGAGGCAATGGTTGAACGCTAATATCCACAGTGTCAGTAGAGCTGCAATTACCCAATGTTGTGGTAACGATAAACTGTGTTACTTGAATTTGGTTGGTATAGTTTTCTAAAATGGCTATTGGATTCGATAAGCTTGGGTTGTCGAGAGGCCCGGGAGGTGTCCAATTATATGCGTAACCATTCACTAAAGGTGATCCAATACTTACTTCTTCGCCAGGGCAAACCAATTGATCTACACCTGCATTTGACTGAGGTGTTGGCGAAACATTTAAAACTACTTCGGTTGGGTCTGAACTACAACCAAACTGAGTGACAGTGAGTGTGATAGTTTTGTTGCCAATTACAGCCCAAGATAAGCTGTATGGTCCTGGGCCAGCGCCCGAAATCACTTGGGCTCCATCGAAATTCCATTGAAAAGTTGCATTGGGAAGTGCAGTTCCTGCATAAGCTACCATGGTTGATTGTCCTTGGCAAATCAATGGGTTTGCCACAAAATCAGATGTTGGATATGGAATCACTTCAACCTGACGAGTTGTAGGAGTTGAAGGACAACCGTTTTCGGTTACATTAAGCGTTATATTTTTGATTCCGGGTGTGTTCCAATAAACCTGAAACGGACCTTGTCCCGCCCCGGAAACGATAATCCCACCGTTAAAATTCCAATTGTAATTTGCAGTAGGCAATGCAGAACCTGTATAGGTAATGGTTGCATTGGCGCCAATACAAACGCGTTCATCAGCAATAAAAGGTGATGTTGGAAGTGGATTTACTTGAACAACCTGCGTTGCCTCAGGGCCCGGACATCCAAACTGACTTAGATTTAAGGTAATTGTTTTCTGGCCTGGAGTATCCCAAACTACTTCGAAAGGTCCATCGCCTGCGCCCGAAAGCACAGTTCCAGAACCGAAATTCCATGTATAATTTGCATTACTCAAGGCATTTCCAGTATAGTTTACAATCGACGGTTCACCAATACAAACGGGTGAAGTGGCCGTGAAACTATTTGTAGGAATAGGATTTACGTTTACAACATTTGTTTCCTCTACAGAGCTGCAGCCATTTTCCTGAACAACTAAGCGAATATATTTTGGACCAGGTGTTTCCCAGTAAACCTGAATTGGTCCGCCGCCTGCGCCGCTCACAACTAGTCCGTTGTCGAAATCCCAATTGAAGAATGCAGATGGCGATGCGTTGCCCGAATAATTAATTGTCGTTGGACTAAATGCACAAATAGGCGAGACAACTGTAAAAAAGCCCGTTGGAAGCGGTTTTACATTGACCTGCTGTTGCGTTGGAGGCGAAACACATCCGTTTTCTTGCACTTGAACAGTGATGGTTTTAATTCCCGATGAGTTCCACTGAATTTCGTAAGGACCTTGTCCACCGCCCGATTGAATAATTCCACCATTGAAGTTCCAAGTATATTGAGCACCTGGATTTCCGGAACCAGTGTAGGTTATCGATGAGGTTTCGTTGAGACAAATTGGCGTTTCAGCCGTAAATATTGAAGTAGGAGTTGGGTTCACAATCACCGGTATTGTTGTGATTGGAGAAGGACAGCCTTGAGGAGAGACCAAGCTTAGGGTAATGTTTTTAGTTCCTTGAGACGACCAATAAACTTCATACGGACCAGAACCAGAACCGCTTAGTAATTGCCCATTGTTAAAATCCCAAGAGAATACTGTTCCATTAGCAAGATTTCCTGTATATACGATTGTGGAAGCTTCTCCTACGCATACAGGCGATTCTACAATAAAAGGTGCGGTTGGAATTGCATTTACGTTTACACTTTCTACAAAAGGATTTGAGGTGCAACCATTTCTAGTAACAGCTAAGCTGACTGGAAAAGTTCCGGCGGCTGGCCATGTGATTGAATATGGTCCTTGCCCTGAGCCAGAAATTACTTGAGCAGAGCCAAAATTCCAGACGTAAATAGCTGAATTATTTGCACTTCCGGTATAGGTTACCGTTGTTGGTTGACCTACACAAATTGGAGATGCTACAGTAAAGTTTGCACTAGGAATGCTATTTACAACTACCTGGCGGGATGTGATAATACTCGTGCAACCATTGTCCGTTACCGATAAGAAGACAGTCTTGGTGCCTGAGGTGTTCCAAACAATTTGGTAAGGACCAGCGCCAGCGCCACTAGCAATCATTCCTCCAGCAAAGTTCCAATTATAGGTAGCTGTTGCAGATGGGATTCCGTTATATGAGATTGTTGATGGTTGTCCCACACAGACGGGCGTTTGTGCAGTGAAACCCGACGTTGGTGTTGGTTGAACTGTAACTAAAACCTCGTTTCCGGGCGATGTACAACCATTTTCGGTGACAGTTAAGGTAACACCAAAAGTTCCAACAGAATCCCAACGAATCTCGAAAGGACCGCGGCGACCACCAGTGATGATAATTCCGCCAGGGAATCCCCAACCGTATCCACCACCATCAGTTCCGGTTCCAGTGTAGGTAATTGTTGTGGCTTGTCCTGAACAACTAATAGGGTCGACAACAAAATCGGCCGTAGGCGTAGGATTTACTAATACTTGCGTGCTAACAACGTTCGATGAACAGCCGTTTGCAATAACTTGAAGCGTGATAGTTTTTATACCAGAAGAATCCCAGCTAACTTGGTAAGGACCTTGGGAAGAACCGCTGCTTACAGAAGCAGGATTGTCAAAATCCCAAATGTAAGTAGCAGCTGGAGATGCTGTTCCTGTGTATGCAACTGGCACTTGAACGCCAGAACATATAAATGGGGGCGCGCTTATAGAAGCAGTTGGAGCAGTAGCAATATCAACAATAGGCTGAGCTTGACCGGTTGTTCCGCAAAAATCGGTTGCCGTAACTGTGTAAACTGTCGTTGATGCTGGATTTACGCTAATGGATGATGATGTTGCTCCAGTATTCCAGCTATACGTATAAGGTTGTAATCCGCCTGAAGCAGTGGCATTAACTATAACTGGACCTTGTCCGTTGCAGATAGATACATTGGGTGCAAAAATGGTAACAGGCGGTTTTTCTTGAAGAAATATTACCTGCGGAATTATCCCACAAGCAGTATTTGCGTTAATGACGATTGTTTCTGTGCCTTCAGTAATTCCATCAGCAAAGCCTTGAATTGTAAAAGTAACACTTGTTTGACCTGCAGGAATAGTTACGGTTCCTGGTAAAGCAGCATAATCGACACCCGCTGTTGCTGTGCCAGAAACTGTGTAAGTAACAGTTAACGGAACTGGGTCAGCATCTGGTCTTGAAACCGTAACTTGAGCATCGGTGCAGCCCTCATAAATAGTTGAATCGTTAAAAAAGGTAGATATTGCAATATCGAATGTTTCAGAGCTGAAAGAGTTTTCTTCAAGAAATACTGCCGAATCAAAAATATCATCCGCTCCATCGGCAATCATCATTCTAATATGATAGGTCTGACAAGCAACAACAGTTCTCGAAGCAGTTAACACAGTGGTGAAACCGTCGTATTGAACAGAATTTTGGGTATTTCCTACAAAATATCCTGAGTTGCTAAGAATACAAGGTGAGTTTGCAATACTTCCTAGAGCTCCAACACTACCGTTATTGACCGTGCTAATTGTAATTGGGGTTGTAGTACTTGGAACCACCGCTAAGTTCTCGTTGCCGATAATCCCAGGTCCCGAAATGAAAAAAGCAAAAGCATCATTAAATTCGGAACATACGTATTCGTTATATTCTTCCGATGCAAAAACATAGTTAAAGCTTATAAATCCAGATTGAGGTACAAAGTCGAACTCTAGAATTGCGCCGTCATAAGTTGATGATTGTGCTAAGGCTTGTAGCTCAGGAATTGGCGGACCATTATTACTGAAAGTTGCTCCTCCATTGTTGTTCGGACCAGTTGCCACATTGATATGTCCTGTTGTAATAATAACTCCACCTGGTAAACCGATATTTGAAGCAGCACCATTGAAAGTGCCAATAGCAACTGGCTTCCCAGTATATTGAGCATTGCTAAATGTGACTCCAGAACCCATTAAGTTGCTCACCATAGCATTTGCCGAAACAGTTCCGCTGCCAGTTGTTACCAATTGGGCAAAAGAGTTCGAGTATGCCGCTAATAGCAATACGATGCACAAATACAAGTTCCTGTGGCCGTTCATACTGATCCGGTTTTAGTGTAGTAGTGAGTTTTCCAAAGGCTTTTTCGGGTTTAAGAGTTTTTAAACTCCTTTCAATACGTGTGCAAGCGCGCCTTGTGTCTACTGCATTTGGCAAGGAACTGACAGGCGTAAGAGATCTTGCTATTTGTACCTTAAATACAAGTCTTAACTAATAGATTAAGAGTTGTTTAGTGCAATTTAGTTTCGGATTAGATGGGCTTACCCATATTCATTTTCGAGTAAGGATGAGTGCTGTTTTGGCTTTTAAGCACCTTTGCAATTTTGGCGAATGACTCTTTCAAGGCTAGTTTTAATATTTAATCGAATTCATTTTGTTGACGTTCGTTTCGAAGTCTATATTTGCAGAGTGAGTTCAATTTTACCCTTCATTCATCAAGCGCGAGCTTTAGGAAAGTCACTTTTGGCAGTCCTAATTGATCCTGGAAAACTTAGTAATCACAAGGTTTTGCAGCTATTGGAGCGTGCTAAGGAAGCCAAGCCTGATTTATTTCTGGTTGGAGGTTCAACGTCTTCTGCCGCGCATGTTCCAGAATGTGTTGAGCTAATTAAAAGTGCAGGAATTGATTGCCCAATTGTACTTTTTCCTGGTCACGAAACTCAGGTTCACTCTTCTGCAGATGGCCTATTGTTGTTGAGTTTAATTTCGGGAAGAAATGCAGACTTACTCATTGGAAAGCATGTTGCTGCCGCGATGGATATTCAAACTTCGGGATTAGAAGTGTTGCCAACAGGCTATATTTTGATTGAAAGTGGAAAGCTTACTTCAGTAGCTTATATCTCACAAACACAGCCAGTGCCAAGAGATAATGCTCATGTTGCAGTTTCTACCGCTCTTGCGGGACAATTACTTGGCTTGAAGCTCATATATCTTGAAGCAGGAAGTGGTGCACGTTGGCCTGTTCCGCCGGAAATTATCCACGCAGTAAAGTCGAACATTAATATTCCACTCATTGTAGGTGGTGGAATTGATTCGGTTGAAAAGCTGAGTCTTGCCGTTTATGCTGGAGCTGATATCGTTGTTGTTGGAAATGCACTCGAAAGTGATCCCGATTTGTTGATAGATTTAGTGTTTAATATGCGATCCTTGGCTGTACAATAATGTTCATCCCTTCGGGATTCGGAGAATAATGTCATCCCTTCGGGATTTGGTGATGGAGCATTTTAGCATTTGGGGCGGAATGGGATTTTGTGCTCCATTATTCATTTTTGTACAATAATGTCATCCCTTCGGGATTTGTTTGGTGAAGCATTTTAGCATTTGGGGCAGAATGGGATTTTGTGCTCCATTATTAATTTTTGTACAATAATGTCATCCCTTCGGGATTGGGAGAATAATGTCATCCCTTCGGGATTTTGATGGTGCACTAATTTTAATTCTATTCAGGCTTATCTAAAACGTAATAAGCTGTGGTGCTTACAAAATCGCGGAACCAAGGAATTGCTGCCAAAACCGGGAATTGTGGTTTTGGAGTCCAGTTAAATTTAAAGCGATAGATTGGGTTAATCAGGTAAAGTCTGCGGTTGAGGATTCGATATCCAGTGCTTTTTACTATGCTTTCAAAGCGGTTGATAGAAATTCGAGTGTCGTAGATTTCCATTAAGGAATCAATCGTTGGTTGAGGTTCACCAGAATGACGAAGGTAACCTTCATACATCGATTTTGGAAGCAAGTGCATCCAAGGCAATGCGCCGGGTTTGGTTGTGGCTGTTTGCTGATGTCCGCCGAAAGGCATTCTCCAAGGTGGAAATCCAAAGAATAATTTCCCCCCTTTCTTCAAGTAAACTGGCAACTGCTTCATCACACGCTCTTGGTCAGGGATATGTTCGATGGTATCTTTAAGAATAATCAAATCGAATTGACCACGAAAGGTATCCATCGTGTTTTGATCGTATATGTCAGCAGCAAAAAGGTGCATTTTATCTTGGGCTACTTCTTCCTTCAGTAATTCTTTACCATTCTCGATTTTAGAGGCTGATAAATCCATTCCTGTGCATTGACATCCGCGCTCAGCGAAAGCTTTTAAAACACCACCCTCGCCACATCCAATTTCTAGAACCTTGATACCTTCTTGCATAGCACCTTGTTTTTCAAGATAAGGAATGATGTAATCTCGAGTAACAAGATATTGATGCTGGAATTTTAAAGGGGCATTGCCGTGAAAGTAGAGCGACATGTGGTTAATTTCGTTGCGAATATAGAACGATTTGTTGCTTATTTTGGATTATATACCATGAAACCTATTCCCAATTTTATACGTGTGCTGTTGATTTTTGGTCAAGGTTTGGCCTACAGTCAATCCATGAAAAGAATAGATATAATTGGTATATGAATCAATAAATGTCAAAAGTGATGAGATATCCATAGATACAATTAGGATGGGAGAACGAATACCAATTATAGCATTGGAGTTTATTGAATTAGATCCATTTGGTTCGGAGACTTTAATCTTAAAATGGCCCAATCGTTTCAAGATTTATAATTATTCGCTTATTTTTATACTGGGGTTAGAATTGATAATCCAACAGTATTTTGGAAATTCAAAATCAAGGACGATTCACTCTATAGAGTCTCCTGATGTCTTTGCACTAGTCCGAAAAATGCTCTTTTACAAAAGTAAACTGCGTTTTTCCAGCCTTCGTGCGCCTAATCAGGGTTCACGTAAAAAGTCAGAAACACGTGAGATGCTAGACAAGAGAATTTTATGATGTACAAATAGTACTTCAAAATACTCTTAACGAAGCAGATGGCTTGTTGCTGGCTAAGCCAAATTCTAGAAAACAATAAAAATAATAATTTGTGATGCATACAATCTGATCGATTTCGTCAAATAATGCACACCTAATCAAAAATTAAACATTATAACATTGACATAATTACAGTTTTAGGTGTTTTTAAGTGGACCCTAATCAGAAGCCTCTATAGTTCAAACTCATGACTTTAGACAGACACTAATTAATTGACAAACACAAGTCAATTCGATATGTGTATTTCAGAAGATTCAAAACCCTAAAGTGAAGCTTAATCAATTATACAAATCAGTCTTTAAAAAGAGGAAGCTTTATATAAAACGTACATCCTTCTCCTTTCACTGAATCGAACCAAATCTCGCCAGAAGAGCTTTCAATGATATTTTTCACAATAGCTAAACCAAGACCCATTCCTGCGTTTTTGGTGGTGAAATTTGGCGAAAATATTTTCTCTCGTAATTCTTCAGAAATCCCGGTTCCATTGTCTCGAATAGCAATGGTATAGGAATCTTGATCTTGATGCATACTAATATCGATATTACCTTTTTTGGTCTCAGGAATGGCTTGTATTGCGTTGCGAATCAGGTTATTAAATACGCGAAGCAATTGCTCCTTGTCTATATAAACCCAACACGATTGAGCCTTTTCGCAATGCAATGATATTTCCACTTCGTTCTCGCCCTGATGAAAATCTACCGCACTTTGCAGAAGCAATGACAAGTCTACTTTCTCGGGACTCATTTTTGGCAATCTTGCAAAATTCGAAAACTCAGTGGCAATGTGGCTTAAGGTATCAATTTGCTCAATCAGGTTGGTTGTAAATCGTTCTATTCTTTGCTCAAATCCAGGAGCACCATCATCCCAAGCGCGCTTCAAAAGCTGCGTGCTTAATTTCATTGGAGTAAGCGGATTTTTAATCTCATGTGCTACCTGTTTTGCCATTTCGCGCCACGCACTTTCACGTTCCGAGCGCGCTAATCTATCGGCACTTTCGGCCAGTTCTGAAACCATACGATTGTACTCTCCAATCAAATCAGCAATCTCATCATATCCCTTCCATTCGATAATCTCGTTCTTCTTTCCAAGGCGAATACTGCTCAGTTTTTCGCGAATTAATTGAAGTGGTGCAGTTACTCGGTTGGATAAGAAAATAGCGGTAATAACTACCAAAACAATTAGAAGAACATAAATATTAACGATAGCAACTACGAATGTGGCAATCTCTTTTCTAAGCTCATTCTGACGAGCAAAGTAGGGTAAGTTGAGGTAGCCTATCACGTTGTTTTCATAATTGCGCAAAGGCACATACGACGAAACGTATTTTAAATTACCAATGCGTTCTTCATGGGTGAATTCGGTGCTTTTACGAACTGCTAATCCATAAAATGCCTCTGGATTTATATTCTTCGACACGAGTCCTTCTTCAAAAATCTTAGGACGCGATGAAGCATATAAATATCCTGAAGAATCATAAATATTGATGTCTGAGAAAAACACGTTGGCTTGACGCGTTAAGGAATAAGCTACATCCTCAGCTTTGGCTGGATATAGCTGCGTATCCTTAGCGAGTATATACTCTGTTTCGATAAGCAAAGAGTGTATTTTCTCGCTAATGTTCTTAAGGTTTTTCTCTTTGCTGTTTGATATGATGTAAACAATCGTCCCGCCTCCAATCAAAATAAGTGAAATAAATAGCAGAAGTACGATAGATAGTTGAATTCGGCGCTTAAAGCTTATAGGTGCAAAATGCCCTCCGTTTCGGAATTCTTGCATCCCCGAAGGGATTAATACCAAGAAACTAAAAAACAAGATAAGGTAAGAGAATGGCGTCAATACACCTAATATGCCATCGATAGGGCGACTCAGCACCACAATCGCGCCTTTGCTTGGAAGGTAAATTAAATGTTCCTGGTTGTCATAGTCGAAAAAGGTAAATTCACCTTTACTATTGGCTTTAAATACTTCACTATTTAATTCATAAGGATATGAACCATAATGACTTACCAATCGACCATTGATATAACGTGCATAGGAATAGCTGCTTAAGTCGGTTCGAGTGCTAACAACTTTATCAAGGAGTAATTCAGGATATCCAATTTCTTCAGGCGTATAGCGCGATTGAAACTCAATGTATAAAGTCCCAAGCGGAATAGGATCTTTCTGCTCGTTCAAAATTGGCAATCGAGCCATGTAACTGATACGCCCCGAGCCATTATCAAGAAAGAAAAATCTCTCGCTCTGCGTGAACATTCCAACTGAATCAATCAGCTTATCGAAATACAAAGGATCGCTTATAGAAGTTGTATAAAGAGCTGTCATTGGGCATTCATCGGCACCAAATACATTTACCGAAATGCTGTATTTCTCCCAATAACCGTTGAAATAAAGCTGAGCTAAATCGCGCACTTGTCCCGTGGCGATTGTGCCTGGACGTAAATACGATTTAAGAATTGGGTCGGTTAGTAGTTTTTGCTCAGTTTCGAGGAATAAACTTTCGGCAATTGGATCGCGTTCAGCCGAAATTTTAACGGCTAATAATTTTCGTTTATCACGTTCACGCTGTTGTGTATTGTGATGTATTAAGTAAGTTCCCAAGGCCGCGAAGCAGACAATCAAGGCGATAATGTGAGAATACGCAATTCCTTTTAATCTATGTCTTGCATGATAATTTATTATACTAACTATGATAATTATTCCAATGGGAATAAGCATTTGCCAGGAATTATTCAAAGCATACGCAATAGCAGGAATAGTAGCTAAGGCAATGGTTAGCACTATAGATTTACCTGAAACACCTTTAGGAATTCTGTTGCTACTTATCTCGACAAATAAATAAAGCGTTCCGAAAAGAATTCCAATAATAACAAAGGAGACGTAACTGCTTGACGTTAAATTTAATACATCTCTTATATCGAGTGAAATACTTGAATTAATAATTAGCCCTTCAATGATATCCGCAGTGAATAATGCGACTAAAAACAAAATACCGAACCAAACGCCAGACTCTAAATTTGACTTAGAATACTTTATTGCTGGGCGATTGAAGATTTTAAATCGTAATAAATAGGCTGTATAGAAAAATAAAATGCTATTAATGAAAAGGTCGCCAAGCGTTGGAAGCCAATTAGATGCAGCATATTCACTTGGATTGAAAATATTGAGCGAATAAAGTGCCTTCGGAATTTGAAACTGAAAACTCAGGTATCTCATTACTAAAAGAGCAAGCCAGAAGAGAAGCCAAACAATTTTTCGGTCTTTTGCACTAGATTTCACAAAGGTGTGCATCCCAATGCAAAGGAGAAGAATAACTGCAGCGCTTAAAATTGCTAACCATGTTTTTGATGTGCTCGAGTGCGTCTCTTCGATCGTTGGAACTATACGAGCAATCTCAGGGAATTCGCCATCAGTGAGCGCTATTGAGCCTTCTTCGTGTGCTAAGGTAATTTTCGAATCGGCAGGTAGCTCTTGCAAAAACGGATATCCATTTCGTAAGTAATCGTTTTGGTAAGAATATTCGGTCCTTACAAGCGCCAAGCCGAGCAAAACGCATGGGCCAAACGTATCTCTTTTGGCGATATACCAACCATTTTTGAGTTTCCAAAGTTTTTCAACGCTACGTTCTCTAACATCAGAAAAGCTCACAGGTACTGAGTTGTCGCTCCAGAAAAAGGTAGAATTTCCAGCGTAACCCGTAAAAACTAATCCTTCGGAATGATATAAATCTTTCCAACGGCTCGGAAATACTTTGTAAGATGATAAATCTCGGCAAGCACTTCCACTAAATCCTTTCATTTCGGAATTTAGGAGTGCCGTTCTTTCTTTTAAATGTTGGTTTAGCTCAGTTTGTTGAAAGCTAGGATTTGGGAAACATTCTAACGCAAAATTCCAATCGACCAGCAAAAGCAGGATCGCAGAACTAATAATTAAAAGCAGTGTTATTCGTTTAAATCGCATCTGAGGGCACACAAAAATAACCAAACCTTTGGGCTAAAAATTATCTTCGCGTTTCATGAAGTACTGTTTTCTCGTAATAATCGCTTTTTGTTCTCAACTATTGCCTGCCCAAGATTTGAAGGGAGTAGTCAAAGATTCAGCAAGCGCGCAGCCTTTGGCCTTTGTAAGTGTGCTTGCGAGTGGACAAACATCAATTTCTGCTATGAGTGATATTGATGGACAGTTTAAGCTTTCGAATCTTCAATTTCCTTGCGATTTGCAGTTTAGTTATGTGGGTTATCGACCCTTGAAAATGCATTTCGAATCGGCACCCGATTCTAAGATAATTATCCATTTGGTTCATTCTCTTCTAGAATTAAAGGCTTTTGAGGTTCAGGCAGGCGAGAATCCGGCGCATCGCATTATAAAAGAAACTTGGAAACGACGAGATCGGCATGATCCCGAGAAATTGCCGAACTACAGTTGTGGCATCTATAATAAAATGGTCATAACGGGAAAACCTGATTCAACCTTTAAAGCCAAGACAATAGAAGATTTGGAGGAAAAGCAAAGCCTCGACAGCGTTTTCGATGTTCAGCATTTATTCATGATTGAATCTAACAATAAGCGCCACCGAAAAGGTGCGAAGGTGAAGGAAGAAGTTTTAGGATCTAAGGTTTCGGGCTTGAAAGAAGCATCATTCCTAACGCTTGCACTCAAGTTTCAACCCTTTACTTTCTATGATCCACTTGTGGAACTTGCTGGACAATCTTACGTGAATCCAATTAGCCGCAACAGCGAAGCCTTGTATTTTTTCAGTCTAGAAGACACACTTTTTAGCGGAGCCGATACGACCTATGTAATCAGTTTTCATCCCCGTAAGGGAAAGGTATTCAAGTCATTAGATGGTGTAATTTACGTTTCTGCGCCCGATTATGCTATAAGTCACGTGATTGCCGATCCAATTGAAGATGCTTCACCGCGCAAAATGAGCATTCGCCAACAGTACAAACGTTTAGCAGATGGAACTTGGTTTCCCGAACAGATTATCACGGCTTTGGAATTTACGAATGTCAAATTACCAGGATATCGCGCAGTTGCCGAAAGTCGTGCCTATATTAAGGATGTCGATTTGACAACGAAATTGCCGAATTCATTTTTTGATGAAGTTGAATTTGAAGTGAATAAAGATGCCTCAAATCGTGATACATTGTATTGGGAAAATGTTCGTATTGAGGATCTTACAGAAAGTGAAATTGCTACGTATTTATTTGTAGACAGTTTATTTAAAGCTGAAAATATTGAGCGTAAAATTTCGGGTATGGAAGCTTTAGTTAAAGGATATTTAAAGATTCGATGGTTTAATTTAGACTTAAACAGAATCCTACGCATTAACGAACACGAGGGTTGGCGCTTGGGAGCTGGAGGAATTACCAATGAGGAATTGTCTAAGTATTTCGCCATTGGCGGATTTGGAGCTTATGGTTTTAGAGATCGCGTAACAAAGTATGGGGGCGAGTTTCAACTCTTTATTCATCAGAAATCTGAAACAACATTACGATTGGCTTGGCATTCTGATGTTGCCGAATCTGGGTTCATTGTTCTTAAAAATGACCGTCGATATTTGAGAAACGAAACCTTCCGAAATTATCTTGTAGAGCGCATGGATAAAGAAGAACGTGCTTCAGTTTCATTAGGATTTAGGTCGTTTAAATATTTGCACACGACATTCTTCACCGACCAAGTTCATTTAACGCCACAATACGCTTTTAGCTATGCGAATTTAAACTCGACAGCACGTTTTTCATGGTTAGAATCGGGCGTTTCGATGGTTTATTCATTGCGTCAATCGTTTTATAGAAATGGAAATATGAAGCTTCCTTTACTCACACCAAATCCTGTTTTCAGAATTCAATACACACGCGGGGCGGATTTGAATGGAAACGGAACACGTAATTTTGAACGTATCGACCTAAGAGCTGAGCATCGCATTACGTTTCGCCGAATTGGTAAATCGTATATTCAAATGAATGCCGGATACATCGATGGGAATTTGCCTTACGCCAAGCTATTTAACGCAAGAGGAAACTTAAGAGCATCAGCCGACCTGAATGTATCATCAGACAATGCGTTCGAAACAGTTTTGATGAACGAATTTGTGAGTGATAAATACGCGAGTTTATTCTTTAATCACGATTTAGGACCGTTTTTCAGAATCAAGAAATTTAGTCCCTCGTTTGTGCTCATTCAAAACTCCATGATAGGAAGTCTCAGCGCTATAAATGCAAGCAATCAATCTGGCGTTAACATTCGTTCACCAAGAGTTGGAGTTCATGAAGCTGGTTTACTTATTAAGAATTTACTTACCCTTAGCACTGGCGGATATGGAATTGGAGCTTACTATCGATATGGCGCAACTGCGAATCCTGATTGGAAGAAGAATATTCAGGTGAAGTTGAATGTTGGGATTTTGTTTTAAGGCGTTTATTCTGGTAACTCCCTTTTAATTCCTTTTTACCTTCCTTTGCAGCGAAAGGAAAAATACAATGGCCAAATCATCGTTGAAACAAAATGACTAAGTCGCTCATATACACATGCCTGTTTTTGTTGTTTGTCCAAATTGGATGGACGCAAAAGATTGTAGTTGAGCCTTCTGAATTAGATTTTGGAGTTGTAGAATCTGCTGGGTCGATGCGTTCGCGTTTGGTGATTAGAAATACCGGCGATAAGCCACTTTTCCTTTTAAGAGCTGATGCTCCACGCGATTTTGAAGTTTATACGTCCAGTAAAAAGGTACTGCCGGGCGACACAGTGCATTTGCGCTTTAAATACACACCTCGTCAGTCGGGTCGCTTTAGCGAAAGTATTGGTTTGTTGCACAATGCATCATCAAAACCGACGAATATCCGCGTAAAAGGTGAACTAAAGAATTTGTTGAGTAACGATTTGGCTGCTTGCGTAAATTTTGAACCTAAGGCAGATGGCTCAGTTAGCAATGCTACAATTCCTTTGCTGGCGCGACATCAGGTTTTCGTAACGGATGCAAAGACTGGGGAACGAATTCAAAACGCTACAATTACCTATGTTTCGCGCTTAGGTCGGGAGAAAGCGGTGCGACAATTGGAAAATGGAATAGCAGTAAACATGGTTCCTATTGGACCATATGCGATGATTGTTTCAACCCCTGGATACAATGATTTAATGGTTGAAGAGTACATTCCAACCACAGGAAAGGTGCAGAATTATTTATTGACGAAATCTCCTGTTTTGCCGCCACCAATTTTGGAGGAACTAGTTATAGAAGAACCAAGTGTAAAGGTTGTTCCAATGCCAGTTCCTATAATTGTCGAGGCGCCTCAACCTCTAGTAACACCAACTGTTCCAGGTGAGCTTGATGAAAATTTGTATCGACCTAATAACTTAATATTTCTCATTGATGTTTCTGGTTCTATGAAGGAACCTGACAAACTTCCACTCCTTAAGAAGGCATTATTTACGCTGCTTCAGCCTGTTCGAGGCATCGATAATATTAGCATTATAACCTATTCTGACGAAGCGCGAATTGTTGTTCCAACCACAACTGGAGCAGATAAAAAACGGGTTTATTCGGTTGTAGATACTTTGGTAGCAGGTGGCTTAACCGCAGGAAGCAAGGGGTTGAATGAAGCGTATCTATTGGCAAACCAGAGCTACATCCCGCAAGGAAATAACCAGATTATTTTGGCAACAGACGGAGCTTTCAGGGTAAGTCAGAAAGACCGTCGCATGATTGAATCTTCTGCAAAAGACCTCGATCGTCCAATTTTACTGTCTGTTGTAGCTTTCGGGAATAAAGAAAACGCCCTCGACATGTTGGCAGGATTAAGCAAACTTGGAGGCGGAAGCGCTATGGAAGTGCGCAAAGCAAGCCAAGCCGAGAACGTATTGCTCGATGAAATCAAGAAACGGTCTTTGAAAGAGTAATCTCTTAGATTAAATCAAAATCAAATTCAACCATCACTAAGAAAGATTGTTCCTTACTTTACTATATGAATTTAGCCTCAACAACACTTAAGATATTTGTCTTTTCATTTATAATCATTTCTCTTTTTTCCTGCGGAAAGAGGAAACAGCGCGATGTGAAAAAACTCAACTGGTATGAAATTACGACGGAGGCTAGGGGAGATGAAGTTCGAATTCTAGTTCCATCGGAAGAGCTTGAGGCTTGGAAGCGCGTTTTTCCAACAAAGGAAGATTCGCTTTTGCTACGCCTGAATATGAACGTTCGTTTTGAAGGATATTCATCTACAGCAATTCTTGATTCTCTGAAATCGAGCACTACCGCATCATTGGTGGCTTTAAGAGGCCAAGAACTAAAAACAGCCATGAATAAATACTTGATTTTTGGTCAGTTTGACTTATTAATGCCTGCCGGAAAAGCATTTAGTGCTAACAAAGCAGCCTCAGGAGATTACCAAGCATCAGAATATCAAGGATTTGCAATTCCAATTATGGCCAATCCAAGTGATAGTTTAGAAAGCGCATATTTCGCCATTCCAAACGAGGCTGAATGCAAAGCAGGAACATTGGTTCTACTCAATGAGATCTTGTCTCGATAGCAAAGAATTAAAGCTCATCCGCTTAACAATGAAATATCTTTGGCAACAAGCGATAGTGTTAAACGCCGTTGACTTAAATTGATTTAATGAGAATATTACAGCCTATTAAACCCATCAGTAAGTTATTTCTCGAATTTTTTGAGAGTGAGAAATCTGGAGGAATGGTTTTAATTGCCGCATCAGTTATTTCTTTATTCTTGGCCAATTCGGCAGTAAATATCGAATACAATCATTTTTGGAATATAGATTTGGGCGGACATTCACTGTTACAGTGGATAAATGATGGTTTAATGGCTATCTTTTTCTTGCTCATTGGTTTAGAACTCGAGAGAGAAATTTACCAAGGCGAATTTTCAACTGTTAAAAGTGCTTCACTACCTATTTTTGGCGCCTTAGGAGGTATGCTTGTTCCAGCAGCACTATTTCTGCTCTTTAATTTCGGGACTGAAACTCAAGCAGGGGCAGGCATTCCAATGGCAACCGACATTGCTTTTGCTATTGGTATTTTATCGCTTTTAGGAGATAAAGTGCCTGTTTCATTGAAGGTGTTCTTAACCGGAATTGCAATCATTGACGATTTAGGTGCAATTATCATGATTGCCGTGTTTTACACGCAAGACTTGAACCTTCTAAATTTATTTTTTGCTTTTGGAACACTTGCTTGTTTGATCGTGATGAATCGTATGAAAATTCATCATTTGCTTCCTTATTTGATTGGAGGGGGTTTTATGTGGTATTTCATGCTAAACTCCGGTGTTCACGCAACCATTGCCGGTGTTTTACTTGCTTTAGCTATCCCCTTTGGCGATGGTGGCGAAAATTCGCCTTCCTATAAATTGCAGCACATTTTACACACGCCAGTCGCATTTATTATTTTACCCATTTTCGCGTTAGCCAATACGGCATTTGTTATTCCAAGTGATTGGTATAGCAATCTATTGAATAGTAATAGTATAGGTATAACTCTCGGTTTGGTCATAGGTAAACCAGTGGGAATTACACTGTTTTGTGCCATTGCAATCGGATTAGGCATTAGTAAAATGCCAGTTGGCATGAATTGGAGAAAGATGTTTGGAATTGGACTTCTCGCAGGTATAGGTTTTACGATGTCGATGTTCATCTCACTAATGGCATTTTCTGACGCTGATATTGTGAAACAATCAAAAATTGCCATTCTCTTAGCCTCAATAATAGCAGCAGTTGCAGGATATTTCTTTCTAAAATTTTCGCTAAGAAAGTCAAGATCAAATGTCGCTACAAACTAAAAACCCCGCTCGGATGAAGCAGGGTTTGTAGAAATTTAAAGAAGAGCCTATTACTTTGGGTTCAATTAAAAAGTCAGAAACACGTCAGATGCAAGACAAGAGGATTTTATGATGTACAAATAGTACTTCAAAATACTCTTAACGAAGCAGATGGCGTGTTACTGGCTAAGCCAAATTCCAGAAATAAAAAATAGTAATTTGTGATGCATGTAATTTGATCAATTTCGTCAAAATCATGAATAGTATATCAAAAATTAAACATTCTAACATTCACATAATCAAATTTTTGGGTGTTTTTATTGAACCCTACTTTACACGTTCCATATATTCGCCGGTACGCGTATCAACCTTGATCTTTTCTCCGATATCAATAAATAAAGGAATACTAACTGTTGCGCCAGTTTCTAAGGTTGCTGGTTTCAGTGTCTTTGTAGCAGTATCACCTTTAACGCCGGGCTCTGTGTAAGTTACTTCAAGCTCGACAGTTTTTGGAGCTTCAGCATAAATAACTGAATCGCCTTCAAATGCAACGTTCACTTCCATGTTTTCTTTTACGAACTTAACGCCAGTGCCAAATAAAAGCTCATCGATATATATTTGCTCAAAGGTGTCATTTTCCATGCAAACTAGGTTGTTGCCATCTTTGTAAAGGAATTGCAGTGGGCGCATTTCAACTCTCACAACTTCAATCTCTTCACCTGAGCGGAAACGGTTTTCAGCAGATTTACCATTTTTAATGTTACGCATTTTAGCTTGGTAAAAAGCGCGGAGGTTGCCCGGTGTGCGGTGCATCCATTCGGTGATTAAACAAAGATCGCCGTTATAACGAATAAAAGTTCCTACAGAAATGTCTTGGGTAGTAGCCATGAGTTGAAATTATGGTCGTAAATATATAAAAAAGCCTAAGGCCGAAAAAGCATTGTAATGATCTTAAAACCAGCGTCTTCTCATAAATATGAAGAGAATCGTTAAGGCCAAACCAAGCGAGATTGTCATAATCCAGGCAAATGCACTTTGTGAATCTTGTCCGGGAATATGAACATTCATACCAAAAAAGCTTGCAATCAAGGTCGGAACGTACAACACAATCGTAATTAAGGTAAGTGTTTTAATTACCTTATTCATGTTGTTGTTGATAATGCTGGCGTATGCCGATGTCATCTGAAGTAAGATGTTATTGGCAATATTGGTCATTTCAATTGCCTGCTGAAATTCAGTTACAACATCCTGAAAAAGCTCCTCATCTTCTTCATACGTTCTAAGAAGTTGCAGTCGATTGAGTCGCGCCATCATCAATTCGTTCGATTTGAGGGCGGTGGTATAGTAAATGAGTACTTTTTGATACTTCAACAAATCGAAAATATCCTGATTCTTCATACTTAATTGAAGATCATCCTCAATTTGGTCGACTGTTTTATTGATTTCACGCAGGTGAGCCAAAAATTTGGTCGCAGTTTTAAGAAGAATCAATAGAAGAAAGCGATAATGCTTACTTGTGTTGAGGTTTTTAACGCGGTTATTCTCGAATTCTTGAACAATGACGTTGTCTTCTTTGGTAATTGTGATGAAATAATCATCGTTTTGAAGCACACCAAGTGGAATCGTAATGAATGGCGCTTCATCCTTTTTACCTCTAAAATGTGGAATCTTAATTAAGGTAAACAAGATATCTTCATCGCGCTCTGCACGGGCCTTCTCGTCAATATCGAGCGGATCCATGAGGTATTCTTCCGAAAAAGGAAATTCTTGAATGAGCCACGCAAGCTCATCATCACTTGGGTCAACTACATTAATCCAACAACCGGGGACCGGCTTCTGAATTTCCTCCAGCCTGCGATTTACCGTGTTGAATATCGTAATCATCGTTCATCGTAATGTGGACAGCGTCCAATCTGCGTTTTGCGTCGCGAAAATACGTTTTTTATTTAAATCCAAATCGCTTCGCGGGATTCAAACTGCCCAAACTATAAATCTTTCTTAGTTAATTGATGATACGAACCAGCAATAAATAGTAGTGGGTAGATTATTCCAGCGAGCGTCACATCCCACGGAGTGGAAGTTTTGCCAAAGCTTATTGATTTAAGTTGAAACGGAGAGGTGATAAATTCGTCTAAACTATTGAATGGAAGATAAGGGTAGATGTCTGTTAACCACATGTTTCCAATGATTGGTTCTATGATCCAATAGAGTAAAAGGAAGAACAAAATAGAAAGTGCCGAACGTTTTACAACGATTGCTATAAAAATTGCCGCTGTCATAATGCCGAAACTCACCCACATGGCTCGAAGCACATAACTTATTTCGCCAATTCCATCGAGGATACTTGTGCTTGGGCCTTTTAAAATGCCAAAAAGAGATCCAATTAGAAGCACTAAAATTCCTGTGAGCATACTAATCGCGCCAGCTAAAATTAGTTTGCCTTTTAAGTAATCAACACGCGACATTCCATCGATAATATGTTGCCTCATAGTTCGATAGGAGATTTCGTTGCAAACCAGATTAATCATCAAAAGTGCTGGAATAGCTGCAAACCAAGTAGATACGTAGGCTGCGTAATACCAAACATTTGGAAATTTATAGACAACCGATAAATCAATTGGACCGTTTATTTTGAAGGAATCAAATCCAGCATAGACCGCCAAAATGAGCAAGATATATAAGCCAATATATACATGAAACGTACGATAATTGCGCACTTTCAACCATTCGATAGTTAGCAATCTTTTCATTTCTGTACTAGTTTTAGGAATTCGCTTTCAAGGTCAGTTTTCACTTGTACGAGGTGATTAACATCAACTCCAGCTTCAACTAATGATTTATTTATAGAAGAAATATTGGCATTATCTTGAAGTTCGGCGTAAACCATACCATCTTTCAAATTTACATTTTCTACCAAAGTCAATGTGGATAATTTGCTTTGCAATAGCTCCATATTATCAGCAGATACTGCAATGCGCAACTTTCCGCTTAGTATATCTGAAACACGTCCATGCTGTAACACATTGCCTTTGCGGAGAATTACAACGTCGGTGCAAACTTTTTCAACTTCATTCAACAAGTGGCTTGCAAGAATGATCGTTTTTCCAGCTTGTTGCTGCTTGATGATTAAGTTTCTGATCTCGTTAATTCCTTGAGGGTCGAGTCCGTTGGTAGGCTCATCTAAAATTAACACTTCTGGATTATTCATCAAAGCTGCTGCAATAGCCAAACGCTGCTTCATTCCTAAGGAAAAGGTCTTGAATGCATCGTTTCGGCGGTCAAAAAGGTCGACTTCCTTCAACACTTCATCGATGCGATTTTCGGGACATTCTTTGATTTTAGCAATTATCTCTAAGTTTTTTGCTGCACTTAAATAAGGAAAGAAGTTAGGCGTTTCGATAAGAGCACCAAGGCGTTTACGAGCACCGTCAAAATCGGCCCCGCCAAACCAATCAAAAGATCCTGAACTGGGCAATAAAATACCAGTTAGACATCCTAATAAGGTTGTTTTTCCACTTCCATTTGGACCTAAAAGTCCGAAAACTTGGCCTTTTTTGACTGAAAAGCTGATGTCGTTCACCGCCGCAATTCGACCGTAAATCTTTTTCAGATTTTTAACTTCGAGCAATATTTCCATCAGTAATTATACAATTTTAAGAGTTGCTCTTCGAAACGCTTTTTAGGCAAGAAGTTCTGCTCCAAAATCGATGAAAAGGGAACAGGAGTGTCTAAACTAGCCGAACGCACAATAGGTGCATCAAGGTATTCGAAGCATTTTTCGGTGATACGAGCCGATATTTCAGCACCAATTCCACCTGTGAGGCAGTCTTCATGCAGAATTATAACGCGTCCGGTTTTTTTAGCTGTTGCGATGATAGCTTCCTCATCAAAAGGCAATAAGGTGCGCAAATCGAGAAGATCTGCAGAGATTTCTGGGTTACGCTTAAGAACGTCTAGTGCCCAATGAACGCCCATTCCATAAGTTATGATGGAAATATTGTTGCCTTGCTTTAGAAGATTGGCTTTTCCAATTTCTACCGTGAAATAATCGTCGTAAACAGGTTCTGAGATGCTTCGATAAAGCGCTTTATGCTCAAAAAACATAACAGGATTTGGGTCTTCGAAGGAAGCTAAGAGTAAGCCTTTCGCATCATTCGGAAATGCTGGATAAACGACCTTCAAACCTGGAGTGTGGGTAAACCAAGCTTCATTGCTCTGACTATGAAACGGACCGGCCGCGACGCCAGCACCAGTAGGCATTCTCACAACAACATCAGCATTTTGTCCCCAGCGGTAATGACTTTTCGCAAGGTTATTTATGATTTGGTTGAAGCCTTCTGTCACAAAATCAGCGAATTGCATTTCAACCATCGCCTTCATGCCGCTTATCGACAAGCCTAAGCCAGAGCCAAGAATTGCAGCTTCACATAATGGTGTGTTACGGACCCTATCTTTGCCAAAGCGATTGTAAAAATTGTCAGTAACCTTAAATACACCGCCATATTCAGCAATATCTTGCCCCATGAGAATAAGGTTCGGATGCTTTTCCATGGCAAGAGCTAATCCATCAGAAATGGCGTCAACAAGTCGTTTATCCGTGGTTTTGTCCGTTTCAGGTGCTTGCGCGATGGAATTGAATGGGGCGTAAACATCATTTAACTCGTAATCAGTATTAGCAGTAATTTCAGGTTCTTCGAATGTTTCAGCCACACCAAGATCAATGATTGCTTTCAGTTCGGCACGAATTGCAGTTTTGGATTCTTCAGTTAGAACCTCTTCATTGATAAGGAATTCCTCAAAGTTTGAAACTGGATCTTTCTTCGCCCAGAGATCAAAAAGTTCCTGAGGTACATATTTGGTTCCCGAAGCCTCTTCATGTCCGCGCATGCGAAAAGTCATACATTCAAGCAACCAAGGTCGATTGTTTTGCTTTATGTCTTCTCTGATTTCTGTGATGGCATCGTATACATCTAATACGTTGTTCCCGTCAACTTTCCTGGCGGGAATGCCGTATCCGGGACCTTTTTGAGTGAAAGATTCAAATCGGAATTGCTCGTTCGAAGGAGTTGAAAGTCCGTAACCGTTATTTTCGATGATGATGATGACTGGTAAATCCCAAACAGCGGCAGTATTGACAGATTCGTGAAAATCGCCTTGAGACGAGCCTCCATCTCCAGTGAAAACTGCAGTTATACGTCCAGTATTATTAAGTTTTTGAGCTAACGCGATGCCGTCGGCCACACCAAGTTGAGGTCCCAAATGGGAAATCATTCCAACAATATGGTATTGGTTTGTTCCGAAGTGAAATGAGCGTTCTCTACCTTTGGAGAATCCGTTCATTTTTCCTTGCCACTGACTGAAAAGCTTGGCAAAAGGAATTTTTCGTCCTGTGAAGATGCCAAGATTTCTGTGCATTGGCAAAATGTACTCATCGGGTTCCATGGCAAGCACGGTGCCAACGGAAATTGCTTCCTGACCAATACCAGAGAACCATTTAGAGATTTTTCCTTGCCGGAGAAGATTGAGCATTTTTTCCTCAATCATTCTTGGAAACAAGAGTTCGCGATAAATAGCAAGTAATAGTTCGTTGCTTTTGCCTTTTCTATCGAATTTTAATTGCATGATTGCTTGTTTTGGCGGGGCAAAAGTAGGTCAAATTCGTACATTTGCATTATGCAGAGTGCTTTGATTTTGGTATTAATTGCCGTTTCAGCCTTTTATTTGATTCGTAAAATTTACTTTTCAATACGGCCAAAAGGAGGAAATCATGATGGATGCGACGGTTGTGGGTAAAAAAAAATCCCGCACAAGGCGGGATTCTTCATCGAAAAGATTCGAAATAAATTAGCGAGCCATTGCTGGAGCAGCAGTAGTGTCCATTGCAACAGTAGTGTCCATTGCAGCAGCTTCTGCAGCAGCAGCAGCTTCAACAGCAGCAATAGAATCAGCTTTAGCACGAGCAAGAGAATCAGCTGTAATTTGATCAGCAGCAGCGTGATCACCACCACAAGAAGCGAACATCGCAGCACCTGCGAAAAGAAGAGCAAAAGTTACTTTTTTCATGTTTGTTTTTTATTTTGTTTGAATAATTCAGCGGGACAAAAATACAAAAAACCTTAAACTAACAAACAATTTCATAAAAAATGTTAAAGTTTTTTTAGGTTTTTTTAGCAAATCAATACTTTCAAGAATAAAAATTTTTTCAAACGTTACATTATCAGCACAATAGACTTTTGCATTTTCTTTTGGAGTTTTGAGAATTACTGTACTTTTGCATTCAAACCAATAAACCGATAAAATGAAAAAATTATTATTAGGCCTTTTCGCAGTAGTGGCTTTCTCTTTGACTTCTTGCAAAGATGAGTGTAAAGATGTAGAATGCGCTAATGGCGGAACTTGTGATGCAGGTATTTGTACTTGCCCAGTAGGCTACGAAGGCGAACTTTGTCAAACAGAGTCTCGTGCAAAAATCGTTGCTTCTTATGCGGTAAACGAAAATTGTACTGAAACAGGTCCCGCAAGCTATACAGTAACAATAACTAAGAGTTCTTCTGACATCTCTAAAGTTATCGTTTCACCTTTCGGCGGTTATACTGGAGCAACTGGTGTTTGTACTTTAAACGGTACTTCACTTACTTTAGACAATGTAACTGGAACAGGAATCGTATTCTCTGCTTTTTCAGGGACTGTATCTGCTAATGGAGGTACAATTTCTGTTACATACTCAGCTAGCGCAAGCGGTATATCTGAGACTTGTACAGGATCTTGGACTAAGCAGTAATCTTAGAAGTTAATTCTTTAAAAGGCTGACCATTCTGTGGTCGGCCTTTTTTTATGCCTAAGATTTTACAATTCTATTCTTAAGATGTTCTCTTGAAATTTAGAAACCGTGTTCACAGAAAATTAGAAACCGTCATTTATAGGTGTAATTGAAGGTGGCTATGGATCAAGGTTAGCTCTTGTTAAAAAAACAAAAACTATAAATCAAATGACGTTTTATTTTGCCACAATGTCATTTTATGCATGTATTGGCTTAATCTCAGTTTCGATTATGGCGGCCAAATAGCATTCGAGCTATTTGGCAAATAGAATCAAAAAAGGCCACTCAATTACTTGAGCGGCCTTTAATTTAATAGTGGGAAGTTATTGATTACTTGCCTGCTTTTCCTTGACCTAATTTAGGCTCTTCTTTTTTGCCGTCAGCTCCAGTAGTTGAACCAGCCTTGCCATCTCCTAAAGTTTTTCCTGATTCACCAGTAGAACTTCCAGCTTTTCCTGAACCAAGACCGCTTTTAGGCTCTTCTTTTTTAGGTTCAGTATTTTTCTTAGGCTTAGTACCTTTAGGGACATTTGCTTGGGCAGAAGCCATAGCCTCAGCAGCAGTAATAGAATCTAATCTTGCTTGATCCATGGCATTAGCTGCGTCCAAAGAATCTTGACGAGCTGCTTGAACAGCATCTAATGAATCTTGACGCATTTTTTCTTTTTGTGCAAGTTCATCTGCGCTTGGTCCACAAGCTGTTAATACAGCAATTGCGAGTGCAGAAAATACATAGAGTACTTTTTTCATGATTGGTTATTTGTTTGAATATTCGACAACAAAAGTATAAATAATGTTGACGCAATCATACAAAGCTATCGTTCTAATTTGCCTCATTAACAGAATTTTAATCGCAAATTAAAGGTTCTTGCCCAAACTCATAAAGCAAAAATGTTTTATTTTAAATGTATAAAAGAATAATGGTGCCATATTCCTTCCGTAATAATCTTTAGTATTCGATAATTATTTTATCGAATTTCGCGTTTCCAAAATAAAATTCAAATTTCGGATGAAGTACTTATTCCTCGTTTTAATTTCAATTTCGTTCACTTTTTCAAGTTGCAATCGCGA
>Ga0209702_10003326_pt1 | contig 25576 bp, 26 predicted proteins | sample FRY01_FD_187210 | JGI IMG/M metagenome (GOLD analysis project Ga0209702, IMG submission 187210) | Freshwater microbial communities from Lake Fryxell liftoff mats and glacier meltwater in Antarctica - FRY-01 (SPAdes) (version 2) | ecosystem: Environmental > Aquatic > Freshwater > Ice > Glacier... | reverse complement strand
CATGAATTTTAAATTTTAAAAACTAGCCAGAAATACGGCGTTTGCTTCTTTACAGCCATTTCGAAGTATTAAATATACATCTTCAATGTCTGTGCCTTGCATCCGCCGCATTTCTGACTTTTTGAGTGAACCCTATATACATTTCATTAATTGTGCACCTATCGGGAATTTCTGAAATGCTAATTCTGGGACAAAACTTATATTTCCTAGTAAATTGAAAATCTTTACCACGGATGCATAATTTTTGAAAAGCCTCAATTCCTCATCAATATAAATATATAGATTTTCACCCTCCAATGTTTTTATTCGGGCACCTTCTATGACTATACCTTTCGCATATAATGAATCGTTTGAAATTGAAAGTAATTCAAAGAATTTGAAAAGAATGTTTCTCATCAGGTAATTTGTTACTTAGTGTCTGTCCACAGAGTCAGGAGTTTGAACTATTGAGGATTGCTATTTTATGAAGGACATCATTCATAAGTCCGATTTGTTCCTTCTAAATTTGAAGCAGTTCTTGCTGTTGATGCATATTCAAATGATCCGATTTTTCATGAAGAATTCTAATTTCTAGCTCAGATTTTAAATGAATCATATAGTCCTTTTTAGACCTTTCTCGATCCTTTTCTTCTTCTCTATTTTGGCTCATCGTAATAACTGTCGCTTGAATGGTTGCAAGACTTGATAAAATTAGATTGAGTATGCAAAGAGAGCATCAGTATTCAGCACAAAAAAAAGGACACAAGGTCCTTTCATTCACTAAATCATATCCTCAGACAGAAACTTAAGAGATCTTCTTAACTTTTACCGCGTTCATTCCCTTCATACCTTTTTCCAATTCAAAGCTAACTTTATCGTTTTCTTTGATTTCTTCTAAAAGTCCGTTTACGTGAACAAAGAATTTCTCTTGCGTATCTAGTTCCTTAATAAAACCAAATCCTTTAGACTCATTAAAGAAGTCAACTTTTCCTTTTCTAACAGAATCAAGTGGTTCATCTGTTCTTTTTGGAATCGCTATTTCAATTGATGAAGCATCTATTCTTTTTTTCAAAACTGATGGATCTGGCGGGGTGTCTGAGATTCGTCCAAATTCATCAACATAAGCCATCATATTATCAAGACCCCCGCCAGATGAGTTGGCAATGCGATCTTCTTTTTTTTCTGCTTTTTCTTTACGCTTTTTCAAACGCTTCTTTTCCTTTTCTTTTTTACCAAAGGTTTCTTGTGATCTGGCCATTCAGGGTTTAATTGGTTACTAAATTTCATCCTCTGATTTTCAGCGGATGGGCAATGCATTAAGAATTTCGAATAAGATAACGACTTAAGTCTCTGTGAAACAGGTTGTTATATGTAATCTTCGTCTTTCCTAATGCTGCAAATATAGCGATTCTTTGTCTCAATCGCTAATGCTAATTCCTGATTGCTTCTTTTGGAATAAGTCGAACATCGAGGAAGCATTTTCTTTAATATACCTAAACTAATCTTTTGCATTACCAATTGAGCTGACCAAAGAGAGTCACTCAAAAGATGATGCCGCTTTTGATGATGCTGATTAGTTTGTCCTGACATATACTCAATATTGCGCTTATTGCGTTCAGTCAAAAATAAACCGTGTATACAGGTAATTCCTCGAGAATTTAAATCACTTGTGTGAATTTTAAATAAGTGCTGATAATCAGATAGCTAAGAACATAGATCACCCTTGTGGGTGATCCCTTGAGTTTCAAAGTGTGTTTTAAATGGACTTTAAAAAAGTCGGATTTTGATGAGTTCCCCTAAGTGTAATAAATCGTTTCGACTTTTTTCTAGTGCTAAAATCATACATATCTTTCTAATTGACAGATATATACGAGGGCAAAATAGAACTATTTAACGAGGAAAAGTGCAGGCAAAAATAAGGGTGAAATCGACATGTATTTTGTTGAAAGAGAAGGTTGAGTTATCAATTTTTGCTGCTTGTTTACAAAAATTGAAACAAAATAAATAGTATAAATGAAGTGGCTTTGGTCTTTGAGATTTTGAATAAGACTTTATTAAATGTCATATCGCCCATCAATGTGAAAGTATTGGGTAAATAATGTATCCATAAAAAAATACAAATAGTTCATTTCAATGTTTATATTCAGTATACATTGATGCCAAATATATAGCCTACTAAAGCTGATAAAACCATCGCAAGTGTGCCCCAAATTGTAATACGTATCACCGCTTTTTTGATACTTGAACCGCCAGTTTTTGCTGCGATTGTCCCTAAAATAATCAAGAAAAATATTGTGAAGCCATAGAGCCAATATTCCATACCCTTTACCGGTGTAAAAAGAACAACCAAAAGCGGTAATACACCGCCCACAGTAAATGAAGCTCCCGACGCTAATGCGGCTTGTATTGGGTTTGCCTGACTAATTTCGTTGATTCCCAATTCATCTCTAATGTGAGCAGCAAGCGCATCAGCTTCTGTTAATTCAATTGCTACTTGCATTGCTGTTTCTTTTTTTAGGCCCCTTCTTTCATAGATTTGAGCCAACATTTGCAACTCTTCGTCGGGCATTTCTTTGAGTTCTATTATTTCTCTTTCAATGTCGGCTTTTTCTGTGTCCGTTTGTGAACTAACTGAAACATATTCTCCAGCAGCCATGGACAAAGCCCCTGCAACAAGCCCCGCAACTGTTGCTAAAACAATTGGTTCTCTTGTTGAACTTGCCGCAGCCACACCAATAGCAAGACTTGAAATAGAAATTATTCCATCATTTGCTCCCAAAACAGCAGCTCTTAACCAATTACTTCTGTGTATGTAATGACCGTCTAAATAGGTGTCAATTGTTATCATTTTATTCTACTTGTCTTATTTGAAAATATGCCCAACCAAACAATTGTAGCTTATTAATATAATTTTAAATGCTTAAACTACTTTTAATCAGAAGTACTAAAACTCAACCATAAGCGTGTTTCCCTTTTTCCCATCCTCTTTTACTTAGTAATTCTTCACCAGATTCAATTGCACCCTTCTCCATTTCGGTTCCCATCGAATCATTCCATCTGTTCAAATATCCAAACAAAGCTATAACTCCTAGAATTTCTACGATTTCCCCGTCATTATAATATTTTCTTAAGTTTTCTGAGATTTCATCTGTCACAGAATTTGGAATAACCGATGCCGCAAGAGCGAAATCCAAAGCAGATCTTTCAGCATCTGTGAATGATGGATGTGTTTTGTATTCCCAAATATTAGCTAACTGTTCTGCCTCTGCGCCATATCGTTCAGCCGCTCTGATGGTATGTGCTTGGCAATATCTGCAGCCAGCGGCATTACTGCTTATATAACCAATAAAGCGTTTTAATGCACTCGTTACTTTTCCATGATTTTCCATGACAGCCTTATTCATCTCAATAAACGCATAGGCAATTCGAGGTCGAATGTGCATCGTTTTAATACTGTTGGGACAAAATCCAAGAGTTTCCTCATAGAACTCAATTAGTTTTTGTAATTCAATATCGTTGACATCTAATTTAGGGAATACTAGCGGTCTTTGCATGCTACTTCAGTGTTGATTTAATATGCATGATAAGTACATTATTCAATATTACCAAATGAGGATTAGCGAATAATTAAATGTATATCGCAGTCATTTTGGTTGATGTATTTTATTATTTGTATATTTAAGTCCAAATTTAACATATCAAGTCATGAAAAAAAACTTACTTATTCTATCATTCGCCATACTATTTTGTACATTTAATTCTATTGCCGCAACTCATACAATCTTTTTTGGAGGTTCGGTTGGTTTAGCCTACTTACCAGCATCAGTCGAAGCTGAAATTGGTGATGAAATAATATTTAAGGGGAATTTTAATTTACATCCACTATCATCTGTAAATGTTCCGTCTGGTGCAGACGTTTTTGCAAGTAACACTGGTACAGATGATTACATTTACACGGTACTATTTGAAGGAATCTATAATTACCAGTGTGACTTCCATGCTGCGAGTGGGATGGTGGGGTCATTTATTGTTGTGAACCCCCTAAATATTAATCCAATTACGCAGATAACTGCAACTGTATTTCCAAATCCATCTTCAGATTTTGTCAACATAAACATTGCTTCTCCAAGTCAAAATTCTTTCGCGAACATATATTCCATGAATGGAACTTTAGTAAAGACAGTGAATCTTGAAGTTAATGGAATCAATAGAATCTCAATTGATGATTTAAAATCAGGTATTTATTTGGTGCAAATCACCAGTAATGATGCTTTAAACCAAAATACCAGTTTTATCAAGCAATAAATTTAACATTCAATTTCTAAGGAAGCTGAGCTGTTTATTGTTCAGTTTTTTTTTATTTAATACAATCAAGTTTATTTAGTGTCTGTCCGCAGAGTCAGGAGTTTGGACTATAGAGGCTTCTGATTAGGCGCACGAAGGCCGCAAAAGCACAGTTTACTTTTGTAAATAAGCATTTTTCGGACCTGTGCAACGACATCAGGAGACTCTATAGAAAGACTCTATTTAGGGTTCAATAAAAAGTCAGAAACACGTCAGATTCGAGACAAGAGGATTTTATGACGTACAAATAGTACTTCAAAATACTCTTAACGAAGCAGATCAGGTGATGCTGGCTAAGCCAAATTCTAGAAAATAATAAAAATAATAATTTGTGATGCATACAATCTGATCAGTTTCGTCAAATAATGCACAGCAAATCAAAAATTAAACATTATAATATTCACATAATCTCATTTTAGGTGTTTTTAAGTGGACCCTATTTACCCCTATTCTTCTTTGCTGCAGCAGCCCTATTTGAAGGTTTTTTAGGTTTAACAGTCGTTTTTCCTCTATAATTAGATGACGATTTGTTTCCAGGCGCTTTTGATTTATTGCGTGAACTGGAATTTGCATTTGAAGTTTTGGTAGAGGTTAATTTAGATTTTGGTTTGGCATTCGAACTTTTCTTTGTTTCACTAGAAGAACTTTCTACCATTAACTTTATTTCCTGGATTTCCTCAGCCTTTAAATCTCTCCATTGACCTTCAATCAAATCGAGCTTAATATTCATGATGCGTGTTCTCTTTAGTTTGGTGACTTCAAAACCAAGATACTCGCACATACGTCGAATTTGACGATTCATTCCCTGCGTAAGAATAATTCTAAATTCACTTGTTTTTGTCTGTTCAACAAAACATTTTTTAGTGGTAGCGCCGAGTATAGGAATACCATTACTCATTTTATCAATGAATTCCTTTGAAATCGGATGATTTACACTTACAACATATTCCTTTTCGTGTTTATTTCCAGCCCTTAGTATTTTATTTACAATATCGCCATCACTGGTTAGAAAAATCAAACCTTCACTTAATTTATCTAAGCGACCTATTGGAAATATCCGCTTTTCATGTTGAATAAAATCTATAATATTGTCTCGTTCATTCTGGGTGTCAGTAGTTGTTACAATACCAACGGGCTTATTAAAAGCGATGTAAACATGATTTTCCGGAACTGAATCCAATAAATTCCCATTGACTTTTATTTTGTCTTCAGGGTTAATTATTGCTCCAATTGCGGCTTTTTTGCCGTTAACAGTAATACTTCCATTTTCGATTAACTTATCAGCTTCTCTTCGTGAACAATAGCCAATTTCACTTAAAAATTTATTCAATCGTGTACCTTGGCTCATTCTAAATTTATAATTAGGATTTTAATAGTGTTCGAAGGTACAAAATAGGTTTTGGATTTAGCTTTTCAATTAATTATGCAAATCCTATTTGTAAATTAACCTTCCTGTATTTGATTCTCCATTGTTGATAAGCGATTGCGGAGTGTTGTAAAGATTAATATTACCAATTCCATAAATTCCATATTCTAATCTTATGTTGATTCTTAAGTCAATATCTCCTTGTGAGCTATTTTCAACAATTCCATAATTAGCCTCTAAATTCTTTGCATCAACGCTTACAAGAGCATAATTCCAAAGTTTAACAACCTCCGTAGTTCCAGTCAATGTTAGTTTTCCCCCGCACGGGAAATTATTCCAATAATAGAATGTGTTATTGGCTAATTTCAAGTTAGCCTCATTCGCTTTTCCATTAAATACAACACCAAAATGATTCGATGTAATTGGTTTTTCATTTGTTATAAAGCAAGCTTCATTAGCAGTAACTTCCCTAAATTCAGGAGCTTTTATTTTTATTTCGATTTTATTTTTTCTTGGTTTCGTCCACTTAAATCTTTTGTTATTATCTACAGTTAGCGTACTATCTGAAATTGTATACACTACATCTTCAATATCCTGATATCCTTTGATTTCTATGCTGTAGGAAGTATCTTCTTCTAAAATTACCGTGAAATTATCGTTTAACATTACTCTATTAAATGCAGATATTTCTTCAGATTTTGTGAGCATTTCATTCTCTTTTCCGCAAGAGATACAAGAGATAACAACTATTAAAACTATTAAGATTTTTTCTGTCATAATTAGAGTTTATATCCAATTCCAAATTCTGGGTAATCAAGTATATACAAGTGAGATTTCATAGTAATTCTTATTGCCAATTTGTCGTTCAACTGAAATTTGACTATTCCTCGGTTGTAAATAGGATAGCGGTCCACTTTTTCTGTTAGTCCAATGTAAACGCCTTCTTGCAAAATTACACTGAACCGGTTATATGTAAACTCTTGTGCAAAATGGATTCCTGTTTGGAAGGAATAGGAAGGCTTGTAGTTTCGATTAAAATCGCTTAGCTGTGATTTAACTGAAGAGTCATAAAATAAATCAGGACCAATACTAAGCTTTATAGCTCTTGTTATTGCTTTTGTGTAGTCTAAAGAAATTGATGATGCTAAATAATAGCTAGAACTTAAACTTCGCGGATGTTTACCGCCAATGCTAAAGAATAAATCTAATCGAGTTGGTTTTTCAAATTTAGGTAAGTCATAATGTTTTACCGTATTTTCTTTACCTAAGCGATAGCTGATTCCGCTGAATGCTGTAATATAATTGATTCCTAAATTTGGTTCATTTGTGTTTGCGTTGGAAAAGTGATCAAAAGATAATCCTAAGTTAAAGTTAATTTTTGGTGAAATTTTGAATTCTACTCCAAATCGAGTATTGAAATGCACGTTTAATTTAGATCCTACCGCTACATTTAAGTAGTTATCTGTCAGATTAAAACGTTTCGTAATATATCCTCCGCCGATACCAACACGCTGATAAAATTTAAATTTTTGTTTCGAGATATAATTTAATTTGAAAAAGTAGGTAAGAGCAAATTCATGCCCTAATACATCATTATTCCCCAAGCTTGAATAAAAAAACGATAAACCATATTCAGGATGTTTATACAATTGTTCCCAATAGGTTTTACCTTTAGTTTCTTTGGTTAAACAAACATCTATAGATCGAATATAGTCTTTCGTGATTGCATTAAGGAATTGATATTCGGGTAAAATGAATCCGGCATGTCCGCTTATTTCTAATTTTAAATCATCAGAAAATTTATTCTGTCCGTAAATGAATATAGAAGAATTTATAAGTAGAAACAGTGAAATAAACAGTGATCTCATCAACGTGAATTATTTTCTATTTTTAAATTCACTTGTATTCTCCGAATATCTTGCTGATGGTGATGATTTATTCTTCTCAAGAATTATTTCAGCAGCAATGCTTACAGCAATCTCTTGCGGAGTTTTACTATTGATGTTTAAGCCAACAGGTGTTTTTAGTTTTGCAATTTTTTCTTTTGTAAAACCTTCTTGTTCCAATTCAGCTAACAATGATTTTATTTTCGCATCGCTTCCTAAAAGTCCCAAGTACTTAAATGGATAATCGAGTAGCTTCTTGACCACTTGCTTATCTGTTCGATAACCTACCGTCATAATCACAGCGTATTCATTCTGGCTTTGATCAATATATTCTCCAATTAAATCATAAGTTGAAATAATATTAATTTTGTCTGCGAATCGATTTATTTCTAATGTTTGGAGTTCATTTCTATCATCATAAATGATCACGTAGAAGCCTAAAAACTTCATTGCTTCGGAAAGCGCTAATCCAACATGTCCACCTCCAATTATATGAATAACTGATCTGGAATTTATTAGTTGATTGTAGGTCCATTCTTGTTCATTTTGATAATCAAACCCAACTGAGTTTTGACTGCCATTTGAAATACCTTGCGTGTTGATCGTAAAACTTTTAATATTCCCAAATGTTATTTCTTGAATAAACTCTAAGTGACTTGTATTTATTGGAACGAAAGTAATTACTTGATGTCCCGAACAAATCATTCCAGATTGGTTGGTAGTGTGCATTTTATCATGGTACTGAAACATTAATTCTGGCTTATTAATTCCCTTTTTCAAAAGCGACTTGGCTTTTTCAACAAGCTTAATTTCCATTATTCCTCCTCCAATGGTCCCTTCAAATTCGCCAGTGTCGGCAACAGCCATCATAAAGCCTTTGCGCCCAGGTGAGCTGCCTTGACTATCAGTAACAACCATTAAAATTACAGCTGTTTCTTGCGTTAAATGAGCATGAATAAAGGACCAGATGTTTGTCATTTACTTCGCTCTGTTTTCTAATATTTTTTTGAACGATCGACCTCTAATTTCATCCAATGTCAATCCAGTAACTAGAACCTCTTCTTCGGTGATAGCGCCACTATTAAGTGCTCTTAAAAAGTAATTTAACAACCCTTGTCCAGTGGCAGCATCATCGAATAAATCGCCAATCAGTGTGGCCCGAGCTGCTTTCTCTACGAATGTTTTTAAACGTTCAACCGCATCATCATAGCTTTCTAAAAAGAATGCATAAACAGCAGCGTAACGCATAGGAAATTGAGCCGGATTCAAATCCCAACCTTGATAAAATCCATTCCATAAAGAGTGACGAATATGCTCATAGCCCTTTTTCCAAGCTCTATGCACCACATCCATGTTTTCTTGCAATTGCGCAGCACTCATATTATCACCGCGGTTAGGTCCGATAGGCATAGTGTTTGTCGCGCCATCAGATAACCAGATTCCTGTGTGAGCTAAAGCAACTTTGGTCATATGATGTGCAAAATCACACACAGGGTGATCCATTTCTTGATATTTAGCAGTGATACTGCAGCTTGCCGTGTAATCGTATGTTCCAAAGTGCATGGCAATACATCGACCTTGACTCGCCTGAATAAATCTGTATAAAGGATTTGTTCCATGCGTATCCATAATGGCTTGCGTAGTTTCAACCATCATTTCCATTTTCAACATTCCTTTTTTCATGCCTAATTCCTCCTCCAAAATATCAAAGAAATTCGCAAGTGTTTTAGGTTGTTCAGGGATTGTCACTTTAGGTAACATAACCACAAAATTTGTAGGAAGCATTCCGCCTGTTGCTTTCACCAAAGTGCTCACGAAAATATCCAAGGTGCGCAAACCTCGCTCTTTCATTTCCTCAGTAAATGGCTTAATACGTATTCCAATAAAAGGGGGAAGTGTATTTTCTTGCATCCCTTTAGCTACTTCCAATGCAGCAGTTCTAGCAGTTTCGTCTTCCTCTTCATTGCTACGATTGCCGTAACCATCCTCAAAATCAATTCGGAAATCTTCAATCGCTTCAGATTTTAATTTCTCAATCACTTTTTGGTAAACTCTTTCACTAAAACCTGATGCTTTATCCATCTCGAAAACGTCCCCAAACACCTTCGAATTTGGTGCATAGGTTTCGAATAATTCTAGAGAGCGCTTTCCTAATGATAGTGCAGAATCCGACTTAAATAAATTCGCTCCACCATACAAAGTATGCACTGGCTGACGATCACTTCTATCGCCAGGATATATCTTCTGAAATTCAGTATTTGCATTGCTTAGCGACTTAAATAGTTGATCTTTTTTATTGTTTGGAATGCTTGTACTCATGTCTAAAGTTTTAAATGTGATTTATTTCAAGTTCGATCAACTGCCTCTGTATGTCGAATATCCATAAGGATTAATCAACAATGGGACGTGGTAATGACTTGAATCTGAAATTGTAAAGTGAATATCTACTTGAGGATAAAAGCCATTTAAGTTTTGAGATTTAAAGTAGCCTTCTGTGTCAAATACTAATTTATAATTCGATGGTGGTAAAATTCTGTTAGGAGCTAATAAATCGGCAATTCTACCGTCACCATTCGTGATTCCTTCAGTAATTGTAATCCACTGATTTTGACCGAAATGTTGAAGTTTAATGCGAATGTCTTTCGCTGGTTTTCCGATTGTCGTGTCTAGAATATGCGTTGTTAACTGACTGACCTTTAGGAATTTCCAATCACTTCCTGTAAATAGTTTTTGCAGACGGATTATGGTGATTTTCATTTGTTCACCCATCGCGACAGCAATTTCTTCTTCCATATTATTTTGTAGTCGGTTTTTCAATAGTTGAAGCATTTCTGCCGCCGATTTTCCAGTAGCACAAACAATGAAGATAAATCCATTTTTAGTTTTATAATCAGTATTTGCTTGGGCTAATTGTTCAATGGTTTCCTTTATTGCTGAGCTGATTCCTACTTGTTCTTTTCCTGCAAATTTCTCATTTAAACTATTGAAATCTCCAATTTCGGGATGATGCGTAAAAGATTCTAGATAATCATTCTTGTCACATTGCTTGTACCACACATCTGTGCAACATTCAACAAGCTCTTGCTCCGAATTAATTTTTCCAGAATTAATTACTTTATTTACCCAATTATTTGAACCACAGCAAGCAAATAGTGCTTCTTTTGCTGCATTTAAATCGTGATTAAAATCAGAAAAATTCATCATATCATTTAATTTATAAAAGCTCCTTGATTAATCCAACAACGAATTAAATCGCGTTCAGCTTCTGTGATATTTGTCTTATTATTTTGCGGCATCGTCTTCGTAACAACAACACGTTGCATGATCAAATCTTTTTTCGAAACAATAGATTCTGGTGTGTCATACATCACTCCATTCGGTGCAACTTTATACACATCGTCCGTTGGTTTGGAAGAGTGACAAGTCACACAGCGTTCTTGAATAATTGAATTCACCTCTGCAAAACTCACTTCTGAATTGCATGCTTCAGGGTTTCTGGCTGGCGCCGATATAAAACTTGCAGCCAATAAAATTCCAGCCGAAATAGGCATTACCCAAACACTCTTTTGGCGTTTTTCTCTTAAGTTCAAATAATGTTTCACACCAGCTGCACCAAGGGAAATCACCATTAAAATAATCCATGGATATTCATATCCGAATGTCGATGGAAAGTGATTACTAACCATGACAAATAATACAGGTAGTGTGAAATAATTATTATGAATTGATCTCGCTAAAGCGTTTTTTCCCAATTGTGGATTTAGCGGCAACCCTTCCTTAGCAGCCTTGACCATGGCTTTTTGAGCAGGAATAATTACGAAAAACACATTCGCAACCATCAATCCTCCAATCATCGCCCCAAAATGAATGTATGCTGCGCGACTACTAAAGACATGAGCATAGAAATAAGCGAACGCGATTAAAATGCTAAATCCTAATAATGAGAATAAAACCGGACGTTTAATTAATGCCGATTTACACATTATATCATATAAAATCCAAGCCACGACGAATGAAATAACTCCAATTAAAATACCTTGAAGCGCTGTTATGTCAAGGACATTCTTATCAATTAAGAAGGCTGATGCATTAAAATAATACACCACAAATAACAAGCAGAACCCTGATAACCAGGTGAAGTAAGCTTCATATTTAAACCAATGTAAATGCTTCGGGATAGTTTTCGGTGCGACCTTGAATTTCTCTAAGTAATAAAATCCACCACCGTGAACAGCCCATAAATTCCCTGCTAGATCATCTCTTACATTTTCGGTCCTATTGAGTGCGTTTTCAAGAAATACAAAATAAAATGAAGCACCAATCCAAGCAATACCAAAGGTTATATGCATTAATCGAATAACAATATTTAGCCATTCCATTAAATGTGCTTCCCAAGGACTTCCCTTAGTTGCAAGGTATGTTACTCCTATTGCAGCAACGATTACAAATATAATCCCTGTATAAATGTAATTTTGTGCCGATTGTAGTTTCTCGTTTAATTGTTCATTATCTGCATTCTCATTTATGAATTTGGGCATATAATACGACCAAGCCACAAGCATCAAAAAGACGATTGCCAAAAAACAATATAGCAAGGTGTAAAGCATTCTAATTCTTTATTTTACCAAATAAACGAAGTCGGCTAATTCCGCCATCAGGGAACATGCAAAGACGCACGTGAGTGATTGGATCGTGCTTAATAATATCCGTTGTAAATTCATGGATATGATCGGCACTCAATTGCTGTTTCGGAAGAATCGTTGACCATTTCGTTTCTGAATCATTTACAGGTCCCTTTGAATATGTTCCTTCAATGGAGCATGAATCAGGATAATTGCCTTTAAAGTGGCACGTGTCAACAATCACTCTATCAATAATTCCTTCATGTGCCAATTTAAAAATTGCCCAATCACGATTGTTTGGCGTTCTGTTTCTCTTTGTCTCCCAACCATCACCCATATTAACGCCTCTCCCTGGCATCAATAGATTGCTCATAGCGCTAAAGAACATATCATTACATTCGATTGCTTTTGCACCATTTAATGCTGAAGCCAGATCAACCGATTCAGATTCTCTTATTTTACTCCAATCCTTATAAACCTCGCCGTAAACTCTCAAACGAGCTACACCTCCATCAGGAAATATATGTAATCGAATATGTGTGAACAATTCTTGCTGATTTTTACTTTCATAAAAGTTCTGTGATCCAGCATCTAAGTGAGATTTAGGAAGAATTTCTTGCCACTGAATATCCTCGCTATCCCAATCAGTAATTCCAATTGTATCAGTTAAATAAACAGCCTCAATAGATGCATTTGGTGGATGATTTCCAAGGAAAAAGTTTGTGTCAATATCGAAGCCTGTAATTTTGCCTGAAGTTGCTAATTCTATTACAGCCCAATCGTGCCCTAGTGTTCTTTTACGACGACTTTCCCAACCATCCATCCATTTGCCTCGTTCTGTGTATTTATCAGTAATAAAAACACCTCTTGTTGGCTTAATCAGGTTCTCCTTTTCTGCAAAGAAATCATCCGTTGCAAATAGCACTTTTCCTCCTAATCTTTCTGATGCTAAGTCGCTTAACTTTGCGAATTCTGGAGCTGTTTTAATTATTTCTTTTACGCTTGAATGAGCCATTTACCTTGATGTGATTTAACGATTGAATTATTTTTAAATACAGTTTCACCTGAAACAATTGTTTCGAGCACCTCTCCCAACATTGATTTACCAATGTAAGGACTTATTTTATGTTTAAATAACACGTCAGCTTCATTAGGTTTTACTGTTGATTCAGGATTCCAAATCGCAATATCAGCATCGAATCCAATGGCTAATTTTCCTTTTTTATGCTGACGAATAAATTCAGCTGGATTGTCCGTTAACAAAGGAATAAATTCTTCCAAACTGAGTATGGAATTTAAACTTTCCCAAGATGCTGGAAGTAAGAACTGAACACCCGAAATTCCGCCCCAAGCCTTATAAAAGCTACCACTTTCAATTTCCTTAAGATTGGCAGGAGCAGGAGAGTGGTCTGTAGTGATAAAATCAAGAACTCCCGATTTTAATGCATTTTTTAATTGATCATTATTCGCTTTTTCTCGTATTGGAGGAGCACATTTATATATGGTCGAACTATCCGGAATATCCTCAGCATTAAATAGTAAATATTGTGCACAAGTTTCAGCACTGATAGGTAAACCCTGAGATTTTGCTTCTTCAATATCTTTTAATGCTTCCGCTGATGATACATGCACAATATGCACACGACATCGATACTTCTTGCATAAACGAATCATCATAGAAATAGCATCGTTTTCCCATTTTTTTGGGCGACTTTCCAAGTAAATCTCGTAGCTTCCAGGGAATTCCGATAGATTATTTTCGAATCCATCTTCCAATTCACAATGAATTAAAAGGGGAATATCAAATTTAGCAATAATTGGCATTGCACTATCTAAATCGGCCTCGGTAACATTAGGAAATTCATCAATTCCAGAATGTGTCAAAAAACACTTTAAACCTAAAACTCCTGCAAGAATTAATCCTTCAATTTCGTTTGAATTTCCCGGGACTAATCCACCATAAAACCCACAATTGACGTTCATTTTGCCTTTTGAAGCTTCTAGTTTTAATTGAAACGCTTCAACCGTTGTGCTCACAGGAGATGCATTCAAGGGCATGTCAACAATACTTGTTATGCCGCCGGCTGCTGCAGCTTGAGTGATTGTCTCAAAGCCTTCCCATTCGGTGCGACCAGGTTCATTGATGTGAACGTGAACATCCAAAATGCCAGGCATAATAACATTGTTGCCAAAGTCTTCAGCATCAGTACTTTTACCTAATGCAATGTCTGAAATTCGACCTTGGTCAAAAGTGATTGTGGCAGGTTTTAATTGACCATCAATCCAACACCGATTACTTGTTATTTTTCTCAATGATTTATTCAATTTAATTGTTGATTTAAAGGCGTGAAATTAAGCAATCTACCGATATTGAAATTAAAATTAGTTAGTAGAAAAAAGTCCTTTCAAAACCTTTTCAGGTGTAATTGGAGCTTCATATTTAATTTCCGAATTAGGATTAAATGCCAACACTGCATTTCTAATAGCGAAATAGGCCCCAATACCATACATCAATGGTGGTTCACCTACAGCTTTCGATTTCAAAATAGCAAGATTAGTATTATCCGTATTCAAGAAATTGACATTTATTTCTTTGGGAACCGAATAAATATCAGGGATTTTATAGGTCGATAATGCATTCGAAAGTAAACGTCCATCAGCATTATAAATCACTTCTTCCAATGTCATCCATCCAATTCCTTGAACTAGTCCTCCTTCAACCTGACCCAAGTCTACGCTACGATTCATACTTGTTCCGAAATCGTGCATCACGTGAACTGCATCAATTTCATAAGTTCCACGAATGCAATCGACTGTTGTTAAGGTAATTGCCGTTCCATAAACGTGATATGCGAATGGATGCCCTGTTTCTTTCGTCTTGTCGAAATTAATAACTGGAGTTGCATAATGACCTTTAGCGCTTAGGTTCATTCTCTTCATAAATGCTTGTTGAACAAGTGCTTCCCAATTTAATTCGGATGCTTTTCCATCTACATAAACTTGATTATCTCTAAATTCTAAAACTGAATTTTCGTCGATATTTTGAACCTGAATTAAGGTTAATCTAAGTTGCTCAATAATTTGTTCACACGCATTTACAACCGCCTTTCCGTTCAAATCTGCTGTTGCACTTGCTGCCGAAGGCGATGTGTTTGCAACACGCGTAGTATTCGTAGTTTCTAGTTTGATTTTGTCTAAGGAAATTCCAAAATAATGTGCCGCCACCTGCATCATTTTCGTGTTTACAGATTGACCCATTTCTACTGCACCTGTGCTAATTCCGACGGATCCATCTGAATAAACATGCACCAATGCGCGCGCTTGATTCATCATGGTATTGGTGAAGGAAATTCCGAAGCAAATCGGCATAAGTGAAAAGCCTTTTTTCGAGAACTTATTCTTAGAATTATAAATCTCGATATCACGCTTAATTGCCTCTAAATCATATTGATTCACAACTTCATCCCAACAATGCTTGGCTTCACATTCGGCTACAATTTGACCATAAGGAAATACATCGCCATTATCCATCAAGTTTTTACGTTGAATTTCTTCGGTTTTAACACCAAGCTTTTTAGCCGAAAAATCAATTGCTGATTCAATTACAAACATTCCCTGTGGTCCACCAAAACCTCTGAAAGCTGTGTTTGGTGGTAAATTGGTACGACAGGAATGTGCAGTCACCTGAGCATTCGGAATGCTATAACTATTCGTTGCATGGAATAATGTTCGTTCTAAAATAGCAGGCGATAAATCAGCTGCTGCGCCTCCATTTTGAAAGAAAGTTGCCTGATAAGCCTGGATTTTTAGATTCTCGTCAAATCCAATTTTAAAATCGCTGCTATATGGATTCCGTTTTCCAGTCATTCGCATATCATCCATACGATGCGGAACACACTTAGCGGGACGTTTCAAAACGTAAGCAACCAAAGCTGCCATTGCGCCCCAGCTCGATGCTTGATCCTCTTTTCCACCAAATCCACCACCTAAACGTGCAACATCAACTTCAACCTTATTCATTCCAACACCTAAAACGCGAGCAACCGTCCGTTGAACAGCCGTTGGACCTTGGGTTGATGAATAAATCTTGACACTATTGTGTTCGGTTGGATGCGCGTAAGCACCTTGCGTTTCTAAGTATAAATGCTCCTGTCCACCAGATTCTGTGCGGCCTTCAAACACATGAGCACATCCCGCGAAAGCAGCATCAACATCACCTTTTATAAACTTTCTAGATCCACTTAAAATGCTACCAGCTGCATAAGCTTCCCGAGGATTCGTAATAACTGGAAGCGGATCGATTTTTATTTCAACCAAAGCAGCTGCTTCTTCAGCAATTTCCTCAGTTTCAGCAGCAATGAGAAGTATTGGTTGACCTTGAAAATGGACTTCATGCTCCGCTAAAAGTGGTTCATCAGGAATGATTCCTCCAATTTGATTTTCGCCTGTTACATCCTTGTAGCTGAACACTTTAACGACACCTTCAAGTTCTTCTGCTTTTGAAAAATCGACGTGCGTTATATGTCCATGAGCAATTTTAGAATCTACTACTTTAAGGTAAAGCGTTCCTTCCATAACTGGAATATCGTCGGTGTAGAGCGACTTTCCAGTGACATGACCTGCAGCATCTATATTTCCAACGTCTGCTTTATGGTCAGGAATATTGGGCACTGGATTCTTCCGTTCTGGCTGATATCCATGCTTCAAAATATGGAAATGCGCTTGAACAAGTTGTCTTAACAACAATCGTTTATATGCTTCATCGCCTCTGGCATCACTTATTGGAGCAATCTCAGATTGAATAATGTTCTGTGCTTCTAAAATTGTGGCCTCATCTAGGCTTTTTCCTATTAAATATTCTGCCGTTTTAACAAGATATTTAGGGTAAGGAGCAACGCCTCCGGCGGAAATGTGAGCTTGTGCTACAACCTGATTTTCGTCTAACACCAATTGAATCGCCGTATTCACACTTGCAATGTCTAAGTGCGTTCGTTTACAAACCTTCTCAAAGTTGTAGAATGCATTTTTCGAAGGTGGATTGAAAGCGATTTCCTGAATTATTTCTTCGAGCGATTTGTCCGTTTGTTTGTATGCTTTATAAAATTCTCGAAGCTTAATTTGACGAGTTATTCCATTGTTATTCAAAATGATATCACTATCCAAAGCTAAAAGAAAAACGGTCATATCTCCAATTGGAGAGGCGTTTACCAAATTCCCCGCGAGGGTAGCCATATTACGAATTGGCGTTGACGAAACTAACTTAATAAACCGCTTTAATTCAGGGAAGTAGCTCTGTACTAAGTGCGATTCTGCAAACATTGTAACACTTACAGAAGCTCCAATATGAATTCTACCTTCTTTAAGGCTGATGAAATTCAAGGCATTATCATCAAATACGTGCTGAACTTGAGATTTCTTGACGTGATGTGCTTTCTGGACGATTAAATCGGTACCACCTCCAACGACTAAAATGTTTATATCTATTTGATTATATGTAGATTGATTGTTTTTTCGTAAATCAAGCAAACGTTCTTCAATCTTCAAGAAATAATTCGGAACAAACTTATTTTCAACTAACCAATTAATTGAATTCGAGCCAGTTGGAATGGATGATTTATCACTAATTACTTTCGCAGCTCTTTCGATTGATTTATAACCAGTGCAGCGACAAATATTTCCATCGATACTTGCGACTGCTTTTTCAAATCCTTGTTCATTTTCGTTCAGCACAAATCCTGTCAAAGACATTATAAAACCTACGGTACAGAAGCCACACTGAGTTCCATTTGTCTCAATAAGTGTTTGCTGAACGGGACTTAATTCGTCCATATTAATACCTTCCACCGACAGGATATGCTTGCCATGAGCGTTACCTAGAGGCATCACACAGGAAGTCATAGAACGATATACTAATTTACCGTTTTCGAAATCACCAACGAGCATGGTGCAAGCTCCGCAGTCGCCCTCGCGGCAGCCTATTTTTGTTCCTGTGAAACGCTTGTGATAACGTACAAAATCTAAAACAGTGCTACCGCTGCGCAATTCGGTTTGGATTAATTTATCGTTGAGAATGAATTTCAACATTAATACTGAATTTTTTTAATGTTTGAAGACCATTTATTGAATGCTTCCAATGCCTCTGTGCGCATAATTTGTTGTGTAAAAAGCTTACGTTCTGAGATTGGTTTAGCCATTTCTTCGTAAATAAATTGATCATCAAACTCAATTAGGGCAGCATCTTCCTTACTATTTCCGTAATACATTTTATCAGGTCTAGCCCAATAAATAGCACCTAAACACATCGGACAAGGTTCGCAGCTTGTATAAATTTCACAACCATCTAATTTGAAGGTTCCTAGAGCTGCACACGCATTCCTGATAGCAACAACTTCGGCATGTGCAGTTGGGTCGTTGGTTGAAGTTACGCTATTTGCACCACGAGCTATGATTACTCCATTTTTCACAATTACAGCTCCAAATGGTCCACCTTTTCCTTCTTCGACATTCGAAATTGACAATCGAATGGCTTCACTCATAAATTTGGAATTATCTTTCTCCATGTTTTTTGATTTAACACTAAAATCTTCATATTGCGGCCTATATGCTGAAACAAAAGTTCGCGCTAACGAGCTAAATTAGACAAAATCTCAAACCAATATTGTTAAAGACAACTAAACTTGATTTTAGCTGAAAATTAAGCTATATAAATGATGATTGATATTCTTAATAACCAGAACGATAGCTCTAACGTTATAGCAATTTCGCGCTTAACTGCCTTATGGGCATTTGTTGAAGCAGGTTTAGGTGGAATGTTACATGCGTTTAAGTTACCATTTACCGGCTTATTAGTCGGTGGTTTGGCAGTTTTGATACTTACGCTGATTGCCCATTTCTCAAATAGGAATATTGATAAAATATTTAAGAGTTTAATTATAGTTTTAGCTGTTAAAGCTATTGTAAGTCCGCATTCACCATTACCAGCCTATTTTGCTGTCACTTTTCAAGCAGTTTTAGCATTTGGAATTTATAGAATTCTAAAAGTCAATTGGTTGTCTATTGTTTTGGTGTCTGTTATTGCAATGATGGAATCTGCGGTTCAAAAATTAATCATTCTAACCGTATTTTTCGGGAAGAGTTTTTGGGTTGCCGTGGATGGTCTGTTTGCTTCTATTTTCAAGCAGTTTGGAATAGAAGTCAATGATGCTGGAATTTGGATTGTGTATCTTTATATATCGATTTATTTTATTGGTGGAATATTGATTTCGACTATAATCATTAATATAATTAAGGATCTCAGAAGTTTTAATCAACTAGAGCTGAAGCATGTTTTGTACTCAGAATTGCCAAATCCAAGTTCCAAATCTAAAAGATCGAAGAAATTACTTGGCTACTTTTTGGTGCTAATTTTTATTTCATTGAGCCTATTTATTTTAGCGAAAAATGAGCATTCAGGATTGATTTTGATGATTAAATCGATAGCTTACACATTAACTATCTTATTTATTTGGTATGTAATTCTTGCTCCAAGATTAACTGTGATTTTGAAGAATTATTTAAAAAAGAAGTCAGAGCACAAGCAATTCGAAATAACTCAAGCCATAGAATTGCTTCCTGAATTTCGTCGTCTTGCCAGAGCAGCATGGATTAACAGTTCATCAGAGAAGAAATTCCGGCGGATTCGCGTATTTATTTCAACATTGATTTATTTTACTTTAGTTCCACAAGTTTCCTCGCCACAGAACAATCCGTCTGAGTCATGAGCATCATCCTGTTTTCTAGAGAGATAAGAAGCGGTAAAACATCTGAAATTCAGCGTTTCGTTAAAGGGGAATTTAATGTTGGAGGAATCTTAATGCCTGATATCAAAGGTTTGAGACAAATTCTTGATATACGAACCGGGCAACAGCGACAAATTCAAGTAGAGGAATCAAAGCCTAATTCTATTCAAATTGGGAAGTTTTATTTTGATCCTATTTATTTCAATTGGGCAAATGAATGCATTTCTCATGAACTTAATTTAATTCCAGATTTGTTAATTATTGATGAAGTTGGAAAGCTAGAACTCAAAGATTTAGGTCTACATACTTCAGTTTCAAAAGCTATCGAAACCTATGATATTACTGATTCTTCTAAGCAATTGTTGTTAGTGGTACGCGATTCTCTTTTGAATGAGGTTGTTACATATTTCAACCTAAAGCATTATGAAGTAATCTCGAATTTAGATCAATTCAAAATCTAATTATCCTTATGTTTTCTTAGTGCGTATAAATAAAAACTCTCGACTTTTTCTCTTGCCCAAGGTGTGGTTCTTAAGAACTTCAAACTCGATTTTACAGAAGGATCATCTCGAAAACAACGAATGTTAATCCTGTTTCCAAGTTCTTCCCAACCATATTTCTCAACTAAGTATTCAATAATATCAGCTAGTTTAACCGCGTGAAGTGGGTTGTTCTTCTGAGGCTCGGGATTATTTGGACTTTCCATAATTTATTCAAAAGTAGCAATATTTATATCGACATAAAAAAAGCGGACTAAATCGTAATCTAGTCCGCTTTTGAATATTTTATATCAGCTTAGTGTGATACAATAATTGATTTCACATAAGTCTCCGTTGGTGAGCTGATTTTAACCATGTATTGACCATTGTAAAGTGTACGAATATCTAAGTAAGAAATTGTACTTGCTTGCTTAAGGGTGCCACTTGAATGAAGTTTTCCAATAACGTCGAATAATTCAATAGTGTAATTACTAGTTGCTATTCCATTAATTTGAATTGCTACGAATTCTGAACTTGGATTTGGAAATATAGTTAATTCAAAAGACTTTCCGTTTGCCGATTCAATAGTCAATACATTAGGTGTATATGTTGCAACAGATTCAGAAATACTAGTCACTTTCGCCGCAGTAACTGTTCCATAAAAAGTTGGTCCTACAACATATGGATAAGCAGAATTCCAGTTTTCATCAACCGTTGCGAAATAGCAATAAATTCCGTTTGGATACTCTGGAGTCACACAAAAACGCCCGTTATGGACATCGAGGTAATCTGCTTCACCAGGATGAGCTATAAACTCATAATCTTCACGAAAATAACCTAAGAAATAAGTGGCACTAACGTCTGGTCCAGCGGTAACTGCAGATCCAGTTGGACTTGTTGTTCTTGTTGTAATATTTCTCAGTTGATAACCAGATTTAATTCTAGTAATTCCACCAGTACCATCAGCATTCTTGAAGCCATATGCACCATAAATTGGGAAGCCGTCATATGTATATCCAATTAAAGGAGAATGTTGTGTTTCATTAATGGTATATAAACCGTCAGCTGCATATAAATTACAAACAGTGGAAATAACGTTTAAATCTAAATTAAATGCAGAAGGGTTTTGGTGATGATGGTAATTTCCCATTGCTGGATGCCCTTTTGAACAATCAAATCCTAATTTTTCAGCTGGGATTGCATCTCTGTTCCACGGTTGAGCCGATCCCATTCCTCCCGGGCAAGGTGGATTTCCTGGGCCACCACAAAGCGCATTGGTGTTTGCATTCCAAGCAACTCCATCACGATAATCGAACAAAGAAACGCCATTGATAAAAACGCCAATATTACCTCCAGTTGTTGCTGTTAAATTACCCGCATTTGCAGTTGGATTTAATGAGATTTTATATATCGCGTTTTGATCGCTCGCCAAGGATGGATTGCCGTCTTGGAAAGGACCTGTTGAATATGCTGGAACTCCATGTGTTGTAACATAAACCCAATTTGCGGAATATTGAACAGTTTGAACATTCGCTAAAACATTGTCTTGAACCACAGTTGAATTACCTGCAACATAATGGCTTCCCAATATTCCTGATGTGTTTTGCATCCAAGAAGTAACTGCTGGACCTTGTGCAGACAAGATACTTCCAGACATCAAGAGGAATAAATTAAATAAGATTTTTTTCATTTGAAATGGATTATGTGGCAGTTTGACGATAGGAGTTTAAAAGTCCTTCGGTAGATTGCAATTTAATTTCTTGGGTAAGTAAATTCTGCGTTAAATACGAAATCTTTATCGCTTAAAGTTAACAAGAATGAAATAATATCTATTCGTTCTACAGAGTTTAATGCTAGGTTTTTGGGAAGTTCCTTGCTTTTGTTTTCACTCGATTCAATTCCATTTGAATAGTGATTTAAAACTTGGTTTAAAGTTGTGAATCGTCCATCATGCATGTATGGATGCGAAAATTCAATGTTACGGAGCGTTGGAACTTTAAATTTCATGGAATCTAAAGTCTGCAGTGTAATTCTGTACCGACCGAAATCGTTTAGTTTTTTGTCGACTGCAATTCCGTTATTTTCGAAATTTCCGTTGGTGAATAATGGTTCTTGATGACAAGAATTGCAGTTCTTTTGGAATATTCTGTAACCGTTTTCTTCCTGCGTGCTGAATTTCTCAAGTCCCTTTTTTACTCTATCGTATTTGGAATTAGCTGAAATCAAGGTAAGTTGGAATTGAGCAATGGACTTAAGAATTCTTTCTAAACTTATTTCGTTATTCCCAAAAGCATTAACGAAAAGCTGAGAATACTCTGGTTTGTTCTTTAACTTATTAATGATATTTTGAAACGTTTCAGCCATTTCTCTTTTATCTGAAATAGGAGCAAGGGCTTGAACTTCAATATGATTGACTGCTCCATCCCACATAAAATGCTTATTCCAAGCAAGATTTATTAATACGGGCGAATTCCGGAATCCAATACTATCATAAATTCCATGACTTAATGCATGGTCAACATGTGTAAATGCGTTATATGATAAATGACAACTGGCGCAAGAAATAGTATTGTCCAACGATAAAATTGGATCGTAAAATAATTTTCTGCCAAGGGCGATTTTTTCTTTAGTTAGCGGCTCCCTGTTGAAGTTGTAATGAGGTTTAGGCCATGATTTTGGGTAGACAAGTTGAACTATTTCTTCGGTTGGAATTAACGTGAAGGCCCATAAAATGGATATAATGAGTGATCCGAAAAACAAATTGAGGAATTTATTTTTCATGATTTATTTTGAATGATTCTGAGACACTTTTAGAAAGCGCTTTTGCTTTGAGGCTTGGCGACATGATCCGGAACTTTTTCATTTCTCTAGCATCCGAAAGGAATTTATCTAATTCAAATTCTATGATAATTTCAGTTTCTGCTGGTAAATCCATTTGTATACGTTGGATACTTTCAAAAGGACTTAAAAATCCACCTAAATGATATTCAAATTTAACAGCGCTATTAGAACTTGAATTAATAAATCCTTCAAGCTTCATATTTATGTATCCGCTCTGCCAAGCCCAATACATGCCCTTTACTGGATCTAAAGCTCCACTTAAAGCACCTGAATTATTTGTAAGACTATCAACACCAAAACTGAAGTTTATTAAATCAGCATTGACGTTATTGTTTGCGTTGAGATTGATATGCATGGATTCTGGCAGAGCCAAATCAACTAAATAATATTCCTGGTATTTTTGACTTTCTTGGTTTTGCGAGTTAACTAATTCGAACTGCCCCACATAAAATCTTAAGGCTGAAATGACTAATGTTGAATTGTCATTTGGATTTATTAACGTATCGCCTAATTTGATTGAATGACCATTGTACACAGGTCTAAATTCAATCGAGATTTTTTGTCCAGACGCATGAGCTGTACTTAATGATAGAGCGAGAAATGCTAAAAGCCGTATCATTAATTCTTTTTTGGAGGACCAGTTCTATTTGAAAAAAGTGATTCTAATTCAAACGTAAGTTCGTTGAAAGCCTCTAATTGATCAGGTTTGCATATTTTCTTTAGATCACTGAAATGATTAAAATGTGTTCTTTCAATAGCGATTTGATAATTACCAATCTGATTTTCTATAGAATCGGCCTTGCTAACATCACGTCCTCTTAATAGTGCATATAGATTTTGTTTTGATTTATGAATACTATCTTGAAAACCTCGAATGCTTAATCGATGTTCTTTAATTAATAATTGGTAAGCAATTGTCTGTTCAGAATCAAAGAAGAGCTTATTTATAATTATTTCTTTGGGTTCTTTAAGTTTACTGTGTCTTGGACCCTTTGAAAAAAAGATCACTATTAATGTCACATTTACAGCAAACATTAAAAATAGCGCCATGTAAAGGACTTTCTTTTTATTCATTGTACAATTGATTTGAAGTAGACAATGACATTGAATTATCCAAAGCTTCAATAGAATTAGCGTTTTGTTTGACAGTATTAGCGTATTTACTAATTGCAACTACATTAATTGAAAGAACTATTGCCAAACTTATTGAAACGAGGGCTAACTGTTTTCTTGAAAAACTATAATCAAGACTATTTTTGATCCGTTGCTCAATTCGTGTGAAGAGAAAAGCTGGTGGCTCAACTCTTTGCACTCGCGAAAGAAGCTCTTCATGCGTATCAAATTTCATTGATTTTTGGTTTTGGTTGCTCATTTGACGATTGTTTGATTATTTTCCTTCGTTGTCATCAAGTTTAATTTTAAGATTTGCTCTAGCTCTCGAAAGTAAAGACTCAATGGCTTTTTCAGATAAGTTCATCACTGCAGCTATTTCCTTCTGACTTAAGCCTTCCATCGATTTAAGTAATACCGCAGTTTTTTGGTTTTCTGATAATTCATTCAAGGCTTTGAAAATCTTTTCCATTGACTCCTTTTCCTCGAGTATTATTCCAGGATGGTTTAACTCTTTGGCAACAATAACATCCTCGTTACCAAAGCTTAAAATTGACAGAAATGGGTTTCTCTTATTACGTTTTCGCGCTTTTATTTGATCAAGACACTCGTTTATCGCAATTCTGTAAATCCATGTTTTAACTTCTGAATCTTGTTTGAATGAATCGTATTTATGATAAACTTTCACGAAAACATTCTGACATGCCTCTTCTGCATCAGAAGTGTTTTGAAGGTAATTCAAACAAACATTATACACCAATTTGGAGTGTTGGTGATAGATATGATTGAATTCAACTTCGAGCATTAATTCAACTAATTATTAGTGTAGGATTTTCAAATGCCAGGCTTGACAAATTTGGAGTTTTATTGAAAGCGAATGTATGATGATGTGAAAAGAATTCAAAGTACTTGAGATTGATGTAAGTGATATTGGTTGAAGTAAGAAATTAGCAATTTTATTTTATAATTTCGGGTTCAATAAAAAGTCAGAAACACGTCAGATGCGAGACAAGAGGATTTTTTGACGTACAAATATTACTTCACAATACTCTTAACGAAGCAGATGGCGTGTTGCTGGCTAAGCCAAATTCTAGAAAACAATAAAAATAATAATTTGTGACGCATACAATCTGATCAATTTCGTCAAATAATGCACACCAAATCAAAAATT